>Ga0208134_1000537_pt1 | contig 24912 bp, 25 predicted proteins | sample VirMetDEL_Mar_31_FD_184515 | JGI IMG/M metagenome (GOLD analysis project Ga0208134, IMG submission 184515) | Aqueous microbial communities from the Delaware River and Bay under freshwater to marine salinity gradient to study organic matter... | ecosystem: Environmental > Aquatic > Marine >... | reverse complement strand
TTCTTTCTTAGCACGAATGGCTGGTAACAAGGGGCCTGACAGAGACTCTAAGGGGAAACCTACTAGAAAATTATTATCTTTAAGGGCTTGGGGTGCTTCTAGTTCAGCTGACGCTAAGTCTAAAGCTGCAGCAATTAGCAAAAGGAATAAGAAAAATGCCTGAAGGATTATATGCAAACATGAATGCACGTAAGAAAAAGGGAACAAGTAGGTCTAAGAAAAACTCTACTATCAGTGACAAGGCTTACAAAAATATGAAAGCTGGCTTCCCTAAGAAGAAAACTTTATTGAAAAAGGATAAATAATGGCTTGGACATTTAAAAATGGTGACGCATATACAGGCGACACACACGAATTAGCTGGCATGACTTACTCTGGGAAGACGCGTACTCGCGATTCTAAGCCTCTGCTAGAGGTAAAGGAGGCAGCAAAGCCTAAGAAAGAACGAAAAACTAGAGCGACACCCTTTAAAAAGGAAAAGTAACCTTGAGTTTTCTTAATACATTGCAGCCGAAAGAGCGCGATACACTGCGTAGGGTGGTGCGGATCGTACATATGAAGCATCATCCCAAGCATTTTCAGACAGATTTCGAAGCTGATAAGATAATTGAGGCTATTGGCCCCGAAATTGCAGTTAGAATGATTAAAGTTGGCGTAGATAATAAGATATTAGATAAGTGATAGATTTTAAATACAGGCCAGATGGCGAAGTTGTTAAGGCGTTTATGAAAGACGACACGTTTTTTCGTGGCATTCGTGGGCCTGTTGGTTCTGGCAAGTCAGTATCTTGTTGCGTAGAAATTTTTAGACGCGCACTAGCGCAGAAGCCTAATAAGCAGGGCATACGCCGCAGCAGATGGGCAATAATCCGTAATACAAACCCACAGTTAAAGACTACAACCATAAAAACTTGGCTTGATTGGTTTCCAGAAGACGCATGGGGCAAGTTTACTTGGTCTGTTCCCTATACACATATGATAAAAAAAGGCGATCTTGAGCTTGAAGTCCTCTTCTTAGCACTTGATAGGCCAGAAGATGTTAAGAAATTGCTGTCTTTAGAGCTGACAGGCATATGGGTTAACGAAGCTAGAGAAATTCCTAAGTCAATTATTGATGCATGTACCATGCGTGTAGGCCGTTTTCCCTCTATGCGTGATGGCGGTGCTACTTGGACAGGCGTTATCTGTGATACTAACGCACCAGAAGAAGACCATTGGTGGCCTATCATGTCTGGCGAAGTCCCAGTTCCTGACCATATACCGCGTGAACAAGCTAAAATGCTGGTTAAACCCGACAACTGGTCGTTTTATACCCAACCTAGCGGCATGGTTGAAAAGCTAGACGAAGATGGGGAGATAGATGACTATGTACCTAACGATGTTGCAGAGAATAGGGAGTATATGCGCGAGGATTACTACCCAAATCTAATACGCGGTAAGACAAAAAGCTGGATTGACGTATACGTTATGAACAAATTAGGCTCAATCCAAGAGGGTAAACCTATCTATCAGATGTTTGCAACCGATGTGCATGTAGCAAAAGAAGAAATACCTATTGCTGCTGGCGCACCCCTATACATTGGTATAGATTTTGGGCTTACCCCTGCTGCTACAATGGGGCAAAAGGTACGCGGAAGGTGGCTAATACAGCAAGAAATCGTTGCATTTGACATGGGTATCGTTAGATTTGCAGAGGTATTGCGCCAAGAGATAGCGACTAGGTTCTCTACATGTTCCGAGGTGTTTATATATGGCGACCCTGCTGGTGATTTCCGCGCTCAAACTGATGAATCAACGCCGTTTCACATACTGCGTGGTGCTGGTTTGCGTGCTTTCCCTGCTCCTTCTAACTCTGTTGACCTAAGATTAGAGAGTGTTGCGTCCCAATTACAGAAAATGGCAGACGGAAAGCCAGCATTTCTTATAGATCCTCGCTGTCAGCAGCTAATAAAAGGATTTGAAGGTGGGTATCAGTACAGACGTATGGAGGTTTCGGGCGAAAGATACGCCGATAAGCCTGATAAAAATATGTTTTCACACGTACATGACGCATTACAGTACCAAATGTTAGGGGCTGGAGAGGGTAGAGCCTTAATAAACAACCAGAAACCAGCGTCTGCTACTGTTGCAAACGCTTCTTTTAACGTGTTTGATAACAGAAATAAGCCGCAGCGCAGAAAAGGTTTGTGGTCAAGACTCTAAATTGTGCATTGAAAATTATTCTTTTCTGTGCCAACCAATGTAAAACAACCAAGGAGAATAACATGTGTGGTGGCGGTAGCAGAAGAAGCCAAGCCGATATAGATCGCGAGGCAAGAGAAGCAGCTAATGCTCGTATAGCAGCAGAAGATGCAAAACGTGCAGAAATTGATGAAAAAGCAGAACAGAAACGTGAGGATATTGGTGAAGCAGTAGAGTCACGCGCTGAAAGTAAAGCTATGCGCGGCGGTAAAGGTCGTCGTTCTTTGTTTAAAGCTGGCGGTGGTGGATTCTTAGATCGGTTTAGTTAATGGATAAAACAGCCAAGCAGTACATACAAAAGTATGAGAAAGCCAAGTCCTTTCGCGAGAACTGGGTTCCGTTGTTCGAGGAGTGCTATGAATATGCACTACCTCAACGTGAAAGTTTTTACGCTGAAACTGCTGGGCAAAGACGCGATGATCGCATATTTGACGAGACTGCGGTGGTTGGTGTTCAAGAGTTTGCTAGTCGCCTCCAATCTGGGCTTGTACCTAATTTTGCTAGGTGGGCTGATCTCATGGCTGGTAGTGAAGTTCCTCCAAATCAGCGCGAATCTGTTGATAACGAGCTTGATGAAGTAACAGAATACGTCTTTGAGATACTACAAAACTCTAACTTTAGCCAAGAAGTACACGAATCCTTCATGGATTTAGCGGTTGGTACTGGTGTTTTATGCGTAGAAGAGGGCGATGCGCTTAGTCCTGTCAACTTTTCTGCCATACCATTGCCTCATGTGGTGCTAGATACTGGCCCAGATGATAGAATTGACCACGTTTTCCGTGAAAGAAAGGGTGTAAAGTACGATCATTTAGCTATGATGTACCCAAATGGTACGCTTGATCCTAAAGTTATGAACTATATGGGGTCAGATAAGACAACAACTGTACTTGAAGTTGTATGTAGAGACTATTCTGTAAAGAATGAGGAGGCTTATCTAAGCTATGCCTTCTGTATGACTACGAATACTATACTAAACTACAAACAAATGAGGGGCAGCGGTTCAAATCCATTCATATGCTTCCGTTGGTCTAAGTGTGCTGGCGAAGTTTATGGTCGCGGCCCATTAATTAACGCTCTATCTGCTATTAAAACTACAAATCTTACCATTGAAATGATACTTGAGAACGCACAGATGGCTATCTCTGGCATATATCAAATGGAAGATGATGGCGTTATAAATCCAGATACAATACAGTTAGTCCCAGGATCTATCATCCCAAAAGCTATGGGATCTAGCGGATTACAGCCTATTCGTGCAGCTGGAAACTTCGATGTAGCTCAATTAGTGCTTGGTGATATGCGTCAAAACATAAAACGTGCGCTATATAACGATATGTTAGGCAATCCAGACAAGACACCAGCGTCAGCTACAGAAGTAGCGGAGCGTATGGCAGATCTTTCTAGGCGTATGGGTGCTGCTTTCGGTAGATTACAAGCTGAATTGGTGCAACCTGTACTACAGCGCGTTATTTACATCCTTAAAAAGCAAGGACGTATTGATGTACCTACAGTAAATGGACGTGAAGTTAAGATACGTTCCGTTTCTCCGCTAGCTCAAGCGCAATCTAACCAAGATATTTCTAGTGTTGGACGCTTCCTTGAGATGGTCGCTGGTACGTTTGGGCCAGAGATGTTGCAGCTATTAATTGATGGTGAAAAAACAGCTATACACCTAGCTAAAAAGTTTGGTGTACCTGAAAGCTTGATTCGCGATGAAGAACAGCGTAAACAAATAGCTGCATTAGCGCAACAAATGGCGCAACAACAAGCGCAGCAACAGCAAGGTGAAATGATTGAGCAACAAGGTTAATATTGGAATCGACGGCTATCAAAGAGCAACAAGTCAAGATCTTGAGATAAGCCAAAATGTAGCAGAAGTGTTTAGTACCCCTGCTGGGGAAGCTGTTAAAAAGTATTTGCGCTCCATAACTATTGAAATGGTACATGGGCCTAATGTGAACTCAGAAGAATTGCGACACCATGAAGGTCAACGATTTATTGTTGGCATTATAGAGGCTCGCATTAATCATGCACATAGGAGTAAAAACAAATGAATGACATACCAGTAGGATCAGAGCAGTCTACACATGGTGAAGCAGAAGAGCGTGACTTCGTAGTTGCTGAAGACGCGGCTCCAGCTAGACCAGAATGGTTGCCAGAAAAATACAAAAGCGGTGAAGATTTAGCTAAAGCTTATAAAGAGTTAGAGTCTAAGCTAGGTACTAAAGAAGAAGACTTACGCGCACAGTTTAAAGAAGAGTTTGATTCAACTAAAAATGCTGAACGCCCTGCATCTGCTGGCGAATATTCATTGCCAGACTTTGTAGATAATGAAGATGCTGTTGATAACGAGCTATTAAAATGGTGGGCTGACCAATCATTTGATAATGGGTTTGGTCAAGATAAGTTTGAAAAAGGTATTGAAATGTATCTTCAAGCATTGGATGGGTCTGCTCCTGATCTTGATGCTGAAGCTGCAAAGCTAGGGGAGAATGCAGATCAGCGCATTGAGTCAGCTTCAATGTTCGCCACTAAGTTCTTCCCTAGCGAAACTATGCCAGCAATCGAGCGCATGATGGAAACACATGAAGGTGTTATAGCTATGGAAGCAATTCAAGAAGCTATGAAAGATGGCTCATTTGCTGGTGATGCTACCCCTGCTGCTGGTCTTTCAGAAGATAGCTTAAAGGAAATGATGCAAGATCCTAGATACTGGAGTAAGAATGATCCAGCATTTGTTCGGCAAGTAGAGGCTGGCTTTAAGAAGCTTTATGGAAGCTAAGATAATAAAGCGTGGTAATTTTTACCTAACTCCTTTTACAAAAGATCATGTAGAAGAAGTAATTTCTAACTTGAGTCCAGAAAATGTCAGGGAGATAAATCTCCTTGGCTACCATAACGTCAGAGAATGCATTGAAGAGATGATGAAATACTCTGATTGCTACTTAGTACGCAAAGAAGGTGAAGTATTTACTGCAATATCTGGCCTTTGGTACGAAGATAACAGAGAAACACCACAGTTTTTTGCAATGTTTTCTAAGAATATTAAGAAAAACTTTACATCTATAGCGCGTGGATCACGCATGTTGATAACATTTTTTGATAGAACACAGGACGAAATGTCTATGCGTATATTAAGCGATCACCAGTTTATGTTGGATTGGGCAGCATGGTTAGGCTTTGAAGCAATAGGTGTAACTGAGTTTAATTCTAACCACTATGTTGATTTTGTGCGTTGCATTTCCCCACAAAAAAGTGCTTATAGTGAAACATCACGGCCCGTGATGCACTGAAAGGCCCATTTGGATACCCTTGTCGATGTGAAGGAACGGATACCCGAGTAACCGAAACTTTATATTTAGGAAAAGAAAATGGCTAATACTATCGACCAAGCTTTTATTAAGCAGTTCGAAACTGAAGTCCACATGGCGTATCAACGCATGGGTTCTAAGCTTCGCAACACAGTACGTTCAACAAATGTATCTGCATCAGTAGCAAGATTCCAGAAAATCGGAACAGGCACAGCGTCAACCAAAGCACGTAACGGAGATGTTACAGCAATGGAACTAGCGCACACTAACGTAGAAGTCACAATGGCTGACTACTACGCAGCGGAATACATTGATAAGTTGGACGAATTAAAGATCAACATCAATGAGCGTCAAGTTGTAGCTCAATCTGCTGCTGCCGCATTAGGCCGTAAAACAGATGAGTTAATCACAGCAGCAATGGATGCTGGTGCAAACTCAACGCAAATCGCTGACACATCTGGCGCATTAGCAAAAGCTGACTTACTAACATTGTTTGAAACAATGGGTACAGCTGACATTCCAGAAGACGGACAGCGTTATATTGCTATGTCTCCAGCTGGATACACTGACTTGTTTAACATTAATGAGTTCGCATCAAGTGATTATGTTGGGCCACAAAGCCTACCATTTGCTGGTGGTATGACAATGAAAGAGTTCTTAGGATTTAAGATCTTCTCAACGTCTGCTGTTGCTGGTGGTAAAAACTTTGCATACCATACATCATCAGTTGGTATCGGTATTAACTCTGATGTTGCAACAGAGCTTAACTATGTACCGCAAAAGGTTGCACACCTAGCTACATCAATGATGTCAATGGGTTCAGTAGTAATCGACAACAATGGCGTTTACGAAGTTCTAGACAACAACTAATATTTTAGGGGGCGAAAGCCCCCTTTAACTCCAATATATAGGTTGAAGAAATGCCAGCAAATACACCAATAAAAGTATGTTCACGCGCTTCCGTCCTTATGGGCGGTTCTCCTATTTCATCGTTTGATGAAGGTACAGCCGAAGCTGATGTAGTTGACGCAATGTACGAGGACATAGCAAGAGCCGCGTTGACAAGTACACGCTGGCGATTTGCTACAAACCAACAAGTATTAAACAGATTAGCTGCAGCACCTACTAGCAGATATGATGCAGCATACCAAATGCCATCAGATCTTCTTATGCTTAGTGCTGTTACAGTTAACGACGACCCAATAATATATGACACATATGGCGATAAAGTATATTGTGATACAACTACAGAAGAAGTTGTTGTTGCTGATTATATATACAGAGCCAGCGAATCTTCTTGGCCTTCCTACTTTACATTAGCTGTAGAGTTCCAAGTAGCCGCAATGCTATCACTATCAATCGCTAGAGACGCTAACCTAGCGCAAATGATGGATCAGCAAGGTGAGCGACAAATGATAAAAGCTAGACGACTTGACTCGCAACAACAAACAACACGCAAGTTAATGACATCAAGGTTTATAGCACAAAGGCGTAGCTAATGCAGAAAGTAAGAATACCACAGAATAGCTTTCAGTACGGCGAAATAAGCGACAATACTATAATGAGGACTGATAGTCCTATCTATGCTGCGTCTGCGCAAAGCTTAGAAAACATGATTGTATTGCCAGAAGGTGCAGTAAAGAAACGACACGGCACTAAGTTTATATATAAGAATACACGTACTAATAAAGACTTACACTTAGCTCCTTTTATATTTGATGATAACGAGCAGTATGTAATTGGTATAGGTGAAGCTTATATATTCTGCTGGAGGTTGTTAACTGATGGTACAGTTAGTTTAGTATCAACTATAACTGCTGACACTCAAAATAATGTGCTGCCTTTTGATAAAGATTATTTACGCCAGTACAATACAGCACAGTATGGTGATGTAATGTTTATATGCCATCCGCTGTTTGCGCCTCGTATGCTTACGCGTACATCACTTACAGCATTTGAGCTTAGTGTATTTAGCTTTGATACAAGCTATGACAATAAAGATACATATCAACCATATAGTTCGTTTTATTCTACAAATGTAACATTATCTTCAAGCAATCCCGCAACAGGTAGCAATAGAACTATTACTACAAGCGCACCTTATTGGGATACAACAGGTAAACATATTGGTGTAACTGTTAGATATGGTGGCAATGAGATTGTAATAACATCTGTAAACAGTACCACACAAGCAATCGGCACTGTTGTAAAAGAATTATCAACAAGGCTAACTGTTACAAATCCATTACGAACAAGAAATGGTAGCAGTACGATTGAGATTACTCATTTATCACATGGGTTAATAGTAGGTAGTGCCTTAACTATATCTGATGCAGTGGCAGTTGGTGGGATAAATGCTAGCAGCATAAACGGAAGCAGAACTGTTGTAGAAATATTAGATATAAATACATATACAGTTAATGCATCAGCTAATGCAAACGAATCAGAAGATGGTGGTGGCTTTGTAAAAATAACATCAAATGGTGCAACAACTAATTGGGACGAGCAAGCGTTCTCTGCATTGCGTGGATACCCAGCTTCAGTAACATTCCATGAAAATAGACTTTGTTTTGGCGGTACTTTGGCTGAACCAGATACGATATGGATGTCTTCGCTTGGTGAGTTTTTTGATTACAATGTTGGTGAAGGTGAAGATACAGATGCAATAAATCTAGTAGCTGCCACTGGTGACGTTAATGAAATTAGATACATGAGATCTAATCGTGACTTGCAGATATTTACACTGTCAGATGAATTGTATGTTCCTACATACCTTAATCAAGCTATTACACCTACTAACGCACAGATAAGAAAACAAACGCCATTTGGTAGTGAGTTTGTTTTGCCTACTTCTATTGATGGTGCAACTATTTTTGTTGAGCGCGGTGGTAGGGCTATTCGGGAGTACATATATTCTGATGCAGAGGATGCATATATTTCTACAGCAATATCTACTGTAGCTACGCATCTTATTAAAACACCTGTAGATATAGCAGTTGTGCATTCTGGATTTAATACTGCTGAATCATATGCAGCTTTGGTTATGGCTGATGGTGATATGGCGTTGTTTAGTTCTAACAGAGCAGAAAAACGTGCGGCTTGGACAGGTTTAACATCGCAAGGCAGCTATAAAGCAACAACCGCAATAGGTGATAGACTGTTTACTTACCAGCAAGACGTTAATAATAACTATGTATTGTCTGAGTTTCTTGATGATATTGGCTTAGATAACTATCTTTATGTAGCTTATGGCAGCGGTACTGTAAGTGTAAGTAGTTTGTATTCTAGCGGTACTGTAGATGTAATTGGGTATGATGGTACTAATAAAGTTTACTTAGGTGAATTTACTGTAACTAGTGGGAATATTACTATGACAGGGCATAGTAGTTATACTCATTTTTATGTAGGTAAAAAGTATACATCTAAAATAATAACTAATCCAATAGACACTGTAGCAGCTAATGGGCCAGTTACAGGTGATGTGCGCGGTATAAGTACAGTAGTTCTTAACCTAAAAGATTCTGAGTCTATTAAGGTAAATAACAGGGCTGTTAATAATATTACTGGATTTAAAGGTAATAAAGAGGTTAGGCTTTTAGGATATAGCAGAAGTCCTCAAGTTACTATTGAGCAAGAAGAACCCATGCCGTTGCAGATCAATGGCTTAATATCGGAGTTGATTACATAATGTGGCAATTAATTGGTGCTGGAATATCAGCGTATGCTTCAATACAAGCAGGGAAAGCAAAAGAAGATGCAGCCAGAATGGATGCATTCAATACAGAAACCGAGCGAGAGCAAGGTGAAGTATTAGCATTACAACAAGCCGCTAATCGTAGGTATGAATATGATTTAGCAACAGAAGCTAATGTAGCTATGTTTTATGCTAGCGGTAGAGATGTGGGTTCAGACAAGTCTGTTGAGGCTTTCTTAGCCAAGCAAAAAGAAATTGCGTCAGTTGATCTTAGCAGAATTGATTTCCAAAGACAGACTGAATCTAGCGCAAGAACAAGAGAAGCTATGGCGTTACGTCGTGGTGGTGCAAATGCTAGGCGCGCTTCGCTGTTTCAAGCTGCTGGAACTATGGCGCGTGGTATACAAGATTACCAAAAAACTGCTGCTACTGGAGGGATGGGATAAATGGCTGTCATTAGGCAACAAACACAAGTCTTCAATAAACCAGTTGGCGTTCGCAGAATAAACACAGGTGAAGCTGAGTTATGGGAAACTATAAAAGCTGAAGCTGATGAGTTTACGCGCAGAGCTTACAATGATGCAGCAGAAAATGCACAAAAAGTAGGTGCAGAAACAGCTATGGGCGTAGACGTAAGTAGTATTACTACGCTTAATCCGCTTACAGGTAGGCCAAAAGCTATGGCAACACCAGAAGGCATGGGATCAATAGCTGAAAAAGCTTATAGAAATGTTATTACGCAAAGATACGAAGACTCTATAAAAGACGAAATGAATATTAGAGCGCAAGAATTAGCTTTAAAGTATCAGTATAAACCAGAAGATTATGCAGTAGCTATGTCACAACATATAGCTTCAATGTCTGAAAATGCAGATGGCATGTATAAAACTTTTATACAAGTACATGGCAGTAAACAGTTAGCATCTAATAAGTTATCTTTGCAAAAAGAATTAAGAGATAAAGTTAGGCTAGATGCTGGCAACTCTATTATAAAAAAAGGTACAGCAGCAGTAGAAGCTGTCACTGATTATGGTAAAGCTGGTAATTTTGAAGAAATGTTACACGTCATTGAAGAAAACGTAGCTAACTTTCAAAATGGAGAAACGTCTAATTTACTTAAAGCTGGAGCAGCAGAGGCTACACAAACAAGTTTAGAGATAGCTGGTATAAGCGGATTTGTTAGTACCTTAATTAGTCAAACAGAAAATCCTACACAAAGAGCAGCTATTGTTACTTACATAAAATCTGGTGGTGTTGTTGAAAATCATTTAGATGAAATATCAAAAGTACAGCTTAGTAAAATAAAAGATTATTTAGATGTAAATACTATTAATGAGATTGCTGTTAATGCAAGTTCATTAGCAGAATCAATGAATAGTACATTTTATAAAGTGCAAACTGCAAATAATGCAGATCTAGCAGCTAAAGCAAAAGCATTAACGGCACAAAAAAAATTAGACCTTAAAAATAATAAGGTAATATTTAATAATCAAACTGGAAGAATAACTAGTGAAATATCAAAACTTGTAAACTCTATTGGCAATAAAAAAATAGACGAAAGATTTGGTCGTTTAGATGGCGAGTCATTAGATATGGTTGCGCCATTAGTCCAAGGTATTTTTGAACATTATCAAGAACAAGTTAGTGTACTAACACAACGAATGAACGCTGAAGGTAGTGTATATACTTCAGAAGCATTTGAAAGTGATGTTAAAGCTTTAAGAGAAGCAATAATTAAACCATTATTATTTAAAGTTGCAGATATAGCGCAAGATCAAGGAAATTTAGATTATGTTAAAGGCTATATTTTTAATCCAAATCCAGAAGATTTTGCACAATTAACAAACGTACAACAAACTTTGCTAGAAACAATGGTTGGTACAGGTGTTTATGACTACAAAGCAGACAGAACTTATATATCTAATGTGTTAACAGATGGAACAAACCAAACAGAACAAAATAAATTAGACAATCAAGAAAAATTAAAAACATTTGATTATGTCCAACAATACTCTGTGTATGCACAATCTAATTTAATGACCAAAAGTACATTAGATAAAGTTGATGCAGAGTTAAAAGGTAAAATAGGCAAGCATGGCTATACAGTAGAAGATTACACTAGAGATAGGAAGTTGATTGAAGGTAATGCTGCTGCTGGTGTAATGAGTGAATTTGCTAAAACTGCTACATCTTCAGAATTTTTAGCGTTAATACAATTTGTTGAAACTGCAACAGGTCCAAATCGTGAAGGCGATGTAAGGGGTATGACAAACACAGACGGAAGTGTACGTCAAGATGAAGTAATGCGCGCTAAAAGAATCGTAGATCTGTTAGGAAATAATGATCCTAAAGAATTTATTAGAGCTGCTGACAGTATTAAAATTAATATAAGCAATAGAGAAGATGAAGAAGAAAAAGTAAATGCACAGTTAGCTTTAGAAAATACTGCAAGAACAGGCACAGGTGATAGAAAAGATAAAAAATTACAAACTGCTTCTGATACTGTCATAAACAAAGATTATAATTTAGATGTGTCTTTATACAGCACATATAGCGATGTAGAAAAAACTAAAATTTTAAAAGTATTACGAGGTACGCCTAGTAAGAAATTATTAAATGGATTAGAGCAATTAATTAGTGGAGTTGAAGACCCTAACTCTCAAAGTTATTTTGAACTATTTGTAGAGCTAGATAATTCTAGGATAGCTAATGGCCAAACAGCAAGTCGTTTAAATGATGTTATGTCCGCAGCTAATTTAAGTAGACTAGATCAAATACAAAGATCAGCAAAAATTACTGGAATGCCTGTAATTGAAATAGCACGACAGTTTGCAGAGCTTGAGCGTGATGGCGAAAGTAAAAATTTAACTGAGCATTTAGGTAAAACTCCTACTGAATTTGTTGCTGATTTTACAGATGATCCTACATTAACTAGAGATTTATTACCTGTAGTAAAAACATTATCAAGACGTGGTGATAACCCAGAAATGATAACTGATTTTATAGATAGGTATATTGAGAAAAAGTATTTAAAGTCAGAATATGTTTTAGATCCTGATGCACCATTCTCTGATAAGCAACAATCACAATACGCACTTACTTCTGTATTCCCAGATTATGGCGAGCAAATTGAGTTTGTAGCAAAGATTGAAGATTATTTAAGAGACATAGTTATACCGCAATCAGGTACAGATAGCGTAGGCAAACCACTACCTGATTTAAGATTTTCTATGCATGCTGATAAATTTGCGCGAGCTGGCTCACTTGGTACACAGTACGAAGGTTTTTCAAGTGAAGAACAAGTTACCTATGCAAAGAAAACAGCAGAAAAAAGACAGGTATTTTTAATACCAAATCCAAATACTAATGAAATATCATATGTTCCAGTTTATAAAACATTTGATGAAAATGATAATCCTACTGGTATAAAATATTTACTTACAGAAGATGAAGAAGGATTGTTTCTTGCTGAATTTAATACAAAACTAACTGCTGAATACAGAGAGAATCGTAAAATACAAGAAGATATTATAGAAAAACAACTAATACGTGCAAGTCAAGACGCAGCTGAAAATGAAATAGAAGTAAAAGATAGGGTTAAACAATTTGGACCTATGGCTAAACCAAACAATATTAAATAATAGGACTAAATAATTATGGTAGATAATGCATTTACTACATTAAAAAATTTATCACCAACAAATGCAAATTTAGGTGCGCCAGAACCTAGTTGGAGCAAACTAATTGGTGCGAGCTTAGAGGATAAGTATGCATCTTCTGTAAACTTTCTTAATGAACAAATTAAATTTGGGTTTGATCCTAAAAACAAAGACCCAAATTTTAATGCAATCGACCATATACCAGAAGGTTTAGAAAAATATACACATCATTTAATTAGTGCTGAAAATGCAGACCAATTAACTTTTAAGGTAAACAATTTATATAGAGCGTTAAAAGTTGATGAAACATTAAGTAGAGCTAGCTTTGGTGCGCTTGCAATAAGTGAATTTGTTGACCCTATAAATTATATTTCTCTGCCTCTACGTGCTGCTAAGACTATTGGTGGTGGCTTTAGGGCTGGTGCTATATCAACTGGTGGCGTTGCTGTTGCGCAAGAAGCTATTAGATACCCTATTGATCCTACTGTTACTGCTGCTGAGTCAGGATTAAATATTGCAGCCTCTACAATTTTTGGTGGCGCAATAAATAGTATGGTAAGCATACCAGCTGCAAGAAGATTTAAAGCAACACAAGATGCAGAAGTTGAAATAGGTGAATTAAACAAAGCACTAAAAGGCGATGGCGTACAAGCAACTGCTGTTGCTGGTGGCCCTGATGCAAGTATACCAGAAAATATATTTACTGATTCTTGGATATATAAATCAGCTACAACACCTATGAAAAGAATAATTACTAATCCTAACATACCTAATGAAGTTAAATTAGACACGTTAGCTATTGCTAATGATTCTGGTATTTTATTGTCTGCAAATAAAAAAGGTCAGAAGATAGGTAACTCAGTATTCCAAAATGCAAAACTGCATCAAGGTACATGGGTAAGAGCATACGACGAAATAGCTACTATATGGGGTGAATCTACAGGATCAGGTGTAACAAAACCTTTAGATTATATGCCTAAACGTAAAGATTTTGAAGAATGGGTAACAGAAATAGATGGCAAATCTATACGCGGAGAAAAACCAGCTAATGATTTTGAAGCACGCGCTATGCAAAAACTTAATGAATTTTATGACGATTGGGAAGTGCGCTTAAAAGACGAAGGTCTTATTGGTAGTGAAGGCTATTACAAAAAATACATGCTAGATCGCGAAGCTAGATTAAAAGTTGCAGAAGGCAGACTAGCTAAGACAAAAGATGCAGTACATGCTAAAAATATTGGCACACAGATTGATAGATTTAAAAAAGAGATAGCAGAAACTAAGCAGCAGTTAGATGATTTAGGTGCAATGGGTAAACTAACTCCACCTAATGAAGATATATTTAGACCGCGCTATTGGGATTTTTCTGCGATTGAAGCTAACAGACCAGAGTTTGAAAAGATCTTAGCTAAGTGGTATCAAAGCAATCCAGAGACATATACTAAATTACCTGATGGTAGATGGGGTAAAGTTAAAATGTCATCAAGCCCTGACGCTATAGCTAAAAGGGTTAAAGATACAGTTGATAGAATGCTAAACGATCCTGATCCTCTTGATCCTGATAAAATGTTTTATGGTGCTGGTAAGTCAAAGCACTTTAAACATAGAGCATTAGACATACCTAATAGATTAGTGCTTGATTACATGCAACGTAATCCAATTAGTATTATGAAAGCCTACACACAAAAAACATCAGGTCGTTATGAGTTTTCTAAAAAGTTTAGTGGCGGCTCAATAGATGATGTACTAGATGGCACATATGATAAGATGATGGATGCTGGTGCTAGCATTGACGAGATAAGAGCAGCACAAAAAGAACAAAGAATACTTTATGATAGAGTTGTAGGGTCTGTTCTCAGAAGGCCAGATGCAATGAATCAAGGAGTTGCTAGATTATTAAGATCAGCAGCACAACTTAGTTACCTTGGTGGTGCGGTATTAGCTACAATTACAGAGCCAGCAAAGATTGTAATGGAACATGGATTTGCACCTACAATGAAGGGCTTGTTTTCTGTGCTTGATAAGAACGCATTAAAAATGGGTGGCCTAGAAATACGCGCAGCTGGTGAAGCATTAGAAAGATTGCTTGGTAATGTGCAGATGCGTTTGTCTGAAGATTTAAACAATAATCCTTTTCGTGGCGATTACTTAGATAAAGCTACAGATGCTTTCTTTACTTTAAATGGATTGGGCCCAGTGACCAGGATATTAAAAGATTTTGATGGCATGATGCGCAGCCATACCCTTATAGATTATGCTGTGCGTTGGGCTGATCCTAATAAAAAAATTACTAAGATGGAAAAAGAATACCTCCTTAGATACAACATAGATGAAGCTGACGCTAAAAGAATAGCTAAATCTAATTGGGAAAAGACAGACAGTGGTTTGTATATGGCTAATACGGAAGAATGGGCGCAGCCTGATCTTGCAAAAATAAAAGTTGATATGGCTAAAACATACAAAATATCACGCAAGCCATTAAGTAAAATGACAGAAAAAGAATTGTTAAATAGATTTGGCAAAGAATTTTATGTTGGTAGAATTATAACAGATCAAAAAATTGTTGATGATGTGTTTAAACGAAGAGGCTACGAAGGTAACTTAGGGCTAGCTTTTAATGACCCACCAGATCCAGCATCAGTTTTTGTAAATATAAAAGCAATAAGAGAAGCATATAATAAACCAACTGGAAAAGTAAACGAAGATGCAATGATAGCTAAATTAGATGATGATTTAGCAAATGGTAAGTTAACTGAAGAACAATATAGGCATCATGTTACTTATGTTAAAAATATAGATTTAATGGATAGCGAAGAAGAATTTATAAACTTTATTCTTATGCATGAATTACATCACACAACAAAACAAATACGTGCTGGTGAATCTGTACCAGATTATGAGCAAAGAATTGATGAAGATGCTTTTAAATATATTAGAAATGAAAAAGAATCTGGTTTACAACTTGCAGCTGAAAAAGAATACAGCAGACAAATTCAAGAAGCTGATGAAACAGTGCAAACATTCCGCAATGCATTAGGTTCTGGTGTAATGAATACTATACTTATGGGTACGCCAGCAGACAAACCAACTATTACAGATGGCATTGTATATATACCAATGCGTGTAGCAAGTAAGTTTGGTATGAAAGAAGACCCTGTAAACAAAGGCTATGCGCGTATTGAGAATGGTATGCTTGGATTGCCGTTTCAGTTCTACAGCTACGCATTAGCTGCTGTTAACAAAACTATGGGTGCATATGCACATGGTCAGGTAAAAAGTAAATACATCGGAGCGTCATTAGCTCTAGGTTTAGGCTACATGACACTTAATCTTAAAACTCCTGATTGGGTTGAGATGTCATACCAAGACAAATTCCTTAGATCTTTAGATTACTCTGGGTTAATGCCAATAATGACAGATATGTTCTATACAGGCATGACTACAGCACTAGCATTAGGTGGGCCAAATGTAACTGGCGGTGCAATACAGCCTAAGTTCCCACAAAAACCAGATACAGGTGAAGCTATTACTGGTATTCTTGGTGCTGGCCCGAGCTATGGATTAGATATGTATAGAAATATGGCTGAGTTAGTTACTGGAGATGTTGGTAAAGGCACAAGTGATCTAGTTGGCGACCTACCATTTATGAATATATTTTGGTTAAGAGGTTTAGTTAATGATTTCCGCAAGTTTGCTAAAGATGAAATAGATATGCCTAGAGGTATAGGTGGGTTCTAAATTGTGCGGCATGTTTTGTGCGTTGCGCTTCTATGCAATCAATGGAAAAAAGAATACAGAGGTGACACATGACAATAAATATAGCTAACAACAACCCACGAATAAACTACACAGCAACATCTGGTCAGACTGTGTTTACAGTTCCGTTTGAGTTTTTTGAAAACACAGACATAAAAGTTTACGTCGAGGGTACACTAAAAACAATTACTACACATTATTCTGTTACTGGAGGAAATGGCTCTACAGGGACAGTAACTATGAATGCTGGTGTTACGTTAAATAACGAGGTAACGCTTGTCAGGGACGTTCCTTTGGAGCGTACAACAGACCTGACGGCTAATTATAACGCTGCATCCTTAGATGGGCAGCTAGATCGTATTGTTGCAGAGGTTGCAGACCTTAACGATAGAGTGTCACGAACAATACAAATTAATGATTATGAGTTGGCAAGTGGTCTACTTCTCCCAGCACTTGACAGCCGCAAAGGTAAGACTATCCAATTTAACACTAGCTCTGGTGCTTTAGAGGTTGGTCCTACTGGCGCGGATTTAACAGCAATCGGTTCAGTTACTTCTGAGATTGCTACATTAGCTGGAATTAGTGGTAATATTACTACTGTAGCTAGTGCAAATGCAGCCGTAACTGCTGTTAGCAATTCTATGACGAGCGTAAATGCTATTAATGCAGCACTTTCTAACGTCAATAGTGTAGCTGGTGCGATTACAAACATTAATTTAGTCGGTGGATCTATCTCTGACGTTAATGATGTAGCTGATTCGCTTGGTGAAATCTCTGCGGTACAAGCAAAGTTAACAAATATTGATACTGTAGCTGTTGCATCTACAAATATAGGCACAGTAGCAGGGTCTATAGCACAGGTTAATAACGTATCTTCTAAGATTGCTGACGTTACTGGCGTAAATACTAATATGTCTGCAATAACTACAGCTAATGCAAACTCTAGTAACATTAATTTAGTAGCTAGTAGCATAGATGACGTTAATGACGTTGGTACAGTGATAACAAAAGTAACAACTGTTGCTGATAATATAGCAAACGTAAATTTAGTAGGGCCAGTAGCACAGTATATGTCTGATGTTGCTAATAATATCACAGCTATTAGTGCTGTTGCTCCTCTTGCTGGTGACTTATCTAATGTAACAAACAACTTATCAGCTATACAAGCAGCTGCAACAAACGCAACAAATGCTGCTAACTCTGCAACTGCTGCTGCTAACTCAGCAACAAGCATTGGTAACGCAGAAACAACAACTACACAAAATGCAGTAGCCGCAGCTAATAGTGCAGCCGCCGCCGCAACAGCTTTAGATAATTTTGATGATAAGTATCTAGGAGTTAAATCTTCTGACCCAACTGTAGACAATGATGGCGATGCTTTAGTTCAAGGTGCATTGTACTTTTCAAGTTCGTCTAGTGCTATGCAAGTATACGATGGTGCTAACTGGATTGCCGCATCATCATCTGGTGTCGCATCGCTAACACTATTTGAATATACAGCTACCGCTGGACAGACTGCATTCTCAGGCAATGACGACAATGGATTATCAATGTCATTTATTGCAGCTAACTTATTAGTAACAATGAATGGTGTTATCTTAGACCCATCAGACTATACAACAACAACAGGTCTTACAGTAACGCTAGACGTAGGCGCGGCTGTTGGTGACGTAGTAAACATATATGCATTTAAGTCATTCCAAGTTGCTGACACAGTACCAGCTACAACAGGCGGTACATTTATTGGGCCAGTACAGTTTAACTCAAACGTAACTGTAAGTGGTACAGTAGATGGTGTAGATATAGCAGCATTTAAAACATCATTTGATAATCTAAGCACAGACATTGTGAGTGACACTACTCCACAACTAGGTGGTAATTTAGATTTAAATTCAAACAACATTAATGGCACTGGAAATATAAACGTAACAGGCACAGTGACGGCTGATGGTTTGCACGTTAATAGTGGGGCGGTTAACACCCCTGCTAAGTTTGAATCTACCGATGCAATCGTTTCAGTAGAGTTAAAAGATAGCACAGGAAGCGCTTATCTAAACAGCACAGGAAGTAATCTATATACAGGTAATAATGTTGGTATTGGTACGAGTTCGCCAGCTTATAAACTAGATGTAAATGGTAGTCTGTCTAGTAATGGCAGTGAAAACGTAATGCGTATTGCCGCCGCTGACAGCACTCAAGCTGGTGGTATTAACATACATAGTATTTATGGAAACAGTGCGAATGAAAGGGTTACTACTTTTTTTAGTATTGATGGTCAAAACCAAGCATCACCATTAGCGTTTGGTACTGGTGCTACAGAAAGTATGCGAATAGACTCGTCAGGCAACGTTGGTATTGGGACGAGTTCGCCTAGTGCTAAATTAGATGTAGGAGGAGTTATACAATTTCTTGATGACAATACTCCTGAAATAAAAATAATAGACCCAGATGATTCTAACTATGCTTTAATTGGTTATTCAGACGGAACTATGACTTTAAGTTCTAATCATGGTAACGAAGCTGGCGGTGCTAATGTTTTAAAAATGCTTACAGGCGGCTCAGAACGTATGCGCATCGACTCGTCAGGAACTCTTATTGTAAATAGAACTAGCGCAATAAGCAATAATTTTCCTATAAATGTTGTAGCTAAATCAGATGGCGGTATTATCATGATGCCAGAATCAAATGCTGATTTTGAGGCTATGAGGATTGTAAACCACGGTTTAACGGCGGCAGTAGGTAGTATTGGTGTTAGTGGGACAAGAATGCATCTACTTAATGGTGATACTGGTTTAAGATTTGCTGGCGATACTAATTCTATTTTTCCTTGTACCACTGCTGGAGCAGATAGCAACAATGTTATTGACCTTGGGGCTAGTGGTAATCGCTTTAAAGATTTCTATGTAGGCGGCGGTGTATACCTCGGTGGCACTGGGTCGGCTAATAAGTTGGACGATTATGAAGAGGGTACTGAAGTTTTTTCTCTTACTCCTACAACTTCTGGTACGATTACGTTAAACTCTTCTTATGATACTTTGTTTTACACAAAAGTTGGGAGTCTAGTTCACATTTCTGGTTATTTTAGAGTGTCTAGTGTTAGTTCTCCAGCAGGAGCTATACGCTTCCCTTTACCTTTTACTGTTGCTAATTTGGGTGATTCCTCAAGCGCAATTCTTGTACTCGCAAATGGGCTTGCAAGTGGGTCTGTCACCGATATGTGGGCGGAGTGTTCTGATAATAGTAATTATGGTTATATTTATACTGGAGGAGGTACTGGTGTTACAGGAACTAGCGCACAACAAACCCAAGCGGCTACCGATTTTCGTATAAGTGGAACATATAAAACAAACTCATAACCCACCGCATAGCTTTGGGTTGGACAGGTGGCACTAACGCCACGATAAACTAAAGGAGGCCAATATGGCACTAACAGAAACACAAGTTGAAGATAAGATTGAAGTCGTAGGAGATCACAAGCATGTGCAAGTTCGTACAGCTACAGTGATAGCACGAGATGGCACAGAGATCAGTAGATCATTCCATCGTCACGTCTTATCTTGCTCAACTAAATCAGGTGACACATGGGGTGACACTGACATCTCAGGTGAGTCAACAGAAGTACAAGCAATATGCAATGCAGTTTGGACAGACGCAGTTAAGACTGCATACCAGACAGCAATGGATGCACAAGGAATATCAAATGAGTAGGTCAAAAAGTAGAAAATTCGCTGATATTCTTTCTGGGAATATGGGTGCTATATTAGATGACGGATTAATAAACGTATCTGAAATTACAGGATTAGGTACAGCAGCTAGTTCAGCAGCTACAGATTTCTTACCATCAACAATGGCAACAGCAACGAATGCAACTGGCTCTGACTTTGTGCCAGTATATGATGAAAGTGCTGGTGTTTGGAAAAGACAAACAATTACTGTGGCTGCGTTACAAGGGCCAACAGGTGCAACAGGTGCAACAGGTGCAGCTGGTTCTAATGGTTCTAATGGTTCTATTGGTGCTGATGGTGCTGATGGGGCGCAAGGGCCACAAGGAAATACTGGTGCAACTGGGCCACAAGGTGCGACAGGCGCACAAGGGCCACAAGGTAATACTGGTTCTCAAGGGCCAACTGGTGCTACAGGTAGCCAAGGTGCTACTGGGCCAGCAGGGACACCATCAACAAGTGTTAATACTGTTGGTTCTTATGCATTTCTGTGGTTGAACCAAGCTGGGATTACGGCTGGCTCGACAAGAGCTGGTTCAAGCTTAGATTGGGCTAGTTCAAGTGGTGGTCGCTACGACGGAGGTACACAACCTTCAGGGACTTGGAGGCTTATGGGTGTTAATGGTTATTACAATGGTAGTGTTCAAAACAGTACAGGCTTCAAGGCTTCTGTTTATTGCAGAATATCTTGATAAACAATCACAAAAATAGGAGGCGTTTATGCCACAAGTAACAATAACAGAAGTGCGTAACGCACAATCACTTAACGCAGAGAACACTGCATTTGAAGTAGAGATTAACCATCCAGAACATGGTTGGATACCTTATGGATTAATGCCTAATGATCCAGATACTACTGTAGACAACAGCGTATTGCTTGGGCTTATTGGTTCAGACTATGCGGCGTATGTTGCACCTACTCAAGCAGAGCTAGATGCAGAACTAGCGGATAGTTTAAGAGTAGAACGTGACCAAAAGTTGGTAGAAGAAGTAGACCCTATAGTAACTAATCCTCTGCGCTGGGCTGAACTAACAGAAGCTAAACAAGCAGAGTGGACACAGTACCGAACTGATTTGCTTAACCTACCAGCACAAGCTGGGTTTCCTAACACAGTTACTTGGCCTACTAAGCCTACATAAAGGAAGATTAAATGAATAAAAGAACTATATCTTCTGCGCATGACAGGCTTGACGAGCTAGAAAAGCAAGTGGTTGCAATTAAAACAGAAGTTAAGATACAATTCAAAGATCTATTTGGTCGAGTTAAACGTATGGAAAGCATTATGATTGCAGCAACAGGAGCAATATTAACCCTGCTCGTTGCGGTACTAATGAAAATGTAACATGTTACGAACAATATTAATTGGTTTGTTTATTTTAATCGGCAGCGCATTAGCTGCTGATGATACAATTAAGTCAGAGAGTACAGTAATATCGGATGGAAAGATGGACACAACCATCAACAGTCCACCACCCTCTGCAATTTCCCCACAGATTAGCGCGAGTAACAGTGACTTATGTACTGTTGGTGTAGCTGGTGCAGTACAAACACAGATACTTGGTATCTCTGCTGGTCGTACTGTTAGAGATATGAACTGTGAAAAATTAAAGAACGCCAAAACCATGTACGATATGGGGATGAAAGTGGCAGCCGTATCAGTAATGTGCCAAGACGAAAGAGTGTTTGATGCTATGCTTAATGCTGGTACTCCTTGCCCTAAAGATGGGTTGGTAGGAGATAAGGCTAGGCTAGCATGGGAAATGGAATCGGTTAAGCAAGAGATCGAGCGAGATCAGAACGATGTAATCAAGAGGATGTTCAATGAGAACAGCGAAACTAAGATTGGCCTTGGTGTTATCATTAGCACTCTGGCCTTCTTGTTATTACTCTGACCCATATACTTATGGGGCTACAGGCAATGCTGCATCCAGCTCGTTAAGCTGGGGGATGGCTGGTGTTTTGCCTGATGCTGTTGGCTTAGATATAAACGGATTACTCTACAGGTACACCACAGTTAAAAATACAGAAGACGCTATGAAGGTACACGTTGGCAACCTCAACTCTACTGGTGATGGCTATGTATTTAGAGAGACAGATGATTGGTCAGGTGTCCCAAGCAATACAATCGTCAAGTCTTTTTCTCTGGCTAATATACCATCAGCTAACTGGGGTGCTGGATCTATTGAGGTAGAAGGTGAAGGCAGCGTTACTGATGCATTTGTTATATACAACTACAGGATAGATGTATGTTATGACCCACAATCAGATCCATCTTGCGCTGGTTATATAAAGCCTGTGCCTGATATACCACAGGTAGAGATCTATGATGTGATGGCAGATGAGAATGTTCTTGCTGCTATAGATACAGATACAGAATTTCAGTATGATGAGGATGGTAATCTTATACTGGATGAAGAGGAAGAAGAAGAAGAGAATAGAATTGAAATGGGTTTGACTGCATCTGCCAATGCGCTGACCCTCTTTAAGACGCAAGGGCAAGATGATATTATTATGGCTATTAATCAACAGACTAATATAGCTATGTACTACAATGCATCTATCAATGGTGGTGTTTATGCTGACGCTGCTGGTCTTGCTGACTCAGAAATACTTGATAACAAGAAAGCCTTGCGTAATAACTTAGCACAACAAATACTGCACGAACAAATGGTTGATATGCAGTACAACAAATGAGGTTTAATATGAAATATTCTTTGGCAATACTTTCACTCTGTGCATTACCAGCTTACGCTGATGTAGATATAACAGGTAACGTGGAAGCTAAGTGTGTAATACAAACAACTAAGAGTGGTGTGTATGGCAATCCTATAGCTAGCAAGTTAAGCACTACCCCTGCTGATGGTGGTGTACTACCTGTCATTAGATTTGATGTAGCTCTTGCCAACTACTACACTGCAAACATTACACATCCAACATCATTCAGCTCTTCCCCAGCACTTACTGATTCAGTCGCATGGACAGGCAGCACTAGTGTCACGCAAACAAGTGACGCTGGTATGTCAGGGTATGATGCAGCCAAGGTTGTATACGATAATACTACTGTGTTTGATCTAACTGTTGCAGGATCTACTTGGTTTAGCACAGCATCAAGTGCCACCTATGCAGCATCAAAGCCTTTCGTTGGTGGCGTATACACTGCAATAGTACAGGCTAGTTGTGTTGCAAAATAAGCTGATAATATTTTTTTTGGTATGGGCATTTTCAACCCATGCACATGAGATGACACCAGCTTATCCTATAGTTAAACCATCTCACGTTACTGGTGTGGTCAAGGTTGACTTGTCTTTGTTTAACTCAAGGGAAGAGATCAGGTATTACGAGATCGGTTTGTTTGATTTGAACTGGGATAGCATCCCCTTTTCTGCAACGTACAGAATAATTAAGGTAGCATACCAGACTCGAAAGAACTTCAGTGTATACATTCGTAAGTCAGACATGGATGAAGCCACCTATGTATGCACAACATCTAAGGTTAAGAAGCAGCTCGAATCAAAAACACTAGTGTCATCTAGGATTTGTTCTCGACTTGATGGTATGCCAGCATGAGATTAGCTGCGCTCTTATGTATTTTATCTAGCTCTGCCTTTGCTGAGAGTAGCTCACTTGCTTTGTCATTGCCTAGTCCACCTATGAACTACCAATCAGATAGTTTCTCTGCAAATAATTTACGCTGCAGCAATGCGGTAGGTGGTGGAGTTAACCTTGAGTATGGGATTACAGGTGTGCTGTCTGGTTTAGATACAATGAGTAGAGGTAAAGACATAGGTGTGTATGCTCGTATAGTTATACCGCTAGACAAACCTAAGTCTCGTATTAATTGTGATGACCTATACCAAGTGGAGCTAGCCCAGCGTAGGCTAGAGATACAAAAGCTGCGTGATGAACTGGAAGCACTAAAGAATTTATCTAGTGATAGTATGGACTTTGAAAACTGATGGTAGATCTTACAGAATTTGATAGCCTTGCCGACAAACAGATTAAAGCTGGTGGTGTTAAGATGTCCTTTGCATCTGTGCTTGCCATCATTACCTTTGTATCTACTGTAGTTGCTGGCCTGTATGGTGGGTTCGTTATGTATCAGAAGATAGAAGATGTAGCTGGCTTAGATCTTGGTGAGTACCAACAGCAAATGGATCTGATGGATGCGCAAGTACAACAGACAGTTGATTACACTCGTGATATTAAGAATGGATTGCGTGATGATCTTCTTAGAGTTGAGCAGCAATCAGATCGTGTCGAGTCTTTGGTGCGTAAGACAGAAGAAAAAGTACGCAGTATGATTGATGCAGCAGATCTTAGATTCGAATCGCAACGTGAACGATTGCGATCAAATCAAGATGCTGAGATGAAAGACCTTGAAGATAAGTTGATGGGTAAATTGCAGAGGGCATTGGATAATCCTCTGTCTGATTAGGAGATAACTATGGATGAGTTTAAAAAATTTGATGTCAATGGTGATGGCAGCATAGATAAAGCAGAGTGGGATGCTCTTGAGTACGAGGATCGTA
>Ga0208134_1000523_pt1 | contig 25209 bp, 29 predicted proteins | sample VirMetDEL_Mar_31_FD_184515 | JGI IMG/M metagenome (GOLD analysis project Ga0208134, IMG submission 184515) | Aqueous microbial communities from the Delaware River and Bay under freshwater to marine salinity gradient to study organic matter... | ecosystem: Environmental > Aquatic > Marine >... | reverse complement strand
CACGCTTGGCAATTACGGATTCGCCAGTCATTTAGCCTAGTTTAGTTCCTCCGCCGTAGCCGCCTGTCTCGCCAGCCATTGTGGTCTGTGACTGCTTACGCTTCTTCTTTAGCTCAGCTTCGAAGTTGGATGCTCCGCTTTCGCCCTCCGCTTGGAGGTCAACCATCTGTGCTTGAGGTGCGGCAGGTTTTGGTGCTTTTGGTGTTTTAGGTGATCCCATGCCGATGTTCATAACATAATTGTATGTGCTTTGTCAAGACATCATCCCCGCATCGAACGACCTAGAGATGACTTAGCTCTACCTATTCCACGCTTGGTTAGGTTGTCCAGCATACGCCCAGACAGTAGAGCCTCGGAGAAATACCCGAAGCTGTCACAGAAGTGCGAGCTATACCCATGATCCACCTTGGATGTTATCCGTCCATCGATCTTCTGCTCCTTGTAGTGGTAGTCCATGAGCGCGTCCAGCATTCCAGACTCACCATTGAGCTTCGACTCATTAAAGTATATCTGCGGGAATAGGTCGTGCATGTTCCTGATGCGCTTAGCCTCAGCGCCTACACCTGCATTGTCCAGCACCACCACGTTATGCAAGCCTGCCTCAGTGAGTTTGGCGTGGAATGACATGTTGTCTGTGCCTCTCTGCCTTCCATCGTGCGGTAGGAAGTGCTGACCGTAGTTATACCCCTTTGCGAGCATATGCGCCACACGTTCGCCCGTGGTCATCTCTAGGTTAGAGTCGCAATCAATCAGACGATATGTCAAATTCACTTTTTGCCAGTACGACACAACGGTATTGGCGGGGCTACCTAAGTCCCATGTGCTGTAGACAAGGTGAGACTGGTCTGGCTCAAAGTCGAACACCCTGCCGTCATCCTTAGCCTGCTGTAGGTGGTTGGCGTAGATCGCACCTTCCCTAGCCACAGTGAAGTCGCACTCCATTTCCTGCTGATATGCCTCCTCGCCAATCTCGTGTCTGATCACATCTAGGTCTTCAGCGGGGATAATACCCGACTCAGAGGCTTTGAGAACGAGACAGAAGCGGTTGTCATCACCTCTGCTCCTGTTCACGTTCCTGTAGAGGACTCCACGACCCTTTGGCGTGCCAGCAGTGCATAACCAGCCTTTGTAGTCTAAGAGGCAGGGGAGTATTACGAATTTATAACACGCACTTGGCACATCATCTGCCTCATCCACAATACAGCCATCGAAATACAACCCTCGCATAGCGTCAAACCCTTCACCAGAGTATAGTTGGATCTTTGCCCTGTTTGGGAACGTGATACATAACTCACTCTCGTTGATGACTATATCTGGAATGGTCGCGCAGGCTTGCTTGAAATACGTCCAGCAAATTGTTTTCGCTTGGGTTCTAGTCGGAGCTATGTAGGCGTAGCGTAATGGAGCGGTCTCCATACCCTGCCTCTTGTGCGTTAACGCGCAGTAGACTAGCTTCTGGACTGATGCAACTGTCTTACCCGCCCTACGGTGGCATACAAGGGTGAGCCATCGCTTAGGTGTGGTGAGAAACTCCCTGAACGACTCTCGCGGGAGTATGTCTATCTCTACGTCTCTACTCATCCTCAGCCCCTGCCACGTCCTGTGTGCCTCCAATGTTAATCTTGATCGTGCCTAGTTGCTCTACATGCTCGTATGCACCATCCATTTTGGATAGCTCAGCACTGGCTCGTATGGCATCACTGGGGCGCTCCCCTTCATTGGCTAGGGCTATGCGTGTCAGCAGCTCTTTACGCTCTGCTATGCTCAGTATGGCGGCTTTCTCGGTCTTCTCATTCATCTTATCAATATATTCTTTTACCTTGGGTTTTCTGAGTAGCTGTGATGCACACTGATCAGCCACATCACCTGTTGAACCATAGCCTGCCTGCTCGTAAGCCCTCCCAGCGGGGACACCACTGAGCCATAGCTTAACAAACTTTCTCTGTCGCGGGTTCATGGCGTTAATTATACATCAAAGCAGATCATCAGTCAAATCATCGCCAATGACATTCTTTCTCAGGAATCCACCCTCACCTAGTGTGATGTGGTCATCGCTCCATTCATACTGCTTGGCTAGGCATTCGTCTGAATCATCAATCAATGGGTCGTGGTCTACGTCCTCTGTAGCTCTAGCGTAATAGCTGAGTCGGTTAATCTTTGCTTGGGTATCTTCCATGGCTGATCAAATCCATAGCATTATGTATGCATCTTGTAAAGACCAAAAAACCCGCCCTGCAATTAAGCAAGACGGGCTTCTGGTTGTGTTTAGGGTGTGCAGTTATCAATAAAGCGTTATGTCATCCATCAGGATGCTGTAGACAAGGTCACTATCCTCTTGTATCTCGTCTAGCTCTGCCTCAGTGGCTTCCCGTCCATCTACCTTAGCCGAGTCGAGGAATGCATCAGCGTAGTCAGGATAGTCCCAGTGCATCACTCCAGCGAATTTAAAGTCGGAGATCGTGACCTCCTTGTCTGTGTTATCAAATGTGTATTTCATAGTATTAGTCAGTGAGTTCTTTTACGATTCCATCCACGAGGTCTTCCATGTATGCGCGATCATCATTGATCTCTGCAAGCTCTTCCTCGGTGGCATCACGCCAGCCTTCACTGTCGATGTTGACCCATACCTCCTTGACCAGCATTGATCCGATCTCACAGCACATGGGGTCAGTCTCGTGGATGTGTGGTTGGTTCTCAATGCCGTAGACACAGATGTCGTCTGTCTCTAGTCGTGTGCCATCCTCAAGGGTGTAATACCCATCATTCTCTATCGCGTCATAGCGCGGTTGTGTTTCTGTTTTCATAAGTAGTTTCTTTCTGTAGGTGCATCCTAGCATATCAGACTAGCCGCACAAGTTAATTCGTATGTTATTTTCAATTACTTTAGCTCCAGTATGGAGACAACGCAATAGAGAACAACGCATACGGCGGTTTGGAATATTATTAAGTCAGTCATATAAGGGTGTGGTTAAGGTTAATCTTTGTCCATATATTCGCACACGTCTTTAGCGACTAGTGCGAAGAATACTACGGTGCTGATGGCGAACGTGCAGATGACTATCACGCCTCCAGCTATTAAGATGCTTGCCATCATGAGCCAATCTCCTCTGCTGTTTTGATGACTAGTTTCTTGATCTCGTCTGGTGTCAGTCCCTGCCTGTCAATTAAGTAGGCTAGGGCGACTAGCACGCTTGTCGTTTGGTGTTTGTTTTTCATGATGCTGTCTTGATAAGCCACATGACTACCATTACTGGAACGGCTACCCATGCGAGGTTGATAACGATCCCTACTGCGATCAGCAGACAGGGGAGGATAATTGATTCAATTAGTGTGTTCATTATAGTGCTAGTGTTAATATTGTGTAAGATGCCGTGAAAAACACGACTGCGATTGCTGTGGTTTCTATTATTAGTTTCATTTCACCCAAAAGCCCCGCACGTTTGACCGTGCAGGGTAGTGGAGTTGGTTGGGGCTACTTGCCCGTGCGCTGATTGTGAATCTTGCGTCCTATCTCAATCTGCTGCCTTGCTTGCTTTTCGGTGATTCCCTTATCCAGTGCGAAGTTTGTAATGGTAAGGTAGTCGTTTAGGTATTCCAGATATAACTCTTGGAAGAATGTGCCTGCGTTGTCGACTGCTTTCTGTAGTTGCTTTGTTGTGTTGTTCATAATGTTTTCCTCTCGGTTGATTGCATAATACACTATTGACAACTATCTGCAACATAAATCGTCAACAAAATGCAACTTTGTTCTGTAGCCCTTATTCTATATAGCTTCTGGCAGAGAATTATTTTAAGGAGTTCTCGTATATGCACACCTTATTAGCTCGGAGCGACTCCTTTTTCGGCGGATCGAACCGCACCCCATTTGCTTGTAACAGATAGCAGTGACCAGAGAATCTCTCATCCATTACCACCAGCGCCAGATAGTCCTCAGAGCCTCCCTGCGTGAGCCTGTCACGCTTTTGGAATACCCAGCTCACTGGATAATATCCTGAATACATGTGGCTCTTTACATGGATGGCAACGCCATTGCACGTCAGGTCTGCATCGTAGCTTTTCTGGCGTGCTTGGTATATCTCTAGGTCGGGGGTTGATGGTTGGCGACCATGCTCTAGTAGCATGTTGCTCACCATAAACTCCGCCACCTTCCCATAGTAGATGTCCTGTATGATCTTGTCGCCTGCGTTCTGGTTGCGCCGTGCATACTCATCCAATGATGTGACCGAGCTGCTCTTGGCAAACTCGAAGCACTGGCTGATTATTGACTCAGACGGTCTTTTTAGTTTGAACTTTTTCATGTTATTCTGGCATCCTGTCGCCCTTAATTAGGTTGTCTAAAGCCCATAACGGCTGCGTGTTTGTATAGTGAAAGCACCTTTTTTGCTGCTCTGGGTCACTCAAGTCAAAACTGGCACAGGGGGTCACATGATCCAGATGCCATCCGTGCATCCCGTAGTTATCCCAGCTCATGCCCTCAGTAAATAGTGACTCAATGTGTGCTCGAAAGGTTTCCATGTCGCATCCTACCAGCTCCATCGTCCTGTCGCTCTTATCCTCAGCCTTAAGGAACGAATTGACTCTGCGCCTTATGTTCTCCAGCATCCTAAACTCGACAGACTCACTCCTTCGCTTATTCATGTAGATGCGCTTTTGTTCCATGATGTCTTTGTGGTTTTCCTTTCGCCATTTCTTGCGTATAGGATTCAACCACTCCTTGTTGGTATGGTAATACTCGATTGTCTTGGCAATAATTTTATCCTTGTTCTCAAGGTAGTATTTCTGCGATGCTACCTTTTTGCATGGCTTGCATCGATTGTCGTGACCATCCTTAAGCTGCTTACACTTGTGGAACTGATCAAATGGCTTTTCCGTATTGCATATTCTACATTTTTTCATATTATTCAAATCTTTGCAGTCTCCCGTTAAGTGTTAAGTTCATCGTCACGTCACGCTGACCATTTCTGGACTTGGCTACATATATGCCATCCTCGTTAATTGTAAGCAGGACATCAGCATCATGGGCAATCGCTCTGGACTCCCTCACCCTGCCGTCATCGTTTAACTGTGTGGCGGTAAGCACTGGACACTGGAACCGCTTTGCCATTTGCTTCATGGTTCTGGTAACTTCAGCTACTTGCTCGTGCCTTGCCTTGTCTGCCGTATTGGTAAGCGAGACAAGCTGGATGTAATCAACCACAATCAGGTCAACCCCCTGAATGTCATTCACCTGTTGAGCCTTGGATATTACCGATTCGAGGGTCATGGAGTCCTCATCGCATATAATGAGATTTCCAGCCTCCTTGGTATCCTCAATGTAACTTCTCAGCTTAATCAGATCAGCCTTGATTAGTGGCTCGTGTGACTTGCCGAGAATGCGCCCCATGTCTAGGTTCATCTCATTAGCCGCCAGCCTTGCGTGTACCATGTTTGCCTCTGTCTCCAGTGAAAACAGGATAACCCGCTTGCCTAGCCTGAGGAAGTTATTCATCATTTGCAGCATCAGGACTGTCTTTCCTCCGCTTGTGGGCGCTCCAATTACCCACAGCTCGTTCCGACCCAGACCTCCAGTTATATTGTCGATCTCATAAATACCAGACGGTGTGCCTGCTGTGGTCTTGTCTAGGTGGATGGATTTGAGCAGCTCGGCAAACTCCTCAGCGGATTGCTTTGACTCCTTCCAACCAGCTTGGCTCTCTAGAATCGCCATAATGCCCTCTGAGGCGCTCCTAGCTGCGTCTGAAACCAATTCAGGTGTCTCTCCCTCCTCTAGCTCCTGCAACGCCTTAGCGAGCTGTTTTTGAGCAAAGCGGGTAGCATACATGGACTTGACTGTCTTGAGATGGTTCTTCATAAACTCAAAGCCGCACCACTCGGAGCGAATCTTGCTTATGTCATGCCCTAGTTCCTCGCCGCCAGCCAAGCCTCTAATTTCATCAGTGGCTTCCAGTAGTGATATCTCGTGAAGCCTCCCATCATCCACCATCTTACCAGCGCAGCGCCAGATGAGTTTTGGTAGGTAGTTGTGGAAATAGTCAGCGGTTATGCCCTCACCCCTTAGTTGGGGTATGACATCTTCGGGTCTATTGAGAACTCCTGATGCTAGGTAAGCTTCGGATATTGAGTTAGTGAATTTCATTTTAGTTGTTTTAGTTTTTTGTAGTTTGATGCGATAAGGTCGAGATATTGAGAAATCAGAGCCTTGGCTTTGATGGGGTCGTGGTCGATGGTGTTTGTAAATGATGCTGCTATGTCGTCCATAGCTTTGTGCATCTCGTTATATTCTTTTTCTGTCATATTAGTATCCTCTAGGGTTAGGTAGTGATTTAGGTAGTGATGATGGCTGCTGAGTGGGTTTAACCTCGTCCTCGTAACGCTTGTCTCTGAACCATCGACCGCCGCCTTTTTGGTATTTAGTCTCGGTATTGTTTTGAGCGTAGTATACCACTCGCTCTATTAGCTCATCTGCTGTATACGTTTTTAGAGCCTTACGAATGGCTTTGATTCCCATTGGCTTGTCTGTCTTCTTTGGGTAGCTGCTCCAGACTCTCTCGGCATCGTCAGATGCGGTAGTATTATCTTCTCCCTCTCCTTCACCTTCTCCTTCTCCTTGCACAAACCCAGAATTTTGTGGCACGTCACTGGCAGATTGCTGGCAGATTGCTGGCACATCAGTGGCAGACACCCACCCAACTCGTTGATCCATAAGGATTTCCAGACTACGCTCAAGTATACCAAGATCCGCTCTAACAATTAAAGCCAACCTCCTTGTGGTCATAGCCGAGCCATCAGTATTTTGGAACGTGCCGCGCACATCCTTGGTCATCGTAGCGGTATGCTGACACAGTGCCACGAATATGCCATACGCCTGCCATGCCTCTGCTGGTTCAAACTCAGACATGAGTCCGAGATATCCTGAGCTATCACATCCACTGGGCATGTAATACAACCCCAGCCGCTGCCGTTTGCGAGAGTCTGCGTTTTCAAACACCTCGCTCCATCTATTTATCGAATACATTTTCATATCTTTTAAAGTAAAAGCTCCCAATTCAATCCATAAAAAAAAGTCTGGCAGGACGCTGGATCAAAAAGGGAGCAAAAGTTTTTACTCGTATATGAACGCCCTGCCAAGGTTGTCGGGACAGTTTTGCCATAAAAAGCTACTCCTGTCAATTTTATTTAGCTAATAACTTCAGTTTCTATCTTAACTCCTTCTGGGTGAATGTCATCAGCATACGCTTTTGTTACATAAAGAAGCACGACCTGTGAGTCATCCTTGTAATATCGGATCTTACTTAGCACGTCTAGGACAAGCTTGGCAAGGTTATCCACGTCTGGCTTACTCGTGTGATACTTGGTCGCATCATCACGCAGGATGTGAGAGAACCTACCAGTGCGGTGGTGGCTCTTGGGACGCTTCAGGTGGAAGCTCAGCTTGACAGCTAACGCTCCCTCTAGTCGCTTATCAACGTGCCGTGCAAGACCTCTAGTGAGAGTCTCGCGCCATGCGTCTGCCGTCTTTGGGGTATACACGCCTGCGTGCTTGCCTCGGTTGACTGCCTTAACTCTGGGCTGGGGTTTTGGTGTTCCCTCTATGTATTCATTAAGCATCGTATTCTAGCTCCAGTAAAAGTTTGATGCAATGGATTGCCTTGTTGAGATCCTCAATTCCGTTCTTGTCCTTGTATCGGGTGACGTATTTGACTACTGACCCCTGAAGGAAACTCAACCCGTTCTTATGGCTGTATTCGATTGGCTGGATAGCCAGCTTTGTGTAATGGCTTCCGCCTATTTGACTGTTCTTTGCGCTCATGATTTTGTTGTGTTAAAAAAAACCCCGCCCCCGTGAAGGAGCGAGGCAACTATTATTATATATGAAACGAGGGTTTAAATCCAGTCTACAGGGGCGAATGGGATATCATCCATGGGTGCAGGTGCTTGCGCACTAGGCTTGCTGTTATTGTCGCCAAACTCGCCAAGGATCTTCACGTTGCCAAGGATGTTGCCCTTGACTCCTGCTTCACGCTCCTCTTTGGATACGGATTGTGTGATCATTCCGTTGTCACCATACTGTCCCTCCTCATCGTTGAGGAATACAGTGGCATCAAGGTATGAACCTTTTTTACCTTGGAACAGGCGCTCCTTGTCGATCTTGCTTACGTCAATTTTGATTGCGATTAGTTTGCTCATATTTTTATTGTGTTAGGTGTTGTGTTTTTGTTTTGTGTTGTGCGTAAAGCTCATCAAACTCTGACAAGCTCCGCGCTAGGTTTTCAGTGTAGTCATTTCGATCTACTCGTAAAGTAAAATCTTTAATATTTGGGCAGAAACTTGTGAACCACCAGTAGTCAGCACCAGCTACAGCCATGCAGCCGTGAACCTGAGCCTTGTATTCGTCTGGTAGTTTACCCTCTCTGTGATACTTAAGATGCGTAGGTGGTAGTGGACACTTGATCTCCAAGCCTCCCTTACCTCCGTCTACGATGCCGTCTGGAGAGCAGCCGATGTGCTTGCCGATGTCGGAGTTGACAATAAAGCCAACCTCCTCAACCGTGATGCCAGTCCGCATCTCGAAGTCGATGCGTGCCACCTCCTCCAGCCTAGTCCCACGTTCCATCGCAAAGGACGGGCGGTGTGGCTGAAGGTCATCCTCCTTGTAGTATACGTCCGCAAGCATACAGTCAATATGCTTAAGGGCAGCAGCCTTACTTAGAGAACACCCCATTGCGTCCTCGTAGACACGAGCCACCTCTTTCTCCACCAAGCCCTTAAGACCTGATGGATTCAGAGTAGAGGCGAGCTTGCGCCCGTCCATAAGCTCCTCGAATACCTCGAACTGTCGCTTTGCCATAGGTGACACGTAACAAGGTTGCTCTCGTGGATTCTTGGTAAGCTCAGCATACTTCAGCGATTTGCTGGAGACGACCTTGGAGTAGGAGCTTGCGGTCAGTTTACCCTTCCGCAAAGCAAACCACTCATCAGATCCTTGCTCAAGATTGAATGTTTCAATGCTCATTACGCTACCTTCCCTTCTATGAATGCGATAAGCTTAGCTGCCTCTACGAATGACAACTCCTCAAGCTTTTCTGTGCGTCCAGTGGATGCCCACTTGATTGACTTCACCTCCTGATCTGGTGTGAAGATAGCCTGCTCGATAAGACCCTTGACCGCTGACTTCTGCGTGGTGGTGATCAACTCAGCCTTAGCTGCGGGTGCAGCCTTGCGTGTGTTGCCTCCTACGTTGGTGTGGTCAGCGTCCTTGGTGTCATCAATAGCGAATAGACCATTGAGGGCATACTTGCGTGCATAGGATGAAGCAGCGCCAGTGATCTGGGACTCGTCCATACCTTTCTTCATCTGAGGCTCACGAGCCAGACCAGTAGCGGATGCGATGACATGGCTGTTCTCATCAAGCAGAGTTGCCGTTGCCTTTACGTATACGCGCTCAGCGTGGACTGTGATGTCGTCTGACACTACCAGTGAACACTCACCTAGGTGCGGCTTGACTGCCTCTAGGATGTCCTCACAGGAGCGGTATTTATATTTGCCAAAGTTATTGGTTTGTCCTTTGGGCGCTTTCAGTTGTTGCTGTATTGTGTTTAGTTTCATTTTAGTTGTGTTTGTGTTTGTGTTTAATGTGGGGTAATTGGGTGAATTGGTTCTTCTTCATTGGTGTGCCAGACCCAGAGTGTGAGGGTGTCCCCCTCTCTAAGTGCTGACTTTAGGTAGTAGCCATTGAGGTAGCCGATCTTGTTGGTCGGATTAGATACCGCAAACAGCATACCGTCAAGCTTTCCGTTAATGCATTTGTTATTCATAATTGTCCTGATTCTCTCGTGAGTGCGTAGATAACCGTGCCTATTGAGAGCGCGAGTAAGACCCATGCGGCAAGCATAAGGGCAGGATCATCGTCATAATTCATGCTATAAATCCTTTCTCTCTGTAGAACTCGTGTGCCTGCTTGGCGAGGATGCCAACGTAGACCCAGTTGTTAAGTGCTGACAGCCCAGTGACCGACTTAGCAAACTCAACAGCTTCAACCAGTGAGTGTGATGGCTCTCTCATGTCGTAGCTTGTGCATACAAACTCACGCTCCATGACCTCGTTCTTGTGTGTGTCGATGGTCTCAATGACAGAGACTACCCACTCGCCAATCTTAATCTCAGCTACTGTGTATTCCTTATCCATTGATCAACTTCCTTCCCTTGTGAGTGATGAGGATGTGGTGACGGCGCTTGTCGATAAGGTCGCCGTGCGTGGAAGCCAGCCCACGAGAGACCAGCTTGTTAATGATGCGTGTTACGTTAGCTTTCTGGAAATACTCATCCACCAGAAGTGAAGGAGTAAATGTGTCGCTCGAACTAAGCTTGATCAGGACGATGCCGTCCCGAACGGTAAGCCCGTTCTGCAATAGTGTGTTTAGTATTTTCATGTCGCCGACATAGTAAGGCAAAAACCCCTACATGGTCAACAACTTTCTACTACATAAATGAACTTTATTTCTAAGTGACTAACCCAGAGTGAATTGAACCCTCACTTTTTTCGTGCGATCTCAACTGTTAGATCATGTATCGCATCACTTAGCCTGTTATAACTCTTGTCGTGCCTCTGGTTTTCATGCTCCCTCTGCTCCTCGTGCTTGCTAACTATAGTGCCGATGAGCTTGTCCTTTTTATCCAGCGCGTGTAGAAACCATCTAGCAACCACGACTATAGCGCCAACGGAGAATCCCGCAACGCCATACTCCGCCAATGTTTCTATGTCAAACATGTTACTATTTACTGAGGCGTGCGGTCGTAAGGTATAAATGGACGGTGGTAAGCGAGGTCACTAAAAACATTAATAGCCTAAGAATACTTTGTGCATACACTGGCACTTGATCCAGCTTCCCCGTATAAGCCAATACGGCAAAGCCCAATGTGCCTAGACCCAGCACGCCCTCTCCTATTAGTTGCCACATCAGGCTGCGGCTCAGGTGAGATCCCCCTCCCCTCATGTTTTTGGCTTGTTCTCTGAACTGAAGTGCCACAAAGACCGACAGAAAAACGGTCGCCGTGCCAAGTAAGACGATAAGAAATGTTAAAGAATGTGTCATTTAAAGGGTGTTTTTTGAAAGGTTATAAGCCGAGTCGCGCTTCTAGTCTAGCAACACGCTCCTCAATAGTCAACTCTGGTGTGTTAGTGTCGATCTTGAAGTAGTCCAGTATGCCCAGACAGATTGCCTCTGCCATCTGCTGGCGTGTCTCGTCCAGTGATACCCACTGGTTCTCAGCGTCATTAGAGAGGAAGCAGCTCTCTGTTAAGACCGCTGGCATGTCGGTATATTTTAAAACGTAGAACCCTGCCGTCTTTACGCCCCTGTCCTTCTGGTCTGGGAATGCTTTGGTGTGCCTAGACCATACCTTCTTGGCTAAATCCTTAGACTTGGTTGATCCAGACGTAAACACCTCGAAGCCAGACGCATCTGATGTGGCTGAGTTAAGGTGCAGGGAGATAAAGATGTCAGCACCCCATTCGTTCGCCATACGGCAACGCTCAGGCAGGCTAGTGAACGTGTCATCTTCACGTATCATCTGAACATCCAGATGCGGCACAAGCAAAGCTCGTAGCCTTAAGCCTATGTCGAGGACTGCGTGTGATTCAAAGTAGCCGTTGAATGATCCAGTCGCCCCCGAATCCTCACCCCCGTGACCGCAGTCGATAGTTACCTTCATGATTCTCTGCCTTTCTTGTAGTTTGAATACGCACGAACAGCCATGTAATATAGGCGAGCCTGTAACCTTAGCAGCGGATTCCAACCTGCTATCTCCTGCATCCTCTCCAGAAACACCTTGTCAGCTTGCTCCATGTCCACCCCAGCATTATGGTCTTGATCGTGCAGGTAGCAGGCTGAGTTGAAGTGGGTAGATAAGATCTTACGTAGCCACAGAGGCATGAACTTATTGACACCGCAATGATACCCCTCCTTCACTTGCCCTCCCCTATGACTATGGCTCTAGTGTAGCTCCACTGTGAGTAAAACCGCTGGTCTTGGTTGGGTGTAAAGATACCCTCCTTAAACTTATAGCTCTCGCCCTTCAGCATCGTCACCGATGGCGGCGCGTATAGAGCTGATGTATTGGTGAGTTCGTCTCCTTCGTTTTGAGAGGACTTCAATCCGCAACTGATCAGCAGGGGAAGCATCATTGGATAGATCAAATATTTCATCATCAAAGAAGTCTAGATCGTTATAGAGTCTGCGAAGGTGTAACAGAGGCAGCACCCTCAGATAAGCTGATGCTGCCACCAGTAGACCCTTGAACACACTCACTCGGCTGCGGGGAACAAGCTTACCTTACCAGAGGTTGCGATGCGTAAGGCAAAGCCTACAACGCCAAGGACGCTAAGGATTGTGCCAGAGTTGGATGCTACCCACTCGCCCACTGCTGGGACGAAGAAGGATACTGCGCCTGCTACTGTCGTGATGAATGCCAATGCGGCTGTCTTGCTTTTGAATATACTTTTCATGGTTTTATTTTTTGTTTAGATTGTTTTAGGAGTCGGTGGTTATAGTTTTTACAGTGCCGTCACCAAACACTATTTTCAGATCGCCATCTGCACTGTCAACGTAGATGAACGCCACCCCAGCTAGTTGAGTTGGTGCAGACACTCCGTCAATGATTGGCAGGGAACCCTGCCTGTTGAGTGCGTCAGTGCTGTATAGGTTGAAATCCAACAGTGTGCTACTTGAATTTATAAGCGTGCCGTTTGTCCCAGAGAAAGTGTTACCTCTAATCAAGCAGGTGTAGTTTGTGGTATAGGGATACGTCAACGTGGCGGGGTCGACCTCAATGGCATCGACCCCAGATCCACAATCTTTAATGTGGTTGTTTTCTATGACTGAATGAGGGTGGGTGTTAGCCGTTAACCTTATGCCATCTGAGCCAAGGGTCAGTGTGTCCATGATGTTGCCGCGAATGGTTACACCAGCAAGCTCACCATCCAAGTATACGAACCTAGTGTAGCAGTTTCTGAATATGTTGTTCTCAATTAACGTGGATGAAAGCTCTGTCTTTGTATTTGATCCAGCCGCGTGTCTTGAGAATCCATACCTAGCACTGTTAACAGTGTTCCCAGTGCATACTAATCCAGTGTAGCCAAACGTCTCGCCAATATCCGCTCCATCATTTATTGCAATGCCAGCATAAAACCCACCCTGTATAGTGTTGTTTGAGATAACGCAATCCCTTGCCCACCCCTCATAAATTCCAATGCCATACTGTGTATACACATTGCTTGAGTCAGCACCCAACCCGTGCCGTGATGTCACGGTGTTATTTGAGATGACGCTAGATCTTGACCGACAGGCGATCCCTTGGTTTGCATTGATAATTTTGTTACCTTGGAATGTTATCGCGTATGTTCCTCCGTGTGAGGTTAAGCCACTTACCTGTGCGCTGGTTATCACTGAGTCATACACACCGCAATGCAAGCTGACTGGCTGAAGGTTGAGGTAAGAGAAGTCTACCCCTTGGCTGGGATTCCTTATGTCGCAAGCTCTAAAGTTACACCCCTGTGATCCAGCCGTTTTGAATCCGTTGTAGTTTGCCTTGTTGCCAATCAAATCAATATTCGCCCCGTAAGAGACAGCGACCCTATCCGCGCTACAGTTCAAGCAGTCAGCTAAATACACTGCCGCGCCAGAATAATCACCTTGTCTTACGTCAACGTCAATGACCTTACAGTTATACCCATGCTTAAAACGAATGGCGGCAGAAGTATTACCCTCAATCTCAAAGGTTAAACAGCTGATGGTTACGTCTTGAATTGGAGTCCACTTCTGGAATGTTGTTGCCGACTTAGCGTTGGCATCACTCTCCTGCGTGTCGTCATTTCTATAGTCTGGAAAACTCAATCCACTGTATGATGTAAAACCAGTAGTTCCGTCCTGCGTTTTCACCTGCAAGAACTCACCGAAGTAAGCGCACCCAGATCCTGGCGTGCCGTATCCAAGCCTCCAGTCATCACTGGCATCATCGCTAAGTGCGTTGCGTTGTCCAATAACCCTTACAAAATCATCAACAGCAAAGCCGTGGGCAGACGACATCGTGAATGAGTCATCACCTATGGTGTAGTCGGCAGTAGCCGTGAGTTCACCACCAACAGATCCTTGCCCCCACATGGCTGCGTTAGCTGTGGATGAGTTGGTCTTAAGTATTGTAGATCCAACTCCCTCACCCTTTATACTTACCCCGCTTTTAGGAACTATGGTTGTTGGGGTCTTATAATTACCAGCTGGAATATTTACCACACCACCACCAGCAGAGAACACATGATCAATAGCCGCTTGAATCTTAGCGGTATCGTCAGTCACCCCATCACCCACAGCACCGAAGTCTTTGACGCTGACACTCTCGCGTAGCTTGGCTTCCACTGTGGTGTCTACTGCACCTGTCCCTGCTGGCGTGTAGGTGTGGTTGACTGAGTCAAACGCATCACCCGCTACCGTGTTGGGATCGTAGGTTGTGGGCTGCATTGCAGAACCAATGTTCGTTCGCTCGGCAGACGTAAGGATCTTTGTATTACCCCCCTCAACCATGTTGTCCATATCAAAGGCATCACTGCCTACGGTGTTTGGATCATACACCGCTGATAACATACCTCCAACGGCATCCGTGGATGAGTTAACCCAAGCAGATCCGTTCCATGAAAGAACCTGTCCAGATGATGGTGTAGTAATTGTTGCGTCCTGTAGTTCAGAGAGAGGAGAACCAGTCACATTCTCAATGTATGCTCCAAGGTCTGAGATATCAGACTCTGTGATAGCGTCCACCGTCAGGACTTGTCCTGCCAGCGAGATATATGTGCCAGCCCCTGTCTTGGTTACGTCCGTGGAGTTGTCCGTGCCAGCAGGGTCTACGTTAAGATTAGTCTGCGCGGCTGCTTGGTCTGGAGCATTAGCAAGCTCAGACAGGTTATTGTCCTGCTGTAAGAAAGTTGAGTTGGGTATCTCGGCAATGTCACCACTGCCATCGAAGCCAATGAGGTTGTCTGCCGTGCCTGTTGATGCACCAGCCTCGTCCGTGTTGAACGTGAGAACGTCCTGTAGTTTACGCCACACTCTACGCACCTGCATGTTGAGACGATCAAAGCCCTCGACCTCAATGGTCTTAGCGGGTAGCGAGCCTGTCTCCTGTAGCACCACTGGCTGATCCAGAGGAACGTCCAGCACAATAGACACCGTCACCGTGCCAGCCTGTGCCACGTTGGTTGTGATGTATCCAGTGCTGGTAGTCCCGTCACCGCCCATCACGTAGTCTGCGCCAGCACCCTTGGTCTGTAGCACACCATCGAAATACACACTGATGTGGCTCTCCTCGAAATACTTAAAGGTAATCGGATACTGGGTTACGATAGAGTTATTCCCTGCGTAGGAATCCTTCGTTGCTGTGGTGGATATGGACATTGGTTATTTGGCTTAATATTATGATATAGATGGGGTGAAAAGTCAACACTAGTCAAACAGACCGCTTCTCCCTAGTAGGCTTTTGCTTTGTTTACTGATGATAGAGTAGTAAGTAAGAATGTCCGTAGCTTTTGCGGGGGAGAACTTACCCACAGCATCTGCAGTTTCGTGGACATTCTCCCAAAAGTCACGCCTTCCATAAGCCATCGCTGCCCTGATCAGCTTAGCTCCTGACTGGTAGACTGGCATACGTGGCTCGTATACATCAGACCCTGCGATCAATGCCGCAAGCGGTGATGCCGCCTCACCCGCAAGGAACAGACCGTTTATCGGTCCGAGAAGCATGGCACGCACGTAGTCCTCCCACTCATACTCTTTATCGTCATCGCCGATCATCTTCCATGAGTCCGAGATAAACTGGAAAACGACAGGCAAGACAGTGTGAGCGATCAGCATCTTGCGAACCGCATCCTTTTTAGATCCACGTCCAGCAGAAGCATCAAGTAGCGCCTCGTAGGCAACCGCATAATACTGGCGAGGTGAGGTCTTATACATGGTGAACAGCTTGGCAATAGAACCACCACCTGAGTAGGAGCTTAAGTCCTTCATGTCCACAGCCTGCTGTGACCTGTCGGTAGCCATCTCAAATTCAAGTGTAGCACGAGTCATTGCGTCCTCCTTGCTCATAGTCTTGCGTGCCTTGTCGTAAGCGTGCTGCCTTACAGCCCACCCACCAGCGATGACAGGAACGATGTCGCCCACCTTACCTACCATCATGCCAGCCTTGAAGCCTGCAAGCACCCAGTTCTGAAACTTGTTACCGCCCTGTATCTTGAGTCCCTCAGCCACGTCACGAGAGTAACCATCCCTGAATCGCAACTGAACGTATTCAGTGTCGATCATTGACTTGGCATTCTCGATGGGGTTCTTGAAGAACTGTGTCTGATACTTCAGCCAGTTACGCATACCCATGTCAAACCCGTAAGCGGGTAGTGAAGAGAACTGCTTGATCATGATGCCAAGGTCATACGCCAGCGAGGAGAAGGTGTGCGCCATACGCATCTTGTCGAGGATAACACCCCTGTCCCGCTTCCTGTTGCCGCCGTCTGCCATCCACTGGATGCGCTCGTTGAGTAGCTTGTATACCTCTGGACTCACGTAGTCCTCGATAGCCTTCCTGACATCCTTCTGGTTGAACGTGTCACGCATCTGCCTAATCGTGTCAGTCCATGACACATAGTGATTGGACGCAGTCATGTGTTCGTTGTATAGAGTCAGTGCGTTAACGCTCTGGTCAACCTGATTGAGGTTGGAGACACGCTCCATGAGCATTGCGGGTGATGATCCGAAGTTGGACGCTGAGCCGCCTAGTTCAAGGTCGTCTACCCTAGTGTCGGCAATCCTCCTGACGGGTGCGTAGAAGTCAATCTTAGGTAGATCCACTCCATGCTGCTGGCGATACACTGCGTTGACTACCTCGTAGTTTTCCTCATACTGCTCCGCTAGCCACTCCAGCGCCTGCTTGGACTCGTCTGTAAGGAACTCGTTCTCGAGCTTCTCCATAGCATCCTCAGTGTAGCCCTCCCTGATCATGGACTTCTTGATCTCAGCCTGACGATACATCATAATGAGCGAGATAGCTGAACCCTGCGATACCACTAGAGCCTCTGGCTTCCCAGTCTTCTCATGCTGCCACTTGACCTTAGTCTTGCTTGTGAGCTTGCTCTTAGGGTTTGCGATCATGGCGTTATATGCCTCCATGATCTGCTCAGCGTCACGAGCGTTTAGCCCATGTGCCTCTAAGTCCAACTCATTCGCCAACAGTAACTTAGCCTTCTCAAGTGGTATAGACCTAGACTCCACAGAGGAGTCACCATCATACTTGAGTATCTCGACACCAGAACCTTTTGGGTCTGTAACCATGAAGTGTTCATGAATCTTGTTGGTGAGCATGACTCCACTGAATCCGAATATCTCGCGCATCTTTTTATTGTATGCGTCAGTAGACCTCCAGTCCAACCGCTTGTTCATGCGGGTTGCGTTGTGAACCATCTCCTGAAACTTCTTGCTGAGCCTGCTCTGGTAAGTGCCTGAACCAGTGTCCAGTCTTGAGAGCATATTAAGCAGCCCCTCAAATGCTAGGTTCTTACCATGAAATGTCTTCGATGTATTCTTGCTGGACTTAAGGAAGCTGTTAATGTCCTTGCGCATCTTCTCCCTCTGCTTGGCACTCTGTGGTCTGGTCATCTTACCCTTGCCTCCAGAGACAACGTCTATCACCATCTCCTGATTGGCAGCGTTCTCGATAGCACGCTCCTGCGCCTTTACCGCACGTATGGTCTTGCCGCGCTTGACGATTACATTCAGCGCCTCTAGTAGGTTGATACGCATCGCAGAACTCATGTCACTCTGGTTGCCGTATGTGCCAAGCTCAGATATCTGTAGGTGAACGTCCTCCACACCAGCCTCTGTGATCTTGGGGTCTTCCAACTTCTCATGCAGCTTGCGCATTGCCTCGTTAACCTGCAGCGCAGTCATCTTACCTAGAGACTTGATGGTCTTTAGTTCTGCCTCAGTCTCAGGCGACAACTTCTTCTTACCCAGTATCTTGTATGACTGAGCGATAGCCTTGTCTGTGTGCTGCCTGACCCACTTGTCGATCTCCTTGTCAACCTTGGCGACTGTCTTCTCTAAATACTTCAGACGTGCCTCGTCACCCATACCGAGCAGCTTGGCATCTCCAACGATCTTGCCACGCAACTCCATAGGTAATGCCCTACGGATAGCACTAAGCTTCTGTAGCGCACGAGTAGCCCTAGCCTTGTAGCTGTAGTCACGCTCCTGTTCAGCTATGCGCTCGTTGAGCCACTCCTCTGCGTCCTTACTAGCCTTGCTACGTGCAGCCTTCATCTTCTTCTGCGCCGTCTTCATCTCGCTCTTGCGATTGCTAACGCTGACCATCTCCCGCTGGATAGCATCCATCATGGTGCTTACGTCTGGATCATTGGTGACTCCATCGTTGTATAGCTGTAGTGCCATCTGGTCAGGGGACTGTGAACCGCCGTAGTAGAGTGATGGCAGACCACCAGCCTCTTCGTATTCACCAGCCTTAAGTGCAGCGTCACCCTTCCTCCGCTTAGCTCCAGAGACGGACTCTATGCCGCCCTCCGCTAAGATGAATGCTGTGACTGGTTGCGTAGTGAGCTTGGTTAAATCCTCATTGGATAACAGGTCACCATGCTCGTCATAAATCTTATTCTCAGCCTCCTCAAGCGCATCTCTGCGCATCTCGCGAGCCTCAGTCCTCAGGTCACCCATCAGGCGTGCATCCACGATAGGCTCTTGAGTTAACTCCTTACCGAAAGCCTTGATCACCTTGGGGACTTCACGCTTCAGCGAATCAATGTTCTTAGTGATGGCACGCAGGACGATAGCCACGCCAGCAGGATCACGCATACGCATGGCGGCGCTGTTGATTATGGTATCATTCATCTGCCTGTCTCCGATGGAGAATGAGAGCTTAATGGACTCAGCACCCTCGTCAGCTTTCCGTAAGATCATCTCGCGCGTTGATACGCCAGCCGATGGTGGGAACATACTGGACTCGTCTGCCTTCTTGACTGGGTTTGTGTTACCATCGTATGCAGGTTGATCGTCATCCTTGTTCTTCTTGTTTGGTGCAGCGTATACAACGTCCTGCCACCTGTTGGAGTTCTCTAGGACATGGACTGTAGGCTCTTGCCCAGACGTGCTGCGAAGTGCGAACGGATACGACTCGTGATCGTCAGTCTCGAAAGCCTCAACCTCACCCTTCATCTCCAGCACAGCGTAGATGCGACCAGATGGTGACTTCTTATCCTTTGTAAGTGACTGGAAGGTCTTGACTAGCGGCTCAGCGAATAGGTCTGCCATGCCCTGCATGACGGATGACGTTGCCAGATTCCCTTTTGGTATGCGCGTGAGGTTGTAAAGGTTCTTCTCCCCAGCGAGCAGGTTAGCAATGTTGAGCGCCTGCTGCTTCTTAACTTCGTATGCAGCTTTGCCCTTGGCATCAAGCTTCTTAACCTCAGGTTGCGTAGGTAGCTTCATATGCTCAGCCATCGCCGCAGCAATGTGTTGCACGAATGCGCCACGCTGTCCGAAGATGGAAGCATCTGGAAGGAGGTTCTTCTTCATCTCCTTAAGGTTCTTAGCTAAGCTGTCTGTCTCCTTGAGCTTGTTCGGAAATTGTTTGACCGTCCTAGTGACCTCACCAGTGTCCTCATCCTTCGTCTCCTTGACGAGTGTAGCCTGACTACCAGTAGCGATAGCCTTGTTTAGCTCCTCCTTGGTGACACCATATTTCTTAGGGTTTTTAGCCAGCGTATGGAAAAGGTCAAGCGCACCAGTAGACATGGTGGTGGAACTGAACATCTTCTCGATAGGTGCTGATGTCAGCGCCATTAGGATAGTTCCGTTGTTACGCTTTGAGATTGCGTTGAGTGACTTAGCCATTCCCTTAGCGGCATCCTTAGTGGAAGCCCAGAAGTAACCTTTATCACCGAACATGACTGGGTAGTAAACCCCGCCCTTGCCAGCCACGACCTGCTCACCATCGACCTCGACAGTGCCAGCCATTGCGCCGTCTGGTTGGTGCAGCATGATCGCCATGCCTTCAAATTGGTCAAGTGACTGCTCGATAACTACATAGCCGTCCTTCATCTTCTCGTAAAACTTGCCGTCCTCCTTGAGGAATATGTGCTTAACTATAGGATCTTTAGCTTTCTCGATCTCCTTGGGGACTTCTCCTAGCGAAAATGAAACCTCATCCCTGCCAGCATCGAACCTCTGGCTCAGTGGGATCACGTTGCCGTCAGCATCCTTGGTTACGGGATCTGCTGACTTAATCTGGTTGGGCTGCGTAACAACAACAGAAACGCCACCCTCAACTTGGTTGTTGTAAACTACGGAATCATATCCTGCATTTAATATTTCCTGTCGCAGTTTCTTGCCGACACGTTCCCTTTCCTTTGTGTCGGAGTCACGACCAGCAGCAGCAATAGCCTCAAGCCCAAACTGATCCTCGTTAATTAACCCCCTTTCACCCTGCAATAAAACCTTCTTGCCACCAACAACAACCTCTGACACGTCATTACTGTTTGGTGCTATATCTTCCGCTTGTTTATAGAGTTCCTTAATCTTGCGATTATAATCGTCAATGGTTTGCCTGTCGTTTGGATGAGCTTCAAAATATTGGTTTTTAGCCTTTGTGAGCATTGCGCTTATGTCTGGCAGAAGCGACCTATCCAAAGGAATATCACCCCTTATACGATCTTGCACCTGTAATTCAAAATCTAATAATTCTGCCGACAATTCACCCGCCTGCTTTCTTATATCTCTCGCTTGATTTGCAGACTCAAGTGTGCCTTCATAGTCAGACCCTCTGATAACTCCACCAAGTGGGTTGTCTAGTTTTAGATAAACCGAAAACAATCTTGGAGATGTAGCCGACTTGCCTCCGTATAACTCATCCACGAAACGCTTAGACACTCCCTCGTCTTCAGAGAAATGAGCCCCAATCATGGTGTTTGGATCTTGTGTATTTGAGTCCTTTAAGGATTTTTTGGCTGTGTTAAATATCTCAAAATCTCCATTGGGAGTCCCATGATAAAACCTTCTTGCTGTCCACCCAGCCTTCCTTGCAGCCTCGTCCACCATGCGCTGCTGTGTCTCAACGTCACCGCTCTCGACTGCAGACAGGTAGGCTGCGTCTTGGCGTGATCCAATCGAGAGGCTCATCTCATCCTTGAGCGACTCAGCCAGCTTGGTAGCGTTGTCATCAAATGCCTGCTGCTCAGTGCTTCCCTGTAGGATGGCGTTGAAGTCATTGAGATCGCTCTCCTTGATCATGCCGCTACTGATTGCCTTCTTGATGAAGAAGTGACGTGCAAGCGCCCTGCCGAAGTAGTCCTGCATAGCCCTGACAAATCCCTTAAACCCTGCGGCGTTAGCCCTGCGTGCCTTTACCATAGCAGACATTTGTCTACCTACAGCGTCACGCATCTCAGTCTTCTTGCCTTTGCGTGTCTGCAAGACCATCACCTCACTGAACTCAGCCACAGCCTCATCCAGTGCTACAAAGTCATCTTCCTTAGTGCCTTCTGGAAGGAAGCGCACATCGTTGCCATTACGATCCTTTTTACCTACAAGTGTCTCATCGAGTTGCTTGAAGAAGTCATGGGTCTGCTTGAGCGTAGTAGCGCCACTATCCAGCGCACGCTTCCATGAGGAGTGACCACGCTCGTGAACGACAGTCATAGCACTCGTGTTAGCGAACAACCTGTTGGTTGTCTTGGTCTGGTCTGCGTTATGCTCGTGAATGTTCATGCCGTATACAGCACGGGACATGTTGCCGTCACCACCATCAAATACTTCCCTGTCGGATAGCTGCTCAAGTCTCTCGATCTGGCTCTCAACACGCTCAGCGTATTGCGGGAACATCTCCAGTAACCCCTTAACGTCCATGTTGTTGCCAAGGTCAAGCTCGACTGACTGATCGCCCTCTGCGCTCTTAACGTCTATCATTGCTACCTCAACCATGCCAGCCAACTCGTCTAGCTGCGCCTGTGTGGCATCGTCCTGTAACTGCATGTATGCGACAGTAGCCTCAGCCGCTGCGGCTGGGTCATTGTCCACACGCTCAAGAACCTCTCTTGTCTTTGGGTCTACTATCTCTACGACACCATCGTTCTTCTTGTCGGCACGAATGATAGGGAATAGTCCAGCGCGTTGCAGGTTTGCAAGTGACCTAGCCTCCTCCTGTTGGCGTTCTACCTCTTCCTCGACAAGCGCCTTAGCCTCGTCTGAGTGTGGATCGGCATTAGCCTTGGCAATCCTTACAGCCTCGATCTTCTCCTGAACAGTCTCAGCACGATCAATACGCTCGTTGTCCTCCTTCTGGACACCCCACATACCCCTGATTCTAGCGTCCGTGTCTGCGAATGCAAGCTCTCTAGTGTCCTGCCTTACGCCACCTACAGCAGTAAGCACACCCAGAGGTGCAACAGCTACCGCCGTCTCTAAATACTTATACGCCCAGCCATCGAACACGCCGCCGTCACCTGTCCACTGAACGTCAGGGATCTCCTCCTTAAAGGAAGCACCCATCATCTGGACAACTTCACTGACCATTTCCTGACCGTATTCAATATTGGCTTCACCGACTGCAGCCAGCCCGAATCGACCGCTAAACCTGCCCAACTTGGAACCAAACCTGTTGGTGATCTTTGTAGCCAGCTTGTCGAACATTGGGAACTTACCGAGGAAAGCTCCAGCCTGTAGCTTCTCAAGCAGCATCTGCGGCATAGCACTAACTAAGCCCATGTCGCCTGCTATCTCAGCAGCCTTGTCTCTACCTACTCCGTTAGCAAGTAGACGTTGACGATACTTCTCACGCTCACCACCCACGACCATCGCGTAAGTTGCTGGTAGTCCAACGTAAGGGACAATCATTGTGGCTGTGGTAGCTATTGCTGCTGGTATCTGGAATACACCACGCTCGACCGCCGCCATTGCGCCTGTCTTGAACACTGGCTCGATGACTGAGTAGTCTGAAGCCAGTATCTGGCGTAGGTCATTACCCAACTCGTTGCCACGCTTGAGCTTGCCGTGATCACCGCTGAGGTCTTGTCCCATCTTTTCAGTGATAGGCTTAAACATGGTATCCTTCACCTGCTTCAGACCAGAGGCAGCCTCGTGAGTCATTCGCACCGCGTCTCCGTAAATCTGTTTAACGCCCTTGCGGGAAGCTGCCGCCTGCCACGCTAGTGAAGTTACGTTCTTGATGGTGTCCTTAAGGAAGCCCTCGTCTACACCAAGCTCAGTTACGAACTCCTCGACAGACTTGTCTGGGTTATCAACTACAGCCTTCTGGACTAGACCAAGGTATGCCTCGATCTCATCGTCAGTCATGTCCTTGCCAATACCTCGTGCGTAACTCACAGCCGCTGCAGGACTCTGGTTTTTAATTAGGTTGAAGGTGGTGCGTGCAGCGTTGGTTGCAACGCCATACTGCTCCTCTATATCAGCCTGATACCCTTGGAAGGACTTCATGAGACTGGCTCTGCGCTGACGTGATGCTGTGCGCACGCCCTCATTCTTTACCGCCCACTCACCAAAGCTTTGACCTGTAGTGGCTGCAACTACAGCAAACTCCTGCAAGTCCTTGTGTAGATCCTCGTGATCCTTGCGCTTGAGACTCTGCTCAGTAATGTTGCCTATCATAGCCTCATCACTCTCACCGCCCTTGCCATCAAAGAACTTGCCTGCCATCTCGTGGCGTGCCTGCTCGTATGCGTCTACATCCTTAGGAACGTATCCCAGCTGAACACTCATAAGACCTTTAATGATCTTGCGGTTCTTTTGCTCAGGAGTTAGGTGTGTCTCCCATGCGTCTAAATTCTTCGTTGCAGAATAGATGTCATCCATCCTCTGCTGCTTACGTTGCGCTAACGCCTTCTCAGCCTCAACTGCCTCTGCCTTGTATGCCTGTGTCATTGAGTCACCCAGAGGGTTTGTCATCTGATTTGGCAGTTCCTTCATTGGGTTCGGGTCTACCAGCTTATCCTCTTCGGACTCTGGGTAAACGGGACTAAGGTCAGTTGCGATTGAATTATCCATATTATATTGTGTTAGCCTCTTCCGAACAGCTCAGCCTCTTTGGCTCGCCGTTTCTTAAGACCCTCAAGGGGTTGCCCACTAGCGTTCACATACTCAAGCATTTTCTTCTTGATTTGTGCTTTTGTTCGTGTGCCGTTTGCAGTCAACTGGTAGATAGAGCCTATGTTGTAGGAGAAACTTGTCAATGCATTTAGTTCGTTTTTAGTAAAGTTGTAACCCTTGAGCTTGGCATAATCCTGCACATGATTTTGGTGTGTGGTTAACTCCCGCTTCAGTTCACGCTCAGCCTCCTCCTCGCTGATTGACGTTACGCCGTCAGCAGCCACTGTGCCGTAACCGATGCTAGTCTGACCATGATCATCGTATGCACTGCTGTTGAACCCTTCAAAACCCTTGACGAAGTCTATGAGTGATGATTGCAGTCCAGTGTTTGCGCCCACAATCTCGTCTGTGCGGGTATCTGTCCAGCCTTCCTTTGGTCTGGAACTAAACGCCTCGCCGTCAGGACTCATGTATGTCCGAGGATGACCTGCTGTTTTATACTTAGAGGGTAGGTGTCCCTTAGAGTCTGCACGCAGAGCGCCATCCTCCCATGCCTGCCTGTAGTCATAGTAATGCTCGTAGTCATTAGGATTCTTGCTGATGTTGTGGGCGGTGGCATACTGGGTATACGCATCCTGAAACCTAGCATCCTCCTCAGTCTTTGGCTGGTAATCATTGCTGAGATTCAGGTCATCGTCCCAGTCAGTCTCCTTGTCGTCATGAACTCGTGCTGAGCCAATGGACTCGTTAAGCTCTGCGTATGGGACTTCGGAGATGTCACGCCCCTCAAAGCGCCTCATTACGGAATCACGCATAGTGCCTAGCCTGACGTGAAGCTCTGCGTCTTGCTCCATCCACTCACGCATCTTACCCTCATCGAGAGCCTTGGTGACAGGTGTAGCCATGCCGCCCTTGGTGATAGCGTATGCCATCTTGCGCTGAAATTCCGTGTTGCCCTGTCGGTTGGGATCGTTCCTGAATAGCTTCTTGAACATGGAAATACGAGCCGCCTGAGTTATGTCACCCTTTGAGTCTTCAGCCGCCAAAATCTGCTTTCTCTCATCCTC
>Ga0208134_1000519_pt1 | contig 25317 bp, 22 predicted proteins | sample VirMetDEL_Mar_31_FD_184515 | JGI IMG/M metagenome (GOLD analysis project Ga0208134, IMG submission 184515) | Aqueous microbial communities from the Delaware River and Bay under freshwater to marine salinity gradient to study organic matter... | ecosystem: Environmental > Aquatic > Marine >... | reverse complement strand
TTCGACCCCCACAGGCAACGCGAAATAAAAGGCGTCACCGCTGCCTACTTCAAGCGGGTCACCCGCACTAAGGATACTGCCGATGTCTGTGGTAAGCGGGAAGTTGACTACGTTGCCCACTACCGTTTGGCTCAAGCCAATGCCATTGAGTGAGCGCAAGGCATAGTCGTCAGGCTCAGCGGGGTTGTTGTTGACCGTACGCACGAAAGCAAACCAGTCGCCCTCCTTCTTCTCAAAGAACCCTACGTCCATAAACCTGCCGTCCTGCTGGTCAGAGATAAACGTAGCGGCCCAAGGGCGGTTGCCCTCGATGGCCATGGTCTTGAAAATCTTGTTGACGATGGGCTCGTCATTGAAGACACTTTGGATGGTGCTGGGATATGCGATAGGGTTTCCCTCTCCGTCTACGGGTAAGCCGTAGTAGTTGTTGCGCACCTCGTTGGTATTGTGCCGGAAGATATTCCCGCCACTGAACGTATATAGGTACTGGTTCATACCCTGAATCCACTCAGGCTCAAACGAGTAGAACGAAGGCCACCCCTCAGCAGGCGGGCTATATGTCAGCGTGTAGTTAGGCATCAGTTAGAATAATCCCAGATTAGATAGAGGTACTCATCTGTCCCCGGTGGCATAACGAAGTCCGCCTTGTACTCGGGGTCAGAACCCGCAGGGACGAGGGATTGAGCCGGAGGGATAGCGGCCAAGAGCGTCGCGATGTCTGCCTGCTCATACTTAGTACTAGACCGCAGCCAACGGAAGCGGTCCGTCAGGCGAATCGTGTAGTTGTCAGGTGCGATACGATTGTAAATCATCTCAACCGTACTGCCATCGGTGGGGCCGAGGTTGCTGCCTTGAGCTACAGTGTAGTCTTGCCAGTTGGCGATGACCGGGTCCGTACCAGAAACGAACTTAACAGCGGTGCTGCTCAGCGGAGAGGCGAAGACCCCATCCTGCCACTGGAACTCACTATGGATAGACTTTCCTGCATCAACGTTCCGATTGACCGTAATCAACCTAACGTTGAGTGCCTGAGGCTGTGGACACTTAACCTGAACCTGAATAACGAAGGGACGTCCCGTCACCCCGGGCGTGTAGTCAAGGTCGATAGTTATGGTGTTCTCAATGATAGAGGTCTTGTTGACTATAGGAACAGAGGGTTGAGAGACATTCGTAATAGGGCCAGTGGTGACACTGGAGCCATCGTACGTTGTGGTAATCGTAGCGGAGTCATCGTCAGCCACCGGGTCAATAACGGCGTAGTTGATGGTTACAGGGCCAACGACATTGCCAAGGTTGACGCAGTAGCTCTGTTGCGCTAGGGTCAGTGTAAACGTCTGGATGGTATCGCACTCGATGCAGTCCTCCTGACCGGGCAGGAACACATCGTTACTAGCCAAGACGTACTCGTTCATATACGGGTCGTATCCGCCTAGCTTCTGCGTGTTAAAGCTCTCGATAAACTCATCGCGGAACCAGCTCCGCATACCGTTCTCACTGATGACCTCGAGCTGCTCCTTCTGCCCATCGCCATAGAGGTGGATGACAGAGCCGCGCTTAGCGTCGGTAAAGAACTTATGCGGTCCCCACTCGGCAAAGCTCTCGGGGTTGTTGCTGATACCAAAGTCCTCGACGCGGGCCACCTGCGTACCCAATACCTCAGGCACGGACGTAACCACGCTCTCACCAGTAGAGTCGGTAAGCAAGTTCTTGCCCGCCAAGACGTAGCTAATCTTATCCTCCTGCAACGTAAGGATATCGGTGCGCCTACCGAACAGCTTCTCTACAGGCCCATAGCTGTCCTCCAGTGGCTTGAAGTTGAGCAAGCCAAGGTTGAACTCATTGAGCTTGTTTATGTTGGTCTCATCGTTGATGACGCCGCTGTACGTCAGGTCAGCAAAGCGCCGCACCTCAGAGAAACGCTCGTCGCTAGTCGTAGTAACGCGGTTGCCAAGGGTAAGTGGCTTGCCGCTAATCGAGTCACGAATCTTGTAGCTCTCTACGCCGTTGCCAAATGTGATGCAGTTGAAGAACGCCGTGTCAATAATGGCGGGCTGAGAATTTGTTTGGGTTTGTACGTTCCCGTAATGAAGTCCGTTCTGCGGGTCAATCTGATACGATGCGCTCGACTCATACCACAGGTCGGGCAGCGCAGGCTGCGGCTCCGTCTCAAAAACGATTGCGTCAGTAGAGCGCGTTATAGTCCACTCAGCTTTTACCGTAGACCGACGGTTAGGACCGTTACCAGATGTTACAAGACTATCTACCCCAAGGCATTTTTTAGTTCCATAAACAATGAATTCAGGGGGGTCGCTATTTGCAGGCTCATACCACCTCATTCTGTTTATAAGCTCATTACCCACAATACTATAAGTAGGGCCACCAGAACTAGTTGCAGGAAGGACAAAATTCTCAGGGGCGTCTACATCAGGGTCTCCAGAAACGCCTATAGCAGCCTCAATATCCGCGATGGCGGTATTGTTTGCCGTATCATAAAACCAATTAACAATAGGATTTAATCCGGCTCCAGAAGGATAGTCCTGCTCAACAACCCATGTCTTGTCGAAATCAAGGGTTCGAGTTTCACATTGAGCGTCGCCCCTTCCTTTTCGCGTAAAAGTCAACGTCAGCTTAATACGAGTGCCTGTTTTTATTGCCTCCTTATCAAAACCATCGTACACCAAGACAGGGTAAAACCCAGTGAAATTCGAGTTCTCTGTATTAAGATTATCTGAGGGGAAGTTCGTAGATGCAGACTGTTCTCCGGGAGACAGATTTACTGTTCCCGCTGGAAGGCCATACGTAAAGTTTGGCTTCATCTTCATATACGTACCCCCAACAGCAGGAATCAAAGGTGCCGTACTGTCAAGCTCGCCTTCGGCGAATGACTTCTTCTCAAGAACCTCAGCATAAGTACATGACGTGATGGCACCAGACGTGTCGCTCTTCACCACATACCTATCCCCCTTCTCAACCTTGGCCGCGTTCTCGCCTTCGAGCAAAAAGTAAACCTCTCCTGAATCGGTAGGCCACTCAAAATTCTGGTTGGTATAGATGGTCTCGTAGTTCTCGTTATCAGGCTTGATAACAAACTTATACCTCCTAGCCCACGAAGGGGCCAGCATAAGGGACGGTATCGTAACCCGAATCTGATTCTGAAAAATGGAATCGCCACACTCAATCTCAACCTTATTGTTAGGTGCAACAAGAGCAGTACTAGAACGACCGTACTCATCCATATAGACGATGCCAACCTCATACACGCGGTTGCTATGCAGGCTTGGCCTAGAGTAATAAGCCGGTGTTTCGATATTACCATCGCTATTGTCCAATGGCGTTTGAAGCAATGTCGCATTGAACCCAAGCTTGACGTTAAGCCCGTTCAGATTGCGCATATCGTACCCCTCGAGGTAGTTGCCGTAAACAATCCTATTGCCCATCAAGGTCTGGGCCTTAGCCAACCGAGGGACGTTGTCGTACAGCCTCAGTATCTCACTCTCGGGCAGGATGGTGAAAATCTTCTGCTTGCTAAACTGAATGGTGTAGTCGGAGTTGTCCGTCAGGGCCGAGTCCGCCTTGTCTACCTTCTCAATGACGCGGATGATGTTGTCATCCATCTCCTTGAAAAGGATGTCGATACCCTTGACCAAAGAACTACCTGTACGTACCGTAACGTCACACACCTGAACGGAATTGACCATACCCTCGTTGAGGTATGACTCGGTAGTAAATGCAAACGGCTCGCTCTCAAAGATGGGGTCGCTAAACTGTGAGGTAGCCGAGTACTCGTTGTTGGTGTATTCCCAACGGTAACCAAAGCAGAGGAACCGGTCCTCCATGTAGTCTTCCCTCGATACCACATCAACAGCGGTAACCACAGGTGCCGCCAAGGGTGGGCGCTTGATGACAAGGATATCGTCAGCCAAGAGGCCGCTGTCTGCAAACGCTACAGGCTGGGGGTAAGCCTGACCGACATTGATACGTCGAGGAGGGTTGATGTCGTCGGTAAAGAACAGCAGGTTGTCAACCAAGTTGATGCCCGTGACCAAGTGCTGCGGGTCGAAGCTAAGCGCACTGGTACTTACCACATGGTACGTAAGCAAGTCGCTACGCATATTGTACGAGACGATGAGGTCGAGGACCCCAGCGTAGCCGCTATCAACAAACGAAGGGTCATGCACGAACCAGTACATGGTCTCATTGGCTCCGTCGCTATACGCCCCTAGGCACGTGGCGTTAACGCTCAAGGCGGTGCCCGTAGGTGGGTAGACCAGAGTGGTGAGCTGCGTGTTGCCCTTGGTGTTTTCTACCGCACCAATCTCTGAGTCCTCAGTGGAACCCATGCGGATATTCTGAGCATCGATATACTCTCCGTTGGGGACAAGGCGCTCGTCGACGCTCTTGTTCATACGGCCCTTGATGAAGTTCCTTACCAGATTTGCCATTACTTAATCCACTTGTCGCGACCACGCAGGTTCATAAGCAAGCGCCCGGGGTGGATGTTGCTGATGCGAATCTTAGCGTTGCGCAGGAGAGCGTTCTTCTTTTTCCGCGCCCGGCCTACGATATACTCCTGTACGCCGAGCTTGGCGTCAAGGATAGCATACTGGATGTATGCGTACACGTACTCCTCAAACATCTTGTTGACCGTGATAGCCGTATTGTCGCCACCCTCCATGCCGTCGCTGACGTACTCAAGGATACAGAGCTCGTCAGCCATAGCGGAACTGAAGTTGATGACACCGCCTTTCTTATCGATGCTAAAGGTGGGGTTGGCGTTAGCCGTCTCCGTATTCAATCCGTACCGAGCGCCGATGTTGTAATCGAAATACCAATCGCCATCGCAGCAGTATCCAAACTGACCATCGAACTGGCTGTTGCCGTTGATGTAGATGCTCTTCTTGGTTCCCGTAATGCGGTCGTAGTCGATGGTCGAGTCCTGCGGCTTGAGTATCGCTCCGTTCTGGTCGAAGAGGATGCGGCAGTTGTTATCCTGTAGGTATGCTGAACTCCAGTTCGTCTGAATATTCTCCGTTAACGGTCGAAGGATTCCGTCTTTATATAGGGAAATGCGCACCCAGTTTACATAGTCGGGAGGGAAGACAAAGCGGAGCCTATCGCATACGCTAAGCTCGAGAATCTTAATCTCTTTGAACGCATCGTAGTTGAGCTCTTGGATGGCTCGCTTGGCATGGAATAACACCTTGTACCGTTCCTCATTGTTGACCAAGGAGTGGTTGCCGCTATACATCAACAGGAAGTTGTTGACGATATCCTGCAACGAAACGTACTGATAGCTGCCCCAGTTCGCGTCCTCGGGAGTGTTGCCCCCGTTCTCGTAGTACTGGTAGTCTGTGATGTATGCCATTACTGCTCTTTCTCTTCTGCGTTAGCGTACTGATAGACGTCGCCCTCGCGGATGCTCATGCCAGCCATCTGCAATATGCGATAAACCAATCGTGGTTCCGCTTCGATAGGTACCTCAAAGTCTTGGTAGTCAGTAGACGACTGGTTGAATACAGGCTCTCCGTTAGCAAGCAGTATATACGTCCACTTCGGGTCAAGGGGATACCGCACGTATTGAGCTACGACATCGCCCGGCGCGTACGTCGTTGCCGTAGGGTAGATGGTCACGACCTGCCCGGCAGTAGGGTTGTCGATGGTATACGCGGGGTACTGCGCCGACGGTGCCGTTAGGTTTGAGTTGGCCAGCAGGGTGATGCGGCTGTGCGTAACGGGCTCTGCCTCAGCGCCATTGACCAACACCTTGTTCAGCAAGTAGTAGTCGTCACCGGTGGTAGCGGTACTCGGGGTTAAGAACAGGTTGTTTGCGCTTTGCGTCAGGGGCCTAGACACGGAGAAGACGTCGATGTCTTCGTTGAAGCCCTTGGTCATATTGGCGTAGTCGGTACCAGACATACGCGCGTTCTCCGCGTTGATGGCTTGGTTGAGGCCCGTGAAGTACGACTCGAAAATCTCTAGCTGCGCCTGCTTAGCGAACAGGTTGAAGTCGGAAGGAGAGACGTAACCGTAGTTGTTCTTATTGAGAATCGACAATACGGTTTGACGGACTGAATCAATCATTCCTCTAAGATAGCGCCAAACGAAAAAGCCACCCGAAGGTGGCTTTCTCTAGTAGTAAGTGATACGCTTATGCGTTGACGATACTAGTCGGTGTCAGAACCAAGGTGACGTCATACACAGGCTTCGTCCATGACGTTTGAAGCGCAGCCTCAACGGCCTCCTGCAACTGGACCTGCACGTTGAAACCGGTCTGAGCGGCAGTGGTAATGGTGGTCGCCGTACCGTCTTCGTAACTAAGGACGGTGGTAATGGCATCAGCAGTAGCGGCACGGACGGTCTTCAGTCCGGTAAGAGAAACAAGCTGGTTGCCTTGGAAGCCCGTTGCGGCGGTGCCTTTGATGTTGAGAAACTTTTGCATAGGAAAAAAATTAAATCCGTGAGCAAGATACCTATTCTTAAACCAACGTCTCGAGAGTACGGAGGTGCTCAAGGCCCTCTTCACTAAGTAGATAGCTCGTCGCTACTTGAAGGTGGTCTTGGCCGTGAGGGACAGTAACCAACTTCTTCTTATTGGTAGGTCCGTTGAACCAAATCTCCGTCTTGTTGCGGCGGAAAGACAAGAGGTTGTCAGAGAAGAATCGGTGAATCTTACCCTGCAACTTCAGGTCGGGGTCGTTAGCCAAGTGCAGGAAGTGCTCGGGCTCGCGGCGGACAGCGATAAGCATATCGCGGCGCAGCTCAGCCGTAGTGTATCTCGATGGGTCGATACCAAGCATAAGGCGAGCCATAGTCTCAAGCTGGTCCAGCGTCAAAGACTTGCACTCGATGAGTGCGTCCACCTCCATATTCAACTTCTCTACCTCCGCCTCAGCGTCGCGCTCGTCATTGGCTTCCTCAAACTGCGCCCCGTTCATGGGGTGGTGGTCCAAGAACTGCTGTAAGACAGGGTTGGTCTTAGGAACGTGGAGCATACCATCCTCAAAGATGATGGGCTCAACGATGGCGTTTCCATCTTGCTCGTCCTCGAAGGGGCTCTTCTGGTTGCGAGCGTAGCGTAGCACACGGTTTTCACCCTTCTCCTCGTCCCAAAAAAGGAGAGGCTTGCGGTTGGTGCTACGACCGGGAATCATAAAAGAAAGGGGGGCCTGCCCTCGGAGCAGGCGGTACGTTTTATCAGTATTCATTTCTATTTTAATTAAGGGGAGATAGAGGGGAGCACCCGTTGTGCTCCCCAATATCCAGTTCACAATCAGTCCTTAAACAGGAAGAAGTTGTTCGCTCCCATCACGCACACAGCACGCTCGGAGAGGTAGTTGACTTGCATCGCGTCGATGTCGCTGGTAGCAGCACCTCCGGCAGAACCTGTAATCCAAGTCTTATACCGGCGGTCCTCAGTTTCTGAGGCGCGGTAGCGGACGTGGAGGAACGGACGCTTGGCGTTCTTACCGAGCACTTGGTCATAGACCGTGGTGCTTCCAGCAGGAACGAGCAATCCATTGACGACACCGTTGGTGAGGTTGCCACGCATGGTTGGGTCGTTCAGGTACTTCCAGTCAGACTTGTAGAAGTCGTAACCACGGCGGAAGCCTGTGAAACCAAGGTTGAGCGCCATCTGCTCGTCGTTGTCGAAGAGACCGTAGCTCGTACCGCCGGCACCATAGCTGTTCTGTGCAGCCAGCATGTCGTCGATATCGAAGCTCATCTCACGATTCACGAAGAGGACGTTCTCCTCGATAGCACCCTGCTTATCCAAGCGAGAGATGATAGCGTCGAAGTCAGCCAAAGCAGAAGGGATACCGCCAGACCAGAGGTTTCCGCGATTCTCTACAGCGTAGAAGATACCCTCGGAACCAGCGTTGACAGTGCCGACAGCAGCGGTACCGCCGCTCAAGGCGACCTCAGCACCAGAGTTTGGAGCCGCAGGAACGGCCTCAATCATAGCTGTCTCGAGGTAGTCGTCAAAGCGGAGACGTGTCTCGTGCTCGGACTTCATGTACCACAAGTATCCGGTAGCACCGTTCTCTGTGGTCACCTCAATCCATCCAATCTGAGCCATGTCAGAACCAGACACTTCGTAACGGTCCTTCAAGATGATAGGCTTGTTGTCGAAGATGAGGTCGTCGGCTTCAAGAGACTCCTGCATTCCACTAGTACCCTTCCTGAACTCAGAACCGTAAATCATCACGGTGCAAGCAACTCCATCAGCAACAGCTTGACCAGCAGCCTCGTAGTAGGCGACGTCAAAAGTACCAGCAGTGTAGTCAACAGCAGTAACCACAGCCTTATTAGAAAGACCGCTGGCGGCAGTGTTGTCGCTAATAAATACTGTCTGACCCACACGGATGGAAATACCACCTGTACCGGGGTTGAGGGTGTCGCCCACCGTCCACGTTGAGGCAGTAGTACCAGCAGCAACGCCAGTGCAGTTGGTGTACTTGGTGTGGAGACGGCCTTGCTCAGCCCACTTAATCATGTCTGAGTTGGTGGGCATCTCGGCACCAACCATGCGGAGGAAGCCGGAGATAGTCCGGTTGCCGTAACGCTCGAACTCCTTCTCATAAGTATCAGGGAGATACTGGTTGAGGAAGTCGAAGTTGGTGATGTAATTCGTCTGAAGCGCAACGCGCTCAGCACTGGGCTGCAAATCGAAGCCCGGGGTTGCGTTTACTGAACCTGCCATGTTTTCTTGTTTTTGTTTTAGGTGGTGCGCCGCGTCTTAATCTTCAAGCCTCGACCTGAATCTTGATTGACGGCACGGATTTTTAATCCCCCCTTCGACGTGGTCTGCGGTGTCGTGCGCTCTGACATGTTGATGTTTTTTGTCTTGCGCATAACGTCGTCCACGGCCTCAGCTTTGCCTTGCTCAAAAAAGAACCGGGCAAACTTCTCAGGGTTCATAGCGACAGATAAAGACTTGTGGTATCCCGCAGCGTCCTTCACAAGCCCCTTATCGTCCAGATACTTGTTTAACCAAGCCTCGGGAGTCTGTTGGAGCTTCTTCAACTCTGTGCGGTCACCGGGAGTATAGACGTAGGATTTGTCGTCGAGATTGAACTCAAAGCCCTTGAACTGTTCACTGAACACCTCGTTGGTCTTATCGTCAAACCACTCCTTCCTGCGCTTCTGCTCCTCTTGGTACGTCTTCGCCTGCTCAACGTATTGCTTATACTCCTGATACTCCTCAGAACCTTCCAGAGAGTCGACACCCCTTGACTCAAGAGGTGCTTTGTACTTCTCTTTCTCTTCCTCGAAGTGTCGCTTCGCTTTAGCAATAGCTTTCTTCTTGGCCAACTTGGCCTTTTTGATGTCGCCCTCATCATCGAGGTCTTCATCGTATTTGTATTCCTCGAGAAGGATATCGACGTCCTCAGCATCGAGGCCATCTTCCGTCTCAAGTAAATAGTCGCGCAACAACTTGTCCCCGTCCGACTCGTCGAGGTTCCTGTTGAGCTTGACAAAATCTTCCAAGCCACGGCCCGTCTCCTGACGGTACTTGTAATACGCGGCTACATCTTCGGGTAACTCCTGCTCGCGGGCCTCAGCCAGCTCATCTAAAGAGTTAATCTCCCGACCGTAACGCTCGCTCAAAAACGAACGCACCTCGTCCTCAGACAGGCCCGAAGGCTTATCCTCGGTTACTACCCCCTCCTCAACAGCAGTTTCGCCATTGACCTCTGCCTCGTGCTTTTGAAGCAGCTCCTGCTCCACCTCTTGGGTGGACTTAGACTCTACCTCGTTAACTTCCCGGACTTTGATTTCCATTAGTGTAAAATTATATTATTTATCGCGGACTAAACTCAGCCAAGTCGAAGCCATCTAGGCTGTCCTCATTCGACTCGAAATTCATTGGTGGCAAGTTGTTCTTACGCTGGTCGATAAGCTTGCTCTGCTCAGTATTCTGCTGACTAATCCTCTGTGACTTGGCACCCTCACGCTTGTCCTCACGCATCTGCAACTGCTGCTCCTGCATACCGTGGAGCTGCTGGTTGTAGCGGAACTCAAGGTCCATGAGCTGGGCCTTAGCCTGTGCCTCAGCCTGCATCTTCTCAATCTCGAAAGCAATCTCCGCCTGCTTGACCTGCATCTTACTCTGCGTCTCCGCCTGAATCTTTTGCATCGCCATCTGCGCAGACATCTGCTGTGACTGCATATTGTTCTGCGCCTGCATCTGCTGCTGCTGGAGCTGGAACTGCCGCTCCTCGTCCTGCTTAGCGATACGCTTAATCTTGAGCAGTTGGTTGGCGAGCTTGATGTTCTTAATCTCTCGGATGTCGATAGCGTCCTCAAGGTCGATACCGCCCTTGCTTAAAGCCATTTGGATATTGGCCTCGAGCTGCGCGCGCTGCTCCTCGTCAGGACTAATCTCAATAAAGATTCCGAAGTCGTAGATATAGAGCTCGTTAATCTCCTTTAGGATACTGACGTTGTATTTACCAATCTGGTTAACAAACTCATCCTTGAAGTCGGCGTATTCTAAGATGTCGCTAACACGGTACGTAAGGGCCTCAGCTAGAGACCGGAACATATAGAGGCTACCATCCAAAATGTGGCGGGTAGCCGTGTTACTGTTGGCGGCAGCCAGCTTCTGTAAGCCGACAAGGCTGTGTGAGTCAGGCGTACTCCCGTCGCGGGCCTCGTTGAGTCCCGTTACGTCACGAATCATCTGCAAGTAGTGATTCATATTCCCAATGAGCATCTGCGTCTTAGCTGCGCCGCTGTTGCTATTGAGCTCTTGGATAGGAACCTTACCCTGATTGTACTCTCCGTCTTGAGTGTATGACCTTCCGATGACGCTACCCGTTTGGAAGTATAGCCGTAGGGCGTCCTCAGGACTGTATGCGTTGCCCGTACCTAGGTCGACCTCGTTGAGTCCGTCAGCATCGATATACACACCGTCAGGAACGGTGCGGGAGATGACCTGCTGGAGCTTGAGGTGCGTAATCTGGATGAGGTCGGCGAAAGGAATCATACGCCGCGTAAGCGACTCGATGACGCCCTTGTACATACGCGGGGCGTGGGCCACATAGTTAGGTAACGCATGCTGAGAAGCAGACTTGGGACGGACCATATTTTCCGCCACCTCCCACTTCAACAGGATGTTGGTGCCCATAACCATAACGCCCTCATACCAAACGTCGATGGTCTTCTCAACTTTCTCGAAGTTGCCCTCCTCCATCATCTCGTCCGGCGGATTGAACTGGTCGTCCTTTTCAATCATCCGAGCCCCGTCGCCGTCGAGCTTCTTCTTCTTGTAGACAATCTTCTTAGTCGTCTTATAGTTGAAGTACATCAGCGTAGCCGTGTCCCGATGGAACATATCGTTCTCGTAGAACTGAGCCACGTTGTAGTAGTCGTACCAGCTTTGGCTGTACTTACTAATCTCCTCCAAGTCCTCGTTAGTGAGGGTGGGGTCAATCTTCATAAGCTCCGTGATAGGAAGAGTCTTAATCTCTCCCCAGTAGAAGCAGTCCTTGAAGTATGGGTCCTCGGTATAGCTGTATACTATGTTAGCCGGGTCGACATACGAAATCTGTACACCCGCCCCGGGCAAGAACTCATGCTTAGCTACGCTGAGACCTAAGACCGTAAGGTCGTAGTCCATGCGCTTGCGTAAGTCGCTGTAGTGGTTCTCTTCGAGGATGGTATTGATGGCTTCCTCCTCAGCAATCTCAATGGCAGGCTTGTAGTTGAGCTGCATATATACCTGCAACTCCTCATCGGTGCTAGGTAGGTCGTCGGGGTTCATAGTGAACGGGTCGACGCCAGTCTTCTGCTGGATGATATCGAGCACAGGCTTGGCTACCATCTGCCCCTCAATCATATCCTGATACTTGCTGCGCTTGGCTTGCGACAGGGCGTCTTGAGCGTATGCCTTGACCTTGAAGACGCGCTCAGACAATCCGTTGACTACGATGTCAACGAACTTAGGAAGGATGGGAACTGGCGTCCAGTCCAGATTCAAATACGAAAGGTCGCCGTCGACAGCAAGCTCGTTCTTGTACTTAGCGATACTCTGCTCACCACGGGCGTAGAGGCGCAAGCGGTTGAACTCGCGCCACTGGTTGTAGAACCGGCACTGATTGCCGTCTTTCTTAAACCATTCGTATTGGATGGCTTGACCGACCATAAGGCCAAACTCCTCCGTGGCTTTCTCCGCGTCAGAAACAAACTGACTGGGGAAACCAGCGGTAGAAATATTAATCTTGACATCCTTCATTTACTCCCGAAGTTCGCTTCTTGACCCACGATTGTTATATCTCGGCAAGGTAATGCTTATTGAACTCTTCTTCTGCTCAGGCATATAGAGGTGTTTTTGGTTGGCCATAACCGCCAATCCGCTGCTGATACTCGCGTCAAAAGCAGTACGATTGCTAATATCAAACCGCGCCCAGTCCTCGAGCGTACGCACGAATGGCATAGCGCCCATCTCGCCCGCGTCGCGGAACGTACCGTCCATATCGATGCCAACGTGCTTCTCGATATAGCTCTCGATAGCGGCGGCGTGGGCCTGCTTGACGTCCTCAGAACTGTTAGGGATACCACCCAGCTCACGCTCCGTCTTAGAGAGCTTGTTGTAGTGCTTGTCGGGACGGTTCATACAGAACCCCCGATAGCCCCTGTTCTTGAAGTGGTATAGCAACCTAGGCTTGTTGTTCTCTATCAAGATAGGCATACCGTAAAAGACGCACGCCATCAGCACCTCCTCAAAGAATATCTCCGCCGTCTGCGGGCGGGCGACATACTCAAGGAAGAACTCGTTGGTTGGCGCATCGTCCATGTGGAACTTGGTCATTCCGTGAAGAGCACCGTTAGAACCACCGCCGCCCACAGTGCCACTAATGTCGTAGGAGTCACATCCAAAAGACCCAATGTGTTCATTGCCAGCATACTTCGTTCCCCGTTTATCTATGACCCTGTTTTGCATACCCTTAGGCGGCGTCCAAGAGATGTTGAACCGCCCTCGCTTATCGGGGCTAAAGATGACCCGAGAGTCTTTGATACCGTTCTCCCAATGGAAGGAGCCGCGCGTGAGATAGTGTTCCTTAACAAGGCTGTCAGCATAGTCTATCTGCTGATAGATTTTAGTGAGGTTGAATAGGCTCTGCTTGCTCTCGTCACGGAAAGCATGGGACTCAGTACGTGGGAACTGACGGTAGAATTCGTTGAGCGCATCGGGGTCGCTCTTCATACTCTCGACCTCAGCCTCCCAATAGTCGATGGCGCCAGACTTAATCTTCATACCGTCGACACCCATAACAGGCTTCTCTGGGGCGTGGAAAACAGGATGTCCGAACTCATCGATGAAGCCCTCCATATTGTACTCCATAGGGATGAACAGGCGGTACATGCCGCTCTTGGTCTGTCCGTTGGCGTTGCGCGTAGCGATGTCGGAATCTTCGTACAGCTTCTTGAAGTTGGAACCACCCTTAGCCAAGGCGTTGGATGTAGACCCCATCAGGCACTTTCCGATAATCTTACTTCCCAAGCGCAAGCACGTCTTGGTGACGCGCCAGTTGTTGAGGATGTTGTTGGGCTTGACCCACTTCCCGCTCTCGTCGTGGACGAGTAGGATTAGCTTCTCTCCGTCGTAGGAGTTGTCGTCAGTATTCTTCCAGTCGATGGTGGTGTCCAGTCCGAAAATTTCTTCGTCCTCCACATCGTACATATTCTTCTTTGTAATCTTCGAAGCAGGGATACGAAACGCCAGTTCCGTTTTCGGCTTATCCATGCCGTCCTGTATAGGTTTGAAGAAAAACGGAAGTCGGTTTGCAATGGGTACCACCTTATCCGTAAACATCTTCTTCGCATCCGAACCAGTCTTTGAAAGTATTCCTACCCTAGAGTCTTTAGCCAGCGTACCCGTGTTGACACATTCCGACGAACCCATAAACGAAAAGCCGGAACGACGAATCTTGAGGTACGTCATACCGAAGCTCCTAGAGTCAGCCTTGCACGCCTCCCAGAAGATAAAGAATATCCTGTTGGCCTCACGGAAGTCAGGGTACCCAACGTCGATGCTCGTCCACTGCAAATACATATAGTGGGCGCCCGTAACATACGTGGACTTACCGTTGTTGACGAACCAGTGGCCGTACTCGCGGCGGTCGAACTCGCCCTCGATATAGTCCACCCAGTTGGCCTTAAATGTATTCGGCATATCGTTCCACTGGAAGATGCTTTGGATGCGCGAGAGGGCCCGAGGGAGCTCCTGACGCACCCACTTATTGTCCTTGTCATCGATGGCCTTAGGCTCCGGGGGGAGGGCGATGCGCAGGCCGTTGATATCTATGATATCGCCTATCTGTCCCGTCTTGGAGATGATGACCACATCGTATTTCTCGTTGTAGCCGTAGAGCCACGTCTTAGCGCGGTTCTTATTAGACACCACCCCCTTAGAAATGTAAGAGGAGAGTACCGTAAATAGCTTATCTGGACCGTCGTTCTGCAAAACCCACCTTGCTTTCCGTCTTAGTGGATGTCCCCGCCAATCCCAATGCCTCCTCCTCAGAGTCGATACGATTCAAAATCTCCAGCGCGTCGAAGATGGCAAGCTTCTTAGTAGCTGCCGCATTCTTTAGCCTGTCCGCCGCAAGGTCGTCGTCTTCACCGGGCTTGATGATATCCTCCTGAGCTACCTTAATCAGTTGCTCAACAGCTATCCGCCCCGCAGAGATGATGCGCTCCTTTAGCTTGTTTGAATCTTGCATGTGATTTGATGGTCGAACATTCGGTACATCTTTTCCCCGTCTACGATGAACTCATACTCGCTGTCAGGTTTGAAGGTGACCTTATCACCAGACACAATTCCTTGGGCCTGAAGATAACGATTTGGAAATCGCATTATACCCACCAACGGCTCCTCTGTCAACGGCTTGAAGATGATAGAATCTTCAGGGGGTATAGGTTCCACAAAGCAGTACCTGTCGTGGGCGTGCCATGAGCCCCCGCTGCGGTACATATAGAACTGGTCGAAATCAACTAGGAAGAGGTCGTCTTTGAGAAAACTCCTACCGCTTTGCTGGCGGCCCTTTATGTCGTTGTAGTACTTGAATACGTTGTGGTGGACAAGCAGCGTGTCACCAACAGATATGGGCCCGTCGTATCCTAACGGTAACGCCACTACCTCGCCCTCGCGGTTTGCGAAGCGATGGTCTTCCTCACTCGTACTTACGATGAGGTCTCCCTTGGTATTTGCGTATCTCTCTCCCTTTACAATGAATTGCTCTACAGCCCTCAAAAGTTGATATTGTATTCCAGTGAAGTAGGCATCGCGATAAACTCTTTCCAAAGCACCACGACGTTGTCCTGCTCGATGTAGATGAGGATGCCCCCCGTCTCATCGTTGTATTTAATTAAATGTATAAAGTGGGAGTTGCCGAGAACGGCCTGCCCCACCACATAACACATGCAGTCCTTGTAGTTAGGACCGATGCAAACCTTGCGAATGTCTCTCATTAAATAGAGACAATCCTATACGCTACCTCTAAAATGGCGTCTCCGTCACCTACAGTGGCGATGCCGCCCCTAAATACTAACGGAGCATTGGCACTAAGCTTTCCGCTTGAGCCGTTGCTGTCCATATTCCTAAACTCACTTGATGGGGAGTTCATAACGCTCGCAGGAATGGTATACTGCGGGAAAGAACCCGAGTCGGTATACAGACCGGGGTCGCTAATAAAGTTGTACGCTACAGTACCGAAATCGTAGCTGATAGCTGCGGAAATAACCTGAATGCTCAGCCCAGCTCCCGGAGCCGCAATAATCTCAGGGCCAAGGGTAGTACTCATATTAATGAGGTCGGTGCTGCTCACAGATACCCGAACCGTAATAATGGGTTGGTCTACCCACCGAACACCACCAAGGCCACCACTAAGGCTAGGGTCAGAGATAAGAATCTGCTGAAATGTTCCCGTAGCTCCAGCACCATCCTTTAGTTTTTCTCGAAGCTCTAGCTCTCCAGTAAGCAATAGCGTATTGCCTTCTCCAGTGCCGCTCCATGTAACGTCCTGAACGGTAGCCGCTCCAGTAAGGGCGGTAAAGCCAGTGTTGGAACCACTGAGAGAAATAAATCGGTTGACAGCATACTGACCCGTATCCAATACAGACTGCAAGTCTTGGTTGGGCTGGCCATCGCCATTGCTGGCTGCGGTGATGCGTCCCTGAGCATCGACGGTAATGTCAGCGTTGGTATAGTTGCCTGCGGTAACAGCGGTGTCCGCAAGATTGATGGTACCCGTGGTAGTAATCGGTCCGCCATCGAGGCCCGTGCCTGTGTCTACTTGTGTCACGCTACCCGAACCCCCGCCGCCTCCCGTGGTGGAGATGATGATGTTCTGAGGGTCGGTGGGGTCAGTAACAACACTCGCTCCAGTGCCGGCGCTAAGCGTAACACTGCCGTCAATACCGTTCACAGACTCTACGGGGGTACCGGTAGATGCCGAGACAACCCTTCCGTACTGGTCGACAGTAACATTAGCATATGTATACGCGCCTTGAACACCAGAAACAGTGTCTAGCGAAACAGCTACATTGCCCGTGGTAGGGCTCGTACTAATAGGTCCCAGCCCGCTTACGGAGTTTACTACATTACCGTTAGCCGGATTGAGGGCAAAAGACGCGATACCGCCTACGGTAAACTGCTTGGTGGCTTCGTTATCCTGAGAATCGGTGCCAATAACGGTATCCGCCCCTACCGGAGTTGTCTTTTTCGGGTAGCTGGTATCATTTCCAATCTTAGCCATCTTACTTTTTCTTTCTCCGGTCGCCAGTAATAGCAGTAATAAGAATATCGAAATAGCCAAATACAGCATTGTCAGAATCCGATGGGGTGAGGTTCACGATGACTTTCAAAAGCGCCATAACAGCGATAGTAAGCTCGAGCCAGTTCTCTAAGATGAAATCAACCATAGAACCAAGGTACGCAATTCAGTACAACCACGTTACGTTGCCCGCCTTACTCGGGTCGCAGTCCGCATGGATGAAGTTCTGCCCGATGCCAATGCGATTGAAGCCAGCCTCGATAAGGCCCTTCAAGACTAAAGACCTGCGGTTGGAACTGTCGGTACGGATGTCGCTGGCCCAGCCCGTTAGGTGGGAGCTGGAACTTACTCCCCCCACCTCAGCATTGTGCTCAGGCGTACGAAAGCCAGAGTTGATAACATAGGGTACCCCGCTGAGCTCACGAGCCAAATCCAGCTTCTCCAAGAAGAGGGGCTGCATCTCATGGCCGGAGCCGGGCTGGTCGGGGGAGTCGAACTCCTCGTAGGTGAAGTACTTCATTTGATGCCTTTCTCTGCTAGAAGGAGTTTAATCTCCTGTACCGCCTCAACGAGGTTGGTAAGCATCTGCTTGACGTCGCCCTCCTGTCGCTCCAACATAATGACCCGGGACTTTAATTTTCCGATTTCAGTTTGGAGCTTGAAGTAAACTCCGATAAGGGCCCCCGCGAGCGTGAGGATTTCGAATAGGGTAATGGTGCTGGACATATCGCCTCGTATACTGGACCGTCCCAGTAAATCCAATACTGGTCGCAGTCGCTCTTCTTATCGTAAATATAACGAGGCTGCATCAGACGGGTCCTCCGTCAGTAATAGTCCAACCGTAAGTGCCCGTCAGGATATTGCGTCCCGCCTCGGCGTTGCCTCCGGCGGTGTATGTCGAACTTCCTGCGCTAAAAGAAACGCCGCTTTGAATCGTCGCCTGACTTGCCCAGCCTGTAGTGCTGTCAAGAATGGAATCATAGTTTGCCGTAGACAATGGGACAGAACCGCTAAACATAAAACTTGCATTGGTTAATGAACCAATGTTCCAACTACCAAGGTCTTGGTCGAAAGCGGTGTTGTTGAAAAACATACCGCTGAAATTTTCTACTAACCCCGTGTTCCAACCGCTGATGTCTTGGTCGAAAGGCGTATTACGAAACATACTGTCCATACGCGTCACAGAACTCGTATTCCACGAAGAACAGTCACCATCGAAAGCCGATGCTGTGTTAAACATACTTGCCATATCTGTGACAGCAGAAGTGTTCCAACTGTTCAGGTTTTGATTGAAAATATCACAGCCTTGAAACATCGAACGCGTATTGGTGACGTTCGAAACGTTCCAAGCATTCATAGCGGAATTAAATGCATCACAGCCTGCAAACGCACTGCTCATATTAGTTACGCTTGAAACATTCCAACTCGACACGTCGCTTGTCCAAACCGTACATCCGTTGAACATGGTCCCCATACTTGTAATTGAAGATGTATCCCAACTACTCAAATCTGAAGTAAAAGCACGGCAACCCTCAAACATGAACGAAGCGTCTACTAGGTTACCAATGTTCCAATTCGACAGGTCTTGATTGAATACAAAACACCCTTGAAACATCCTTGTAGCATTAGTCATTGAACTTACGTCCCAACTGCTAATGTCATCGTTGAATGACTCGTTTACGAAAAATGTAACACCTAAATTCGTAATCCCTGACACATCCCAATTACCTAAGCCTGACGGGTTGGCGTTTCTACAACTATGAAACATCCCTGCAATGGAAGTGGCATCTATGGTCCAATGCGAAATTCCACCTACGAAATTGTTACAGCTATAAAAGAAGTTACTAAAAGTCGTTTGGTCAGGCTCGTCAGTAGCAGTAAGCGTGGTGATGTTGTCAAAGTTATTACAGCCTACTGTTGATGCTATGGGACCGGGCGTCCATCGAGTAATGTCAGTTACCTTTCTTCTGCTGTCCGTAGTCAGTCCCGCCAAACTATACGTTCCTCTCAGGCACACTTCGTAAGTCCCGCCTAAACTATAAGTGTGGTCAAGTGGAAGGTCTCCTACTGAAGTGATTCTTTCAAAACTTCCATCGCCCCACGTCACAACTGCGTTTAATCCTTGTGGCGTTTGACCAACGCCCGAACCGTAGGTTGGCGCACCATCTCCCAAAGAAGTGTCGATAATCCGCGTATAGCCTTGTAAAACGACTTGGTTATCAATCAAAAGCAAATCAATAGGTGCGCCTCCGCTAACGCTATCAATCGTTGAGTAAGTGACTCCATTGATTTTACCTACTCGCATCACTCAGGTCTTGGGGGTATACGGTTCTCCGGGAGGTAGTACCAGCCGGGGATGCCTTTGATTGTGTCGATGCGGGTGGCCAACTCCTCCTCGGTAGTGAAGGTCTCAAGGTCGTGCTGCTCGGTATCGAGAACGAAACCAGTATTGAGGAAACCGTAGTTGCCCTTCTCAATAGTTCCATCAAACGCCAACCAGTACGTTGGCTCGGTAGCGGTGAAAGTATGGTGGCTCATGATACAGCAGGTTCAGGGGTTCCGTCCACACACTCCCAAGCGTTGGGGTTCGGAGGACTTGGGATGCGGTTGTCACAGGTGTCGTACCAGCCGGCCTCGCCACGGATACTATCGATGCGAGCCATAAGCTCCGCCTCGGTATCGTAAATCTCGAGGTACAACTGGCCCGTGCTCACGCGCTGGCCCGGCTCGACATATCCGTAGTACCAGTTCTTGATGGCTTCGCCCGGCTCACTCCAAGCGAACCAAAACTTCGGGCCCGTGGCCTCAGTGCAAACGAATGTTGTTGTAGATAGTAGCATGATTAAACTGGTCCTCCGTCAGTAATGGTCCAACCGTAAGTGCCGGTCAGTAAGTTACGCCCCGCCTCGGCGTTGCCTCCGGCGGTGTATGTCGAACTTCCTGCGCTAAAAGAAACGCCGCTTTGAATCGTGGCTTGGCTTGCCCAACCCGTAGTGATGTCAAGTATTTGGTCGTATGCCGTAGTTCCGGGACCGGCCTGATTGAACATAACAGCTGCGTTGGTCAGGCTCGCAATACTCCATCCACTTACTGTCCCTGAAAAAGAGGACCCATTGCTCATAGCAGTGGATTCAAACATATAAGACATGTTCTGAACAAGGCTTGTATTCCATCCTGAAAGGTCTAATTCAAAAGAAAGTTTTTTAGCAAACATCTTCTGCATATTCGTAGCACTACCCGTGTTCCATCCCGCCACTTGAGGGATAAAACCCGAAACCTGACCGTCAAACATATAGGAGAAATTTGTTACGTTGCTCACGTTCCAACTTGCAAACATAGCTTGAGGGACTGATGAGCTACTCCTAAACATACCACTCATATTTGTCGCATTTGAAACATCCCAAGACTCTAACGTGTGTGCGAAAGGGGTGCTCTGAAACATTCCCGCAAAAGAAAGTCCGCTACTTACATCCCAACTATCCAATCCAACGCCGACTCCACCAATACCGCCGTTGTTAAAACTAATACAGTTTGAAAAAACAGAAGAAAAATTCTCAATCGAACTCACGTTCCAAGAGGTGAGCTCTTGGTTGAACGCGTTACAGTTTGTAAATATGCCTGCCAAACTTATGGTCCCGCCAGCGTTGACGTTCCATCCATTCATTCGGCTACCAGCGACACCAGAACCAAGACCAGAGTTGAACGCTCGAGCGCCGTTAAACATAGAGATGAAGTCGTTGCACCCCGTGACGTTCCAACTATCCAAATTGCTATTGAAGATGGTACACCCAGAAAACATGCTTCCCATGTCCCTGACTTGATTTACATCCCAACTAGAGAGGTCCGGATTAAAGACAGAACAACTACTAAAGGCTGAATCAAAAACAATATCCGGCGTTCCCGTAGACCGCAAAGTCCAAGTGTCTAAGCCATTGCCTTGAAATCCGCTATTGATACGACAAAACTGCGTGAAATTAATGCAAGAACTTACGTCCCAACCTGACATTGTTGGGTTGCTAACTCCGCTAAAAGGCATAAATCGATACATATCTCTAACCTGACTCATATCCCAATACCCGTTTACAGAGTCGGTAGAAATGTCTCCAACAAAGTTGTCTGTCCCGGACATAAACTCTCTGAAAGAGATGTTTCCAGTTACGTTTTCACCTACGTTCCAAGTGTTAAGACCTCCAATCAAAGCACCACAAGAAGCGAAACATTGATTGAAGTTGGTGACGCGACCCACATCCCAAGAGAAGGTTTGGTTCAAAGAAACGCACCCCCCAAAGGCTCTGTTCAAAGTAGTACAGTTGCTCATGTCCCAAGCACTCAGGTCTTGGTTAAACGCGCTACAACTATTAAAAGCTCCACTCAAATCAGTAATACTAATTGCTCCCCACTGTGCGCCCAAAGGCTGATTGAAGACAGTAGCGTCTTCCACGAAATTCTCAAGGTCGTATGTCTGTCCAAGGTCAAAAACCCATCCACTCAAGTCTGCATTGAAATTTGCAGAGTCAAAAAACCAATATCGAAGTTGGAGGTTTCCAGTAGCCCAATTAGGACTGTCGGTAGCGGAAATAGTCGTTAGGTTGTTAGTGCCCCTGAAGCCACCGAAAACATTGGTGTTGCTCGTTGCAGTGCAAATACCCCATCGGATAATGTCTTGTAGCCCGTTACCATTATCATTATTCCGAGGAGTATAGCTCGAACCAACAAAACGGATGCGATAAACGCCGTTGGAAGAGTAAGCGTGGTTTCCTGCTATTACTCCTGCCGTTGAATTGGTTTCAAAATCACCATCCCCCCACCCGACATCAATAACTGTGTTGTCGTGACCTTGATAGTAACCAAGGTTAGAAGGGGTGTTGTTGGTGTCTACTTCAATTTCGTGAAAGTCAACATCAACGCTACTCGCCTTATTCAAAGTTGAATAGACCGCTCCGCTCCTATTCTGCACTACTGCAAAAGGCGTTCCGCTAAACCTTCTCGTAATCGCCATCAGACAATCTCAAGCCAGTCCTGTGATGGATTGAAGTAAACGCGGTTGGTGTCAAGCTTGTAGCCCATAACGCGGACTATCTGTGTACTCCCCGTAGGAGCCGTAGCCGTAAGGAGTCCGTCGGCGGTGTCTAGGTAGAGCACGTCGCCGACAGCGCCGGGGACGGAGCCGAGCTGGATGATGCCGCTGACCAAGACGTCAGGGGCCACACCCGTATCCGTAGCGACACCCATCAGGCCGTCAGCGGTAGCGACAGCACCTGCGTTGGCGTCAGCCCACTCCGTGCCGTTCCAGTAGTATACCGTGCCTACAGTGAGGCTGGCAGTGCCGATACTCAAGACAGTACCCTCGTGGTCGCCAGTGCCAGCATACGCACTGCTGCGTACGTTTAAGGACAAGTCCTCTCCCGTAGTGCTACCGCCGGAAAGGCGGTTGGGTTGAAAGACGACTTGCCAAAGGTTCGCAGGAAGTCCTAGACCCTGAAAGTTTGGCCTACTGACTAAACCGACAGCAACACCAGAGGTAGGGTCTGTAGTGAGGACGTGGCTGGGGTTGACAGTGCCGTCGCCAGCATATACCGTGTCCCCTACAATGAGGCCCGTGTCCTCTGTTGATATGATGACTCCAGAGGCATCATACACAGGAACGCTACCAATTAAACCGTTGATACAGACACTGAAATTGTCATTCTCATTACCATTGTTTCTAGTCGCGCCTGCAATACCTACAATGTCGGTAGTAAGGTCAGAAGATGTGTAATGACGGTATCGTGTGCCTAAGCTTCTAGGGTCCCAAACCCCTTCACTAACAACCAAGGCTCCCGCCGTAACACCACTAACAGTTTCTCCAGAAATACGAAGAGTCGCTGAACGGAAAACGCCGTCAAGGGTAGGGCGCGTAAAGGGAGAAGAAATACCGCCATTGAAAAATATTATAGCGTCAGTAGCAAAATCTGAGTCCGTCCCCTTATAAAGCATAGTAGCTATAGGCTGACCCAACCCGTTATCAGGGCCAAGGGTGAGCATGCCGTTTGTATTCAAAGCCGCTCCCGACGGAGGTCGTAAGCCTGTAGCGGGGTCTGTATATACATACGCACCTTTTACCACACCATAAATACAGACATCAAAAGTTTCTCCCTCGGCAATGGTATTAAACGAGCCGTTAGCACTAGCATCGTAAGCAATGCCAAAGGGCACAAACGTCTGCTCGGGTTTTTGAGAGCCGCCACCAATATCTTGATAAACGTCAGACACAAATGGAAGCCCTGTAAGGTTATCAAAACCCGTTTGATATACTACAGTGCCATGGCTGGTAGCACTTGTGGCAACAGCTTTGACATAAATATTAACGTCTTCATTTACAGCCGCTGTGTCGTCAACACCACCCTCAAGGGTTGCCGCTCCCCAAGAAGCGCCAGTAACCGTAGTAGTGGTAGTAACTGAATTGCCCGCAGAGCCGTTCGCAAGAGAAATAACTTTTATACTATTCCCGTCTCGTACTGGAACGACAGGGAAAGTGACGTCAGAGCCATAAGCCCCACGAGTGTTGTTTTTAAGTAGGTCAACTAAAAACGTAAGTGTCGAGGATAATCCAGAGCCCTGAATTTTAACCTCGTTGCCAGAGCCGGTAAAAGCACTTACAAACGTAATAACGTTGCCTCCAATCGTAATCGTTTCACCATTGGCTGGTGTTTGGGTAAAGGTGATGGTTCCAGAAGCTGGGGTATCAGCTCTGTATTCAAAGGTCCCACCGCCGCCAGCAGCACCGAAGATGAGTCCGTCCTCAGTGTCGTTGACGAGGGCAGCCTGACCCGCCGCACCAACATAGGTGGAGGGTGTATCACCGAGTTCAGTGAAATTAATACCGCCGCCAGTAGTTACACTGTCGATGATATCCTGCATGGTGTAAATCTCACGCAAGCCGTCGGCCTGCGCAGAGCCACGCTCCTTGGTTGGGGTGTTAGCGTTGAGCGTATGGAACTTCTGGTCTACTGGTATCTGTGGCATTATTGTTCTGGTGAGTTAGGGTCGGGCCAGCCCTCGGCGATAGCCTCGGCTTCGGTGAGCTGGACAGAGCTGGGTGGGATGAGGTTTTCGAAAGGTACGTATCCTCCTTTATTTGCTTCGACGTACAAGCTGAGTAGCTCCTTCTCTTCGTCGCTGACATTAGGAAGGATAGCAAGCAATTCCGTCAAGTCCACCTCAGGACTGATATATACCTGCTCCGTAGTCTCACCTACGATAGCAGCCATATCGTCGCTAGGACGAATCGAGATGGGGAACAACTGCCGAGTGATATCGTTCGGGCTTTGGATGCTCGCAGGGCGATACAAGTTCCAACACTGCTCGTCAATAGCAATCGCGTGTTCGTTGCTTGTCGAACCTTCCATAGGCTCGACGGGGAGGTAGACTACGCTCATGGGATGTTGTAGTAAGTCATGATGTTGCCCTCGATGCCGGTGCGGTTTCCTGCGGTGTCTTGGTCGGTTTCGTAAAAAATAGCTTCTTGCAAAAGAAGTTGTCCCTGCGTATTGCGTGTAGCAAATCCCAAGGCTCCGCTATCTGCGCTATAGCTGTCTGTGGTGTTTATGTCTGCTGTTCCGTCAACAAATGTCTTTAAGGCGTTGCTGAAACGGGACAGCGTTACCAAATGCTGTGCGTTGTCATCGGTCAAGGTTGGGCTTCTAACATCGTCATAATTGGTCCCGTCGCCCTTAAAAGCCAAAAGTAATTCGCTGTCCCAGTATTGAAGCTCGAGCGTCTTGTACATAACACCTCCACCAAGTCCCCAAATAGTGCCGCGTTTTACGACCTCTCGAGCCACGCAAAAACCCATAATGGAGTTATTGCTAAATGTTGGGCCGTTTAGACTTCTGCCGCTGTTGCTGATAAAATCCACCGCCGGCTTCCCGTTCTCGGTAATCACCGCCGTGCCGTTGTAAATCTGCGGCTGAGAGTTTGGATTAATCTGCGTAGCGTGTCTCGACTGTCCGCTTTGGTCATACCAAGCCGAGACCAGAAGCTCATCTGAACCCCCGAACGCGACGATAGCCGCCTCGTCCAAGTCTCCACCTGCCGTAAAGCCGATGTCCTGCTCGTCATAAGGAGGTACAAATCTGCGTACACGCATGCACTTGATAGCCGTATTGCTCAGCTTGCGCACCGAGTACGCAATAGCAGCATCGGGGTAGTCAGCTAAGAAGCCGCTCGTGTAATCGGGGAGGTTGCTAATCTGGAAGTAACTGTTGATGTTGGATTCTATAGTAGGTCGGGCGCTAGTTTCATCACTGATATAAATCATGATTTCCTGCATCGCAGCCACCTCCCTAAAATTCACTGCTTGCCCCCCAATAAACATGTTGGAGTTATTTCCCAAAGCGTTACTGCCAGCATTTCCGCTTACTCCTAAAGTGCCGTTTACATATCCGTAGTCAGTAGCACCGAATAGATAGGACTGCAATCTTTGTTCATTAGGCTTAATTAAAGTGCCAGCAACAAATGACCCTTGATAAATGCTCAACGCACCACTAGCTTCAGA
>Ga0208134_1000516_pt1 | contig 25455 bp, 38 predicted proteins | sample VirMetDEL_Mar_31_FD_184515 | JGI IMG/M metagenome (GOLD analysis project Ga0208134, IMG submission 184515) | Aqueous microbial communities from the Delaware River and Bay under freshwater to marine salinity gradient to study organic matter... | ecosystem: Environmental > Aquatic > Marine >... | reverse complement strand
GCTTGAGCCATTTGCCGAAACTGGGCCGTTTATGTTGGGCAGTGGGGACCAGGTAATCAGCGTTACTGAGATGCTCCCGGACGAGAAGACGCAAGGTGACGTGGACGTGACATTCAAGACGCGTTTCTATCCGAACGGGGCAGAGCGCAGCTACGGACCCTATAGCATGAGCAACCCGACCAGCCTGCGATTCACCGGCCGACAGGTAAGGATGCGCATTGAGGGTCAGCGGCTTTCGGATTGGCGCGTTGGGGTGAACCGTCTCGACGTCGTGCAAGGCGGGCGCCGATGATTCAGCACTCTCCGCCAGAGCCGACTGGTAGCGACTGGACGTCATGGTCCCGGAGGCTTGTGAATCACTTGTCACAAACCAGATCGAAGCTAGTCCAGCAGACCGGCGGCGAGAGTGCCGCAGACGACGGCACGATCATGTGGGATCGCATAAACAAGTATCCCGTTGTTAGTAAAGACGGCGAATGGCGCCAAATTTTACTCTCCGATGGCCAGTATGATGGGGCGATCACAGCTGACGTCACCGCGCCGGCGCCGTCGACGGCTTATCCGTTGACGTTCACTGCTAACACGGCCGACGGAATAGCGAACGGGACGCCGGCGTCTCGTATCGTGTTTGACGAGCCAGGCCACTACATGGCGAGTTTTTCCGCTCAAATTTCAAGTGGGTCGAGCAGCACCGTCAGCTTTTACTTTTGGCCAAAGCTAAATGGCGTTGACGCGCCAAACTCAACAATGGTCGCAGCCTTGCACCGCAACAACGCGACAACAGTTGTCAGCCGAGCCACGACGTTCAACGTCGCTGCCGGTGACTACCTTGAGGCGTATTGGGCTGTGTCTGACGTGAATGGTTACTTGCACGCGACGCCAGCAACAGCATTCTCACCCGCCGCACCTGCGGTGACTATAGGGATTTCAAGAATTTATGGATAGTGAACTGTACCGATGCAGGCCGTGGATCGAAGCCGCGCTAGAATACTCTGGAGGCACGCATGACTTTGGTGACATTGTCGCCGGCCTTGAGCGAGGCATCCTGCAATTGTGGCCGACGCCGAAGGGGTGTATCGTCACGGAAATTGTGGTATATCCAAAGAAACGTGTTTTGAATGTGTTTCTCGGCGGCGGTGAGCTTGAACAGATTATGGATATGCACGGCGATGTGATAGAGTGGGCCAAAGCCCAAGGTTGCAGCGCGCTAACAATGTCTGGCCGTCTCGGCTGGAAGAAACCATTAGAGGCACGAGGCTGGAAGCACCAGCACGCGTCTTACGTCAAGGAGTTTGAATAATGTCGAAGGGCGGATCAACAACCAGCGAAGTGAAGGTGCCTGAATATATCGAGGCAGCCGCACAGCGAAATCTAAACCGCGCCGACAAGGTGTCTCAGTTGGGCTACGTCCCAGAATACGGCCCAACGGTTGCGGCATTCACGCCAAACCAACAGGCCGCGTTCCAGAACACTGCCAGCACGGCTGACGCGTTCGGCATGTCGGCTCCGACATCGCAACAAGACATCATGGGCGGCATGGCCCCACCGACGACCTACGCCAACGGCGTTCAGGGTTACTCTTCCGCGCCAATGTATGAGCAGATGGTGGCCGAGTTGGCAGCCAATCGCCCCGGTCAGAAGTCCTACATCGACAGCTTTTTCATTGATCCGACGTCTGGCAACTATTCGGGCCAAGCGCCTATGGATTACACGAAATACAGCACGATGGCGCAAGATGCTCGGGATGAGTCAGCCGCCGACCGGGATAACCAGATCGCAGTCGCCGAAGCCGGCGCACCACGGACATACAACACATCCACGACGACAATGAACACGCCAACGTCATACTTGCCCGGCGGCATGAATGATCCGTTTTTGACAAGTGCGCCGAGCCAGTTCATCGCAGGCGCGACGGGCGGTATCCCCGGCATGACGCCGGACGCGAACAACGTCTACACGCAGACAGGTTCGTCGGCCCCCACAACTTCCATTCGGCCTGTGGCTCGGCCTGATGGTCTAGGCTCAGAACCCTCATCTAGCGGCGGCATTTTGTCTGGAGGTGGCGCTGACGGAGTAGGCAATTTCGGCAAAGTCGGAGACGTTCTTGGCGGGGTCGGCGACAAAATTGGCGTCACAAACTATTCTGGCTCAAAGCCTGCGGCGTCGTCACCATCGTCTTCGTCAACAATCAAAAGCGGCGACACTCTTTCGGCCATCGCAAAGAAAAACAACACGACGGTCTCGGAATTGATGAAGGCAAACCCCAGCATCAAAGACGCCAACAAGATTCAAGCCGGCGCCAGCATTAACATTCCGAAGGCACCTGCCAAGTCGTCGTCAAGCTCGTCGTCAAGTTCATCTAGCTCATCGTCTTCGTCAAAGAAAAGTTGCGTCATCGCAACACACGCAGTCGATAGCGGCGCATTCAGCCCACGCACTAAGCGCGAGGCCGTCGTATGGTGCATGGACGTGCTTCACGGCAAGTGGTGGGGCGAGGCGATCCGCCGTGGCTACCGTTACTGCGGCACCAAGAAAATTGAGCAAGGCAAGGCGCGCGAACACTACGATGAGTTCCGTCGCTACATTGACTTTGCAAGCGGCAAGAAGCGCACGCCGCGTGGCGCCGTTACATTCACAATTCGCACCGTGCAATTCTTTGCCATCGGTCTAGTCAAGAAGGACGCATAACATGGCAGGATCAGCATTAGGTGGGTTCAACATCGGTGGGACACCTGCGGGTGAGCCGCAGCGTGGCCAAGGCGGCATCGGCGGCACGCCCACCACCGCCGGCACGGCTGGTGGCGGCAAAGGCGGCATTGGCGGCGGCAAGCCTTCACCAATGGGCGGGCAGCCAACGCAGGGGCAGTATTCGCCACTGTCTCCGCAGGGTAACTTCAACGTAAACCAAGCGGCGGCAGGCGGATTGCAGCAGGCCATGCAAGGCACGCAGCAGGCAATGGGCTTTCAGCCGCAGCAGATCGGCGCGGCTCAATACAACGCCGCGCAAGCTGGCTCTCAGGGCTATAATGCGGCTATGGCTGGCTCACAGGGCTACAATGCGGCTACGGCTGGGTCACAGGGCTTCAACGCCGCGCAAGCTGGCTCACAGGGTTATAATGCGGCTACGGCTGGGTCGCGGGGCTTCAACGCCGCGCAAGCTGGCTCACAGGGTTATAATGCGGCTACGGCTGGGTCGCGGGGCTATAATGCTTCGGACATTGCTGGGGCGTCGCCAATCCGAGCGAAAAACGTGCAGGCGGGGCAGGTCGCTGGCTCCAACTTGGGTGCCTACACCAACCCGTATGAGAACCAAGTCGTCCAGCAGTCGCTCGGCGACATTGAGCGCTCGCGCCAGATGCAGCAAAACGTGGGAGATGCGCAGGCTTCCTCTGCGGGCGCTTTCGGCGGGTCGCGCCACGGCATCGCGGAGGCCGAGACCAACCGCGCGTTTGCACAGCAGGCGGCTCAGACTGCGTCAGGACTCCGTCAGGGCGGCTTCGAGAATGCACAGCAACTCGCGGGGCAGGACATCGGCTATAGGATGCAAGCGGGGATAGCCAACCAAGGCGCTAACCTCACGGCGCAAGGCCAGACTGCTGGGAACATGCTGACGGCGCAGCAAGCGAACCAAAACGCATACAACCAAGCTGGCCAGTTCGGCGCGAGCGCAGCCAATGCTGCCGCGTTCCAGAACCAAGCGGCACGTAACCAAGCCAGTCAATTCGGCGCTGGCGCAGCCAACACTGCTGCAATGCAGAACGCGGCTAACCGACAAGCATCCAGCCAGTTTGGTGCTAGTGCCGCCAACACTGCTGCATTGCAGAACCAAAACGCTTACAATCAAGCTGGCCAGTTCGGCGCTAGTGCGGCCAACACTGCTGCATTGCAAAACGCGGCCAACCGACAAGCATCCAGCCAGTTTGGTGCTGGTGCCGCCAACACTGCTGCATTGCAGAACCAAAACGCTTACAATCAAGCTGGCCAGTTCGGCGCTAGTGCGGCCAACACTGCTGCATTGCAGAACCAAAACGCATACAATCAAGCGGGCCAGTTCGGCGCTGGCGCAGCAAACGCAGCCGCGTTCCAGAACCAAAACGCTTTCAATCAGGCTGGCCAGTTTAACGCCGGCGCACAGAACGCCGCCATGATGCAAAACCAGCAGATGGGCATGCAGGCAAACCAGCAGCGGCTTGCTGCGTCTGGTCAGATGGGCGCACTCGGCCAGCAGGCATTTAACACGGGCCAAACGATCCAGCAGAACCAGATGCAGCAGGGCCTCATGCAGCAGGGGTTGCAGCAGGCACTCATCGACGCGGCCCGCGGCCAATACTCGGGCTACACTGGATCACCGGGCGCATCTCTCAACGCTCCGCTGGCCGCACTTGGCGTCGCGGCACCGGGCGCAGGCGGCACGACGACGACGTCGGAAAGCCCCGGCTTGTTCGATTACTTCTCAACGGGAGCGATGGCCGCAGCTACAATGTCCGACCCGCGCCTGAAAACCAACATCAAGCCACGCGGCGAAGTCGGCGGCTTCAAGCTATACGATTGGGACTGGAACGACGAAGGCAAGCGCATCGCGGACCCAGCACAGCCGACGTTCGGCGTCATGGCTGACGAGTTGCAAGAAACGCATCCGCACCTAGTCAAGCGAGGAGAAGACGGGTATCTTCGCGTCGACTACCACGGCCTAGTCGCAGAGTTGGAGGCAGCTTAATGGATTACCGTGCCATAGCCACGCAGATCGCGCAGCAGGAAGGTGTCCCCGTTGACCTGTTCCTGCGCATGATTGGTCAGGAAAGCGCATGGCAACCGGGGGCCGTCAGCCCCAAAGGAGCCAGCGGACTTGCCCAACTTATGCCCGGCACGGCACGGGAACTCGGTGTTGATCCCAGCGACCCTGTCCAGAACATGACGGGCGGCGCACGCTATCTCCGCCAGCAACTGGACTCCTTCGGGCGGCCTGATCTGGCATTAGCGGCATACAACGCTGGCCCGGGCGCAGTTCGCAAGCACGGCGGCATCCCGCCGTTCCAAGAAACGCAGGACTATGTCCGCAAGATACTTGGCAGCAATGACGGGCAGGATGTGGCTGACGCTACAATGGCCGCCCTCGGCAACCAGCCAGCGCAGGGACGTGCCAGCACGCAAGGAGAAGCACCAATGATGCGAGAAGAGCAGCAGCCACGGGGGCTTCTAGGCACTCTCGGCATTCAAAAGATGCAGGAAGGCGCGGCAGGGGAAACTGGCCAGCGTTTCTACGAGCGCGACACATTCAAGGACACGGCGGCGATCATGGCGGAGGCATTCGCTGGCTTGGGTAACAACCCAACGCTGCAAAAAGCCGCTGCCGGTATCGCCAGTCAGCGCACCGAGGCGAAGGCGCGCAACAAGACGGTCGAATATCTCCGAGCCAATGGCCGCGGTGATCTGGCTGATATGATTGACCAAGGCATGATTAGCGGCAAGGATGCGGCGGGCGTGTTGCTTGCGAAAGGGGCGACTGGCGAAATCCGCGAAGTTGACGGGCGGCTCGTGCGGGTAATGCCGGACAACTCCGTCATCGAACTTACAGGGGGCGGCAGCCAGCGAAAGGCACCAACAGTGACGACGATAACAAACGCTGACGGCGCTGAAGTGGCCGTGCAGTGGGACGGCTCCACCGGCCAATGGGTCCCACTTGACACGCCAGAGGGTTCGGTCCCCACCCCGCCAAAGCTAACTGAAGGGCAGGCCAAGACAACGCTATTCAGCAGCATGCAGTCACAAACTGCGCCTGTTCTCGACAGCATTGAACAGCAGTGGAACCCGTCCAATCTTCCAGATGCTATTGCGAGGTCAACCCCCATCGCCGGCAATTTCTTTGCATCGTCACAGGGGCAGATATACAACGCCGCTGCTGAAGCATGGGCGGAAGGCGCTCTGCGCATCGCGACAGGAGCAGCCGCCACGCCTGACGAGAAAGCGTCCGTGCGAGATACTTACTTTGCAAAGCCGGGGGACACCCCAGAGACAATAGCCTTTAAAAACGACATGCGGAAAACCTACGAGGAGGCAATTAATGCGTCTCTAGGCAGACCTACAGGCTATCAACTACCCGTCCCGCAAGTGTTTGCTGCCGACCCAAGCGCCAGTCCAGTTTTTGAAGACCCAAACGCTGAACTTGATGACATCCTGAAGGGGCCGTAAAAATGGAATTGCAGCAAGCACAGCGACTGGAAGCCTTCATCCAAAAGATGCAGGCGATTGAGAACCCAACACCCGGAGAGGCGGCGGCGCTTGAACGCGCGATTGCCGCCATGCCGGGCGACACAGTCCAAGACTATGGGGCACGTTACCGTGGCCTTGCCCAAGGGTTAACGCTCGGCGGTGGTGACGAGTTGCGTGCCGCAGGGGCAGCAGTCGTCCCCAACGGGCAAAATTACGACCAGGCTCTTGAAGAGCAGCGCGCTAGAAACTTAGCAGCCGAAATGCTCAACCCGCAAGAATACGCGACAGGCAAGACGGCTGGGCAGATTGGCGCAGGCGCTGCGACAATGGCTGTCCCAGCACTTGCGGCGTCTACACCATTCCGCGCAGTGGGGGCTGGCGCTTTGACGGGTGGGGCTTTAGCCGGCGCACCTAGTTTTCTTGAGGGCGAGGGCGGCTTCCAGCGCAGGATTTCGCGCGTCCCGCCATCGGATGTCGCAATCGGTGCCGCAATGGGTGCAGCCGCGCCTGTCATCGGCCAAATCGCGGGCGGCGCTACTCGCGCGGTCCAGAACATAGGTCGTGGCATCGAGGGCTACGGCTCACGGGCCAGCCAAGTTGCGGCAAAAGGCGTCGGGCGTACAGCAGAAACCGGCGAGGATATTCAGGCTTATCTGCGCAATTTAGGGCCAGAGGCCACGCTGGCTGACGTCCCCGGCGGGCCGCAGGCGCAGGCAATGGGCCTCGCAGCGCAGCAAGGTTCTGGCGGGACAGTTGTGTCGCAGGCGCTGAGATCACGGGCCGCTGGCAGCGAGGGCCGCATTGAGGATGTCGTGACCGACGTCGCGGGCGATCCGAGCGCAGCATTCCGCCAGCGCCTTGCCCTTGAGGCCGAGCGTACAGGAACACTTGGGCCAGCCTATGAGGCGGCCACATCATATCAAGGTCGGCTGGATGTCAGCGATGCGCTAGGCACCATTGACTCCATGCTTGAGAGCGCCGTCGGCGGTACGGCGGCACGCCTTAACGCTTACAAGCGTATGCTGTCCGCCGACGACGGGCAAATATCTGCCGCTAAATTGCACAACATCCGCACACAGCTTAACGACACCATGAGCGCAGCCACACGGCAAGGTCGTGGCGGCGTCGTGGCGTCGCTGAAACCACTACTCCAAAAGATTGACGACGAACTTGATCAGGTGCCGAATTACACCGACACCCGCACTGGTTACGGCAACGTGAAGGAGATGGAGCGTCAAATCGACTTCGGGCGTGCCGCACTTGCGCCGGGCCGCAGCACAACATCACCAGATGAGTTGCTCCAATCATTCTCTGCGCTGTCCAATGCGCAGAAAGACGCATACCGCACAGGCGCTCGCGAGTATGTAGCCGCCTTGATGGGGACGGCCCGCAATGCTCCCGCCACCGCTTGGGGCGAGTTGATGACGGGCTTCAACGACAAGAAGCTGCGCATCCTGTTCGGCGACGCAGAAGCTGACAGAATCATGCAGACGCTGCGCGCAGAGAAAACATTTTCTGAGACTAGCGGGCGAGTTAATTCGGGTTCGATGACTACCCAGCGGCGTCTTGCTGAAGAAGAACTTGGTCCCGTCCGCGCTCCAGACACTGGTCGGATGCCGGGGCCGGTCTCGCGCGTTAAGAACACGCTGAATGAGGCCACAAACTCGGCCATCGACTCTGTGCTTTACGGGACGCGGCGATCCCAAGCAAACCTTGACCTCGGCAAGCTGCTTTCGCTAAAAGGGGCTGAACGCGATACAGCCCTACAGGCGCTGTTAGCTGAAGCACAGCGGCAGTCGCAAAGCACGCGCTCGCAGGCTATAATAAAACTCTTGGCGCAAATGGGCGTCGGCGGAGCAATCCCGGCCGTCGTTAGTGAGGAATAACATGAACCCCGAAGACATGATGGACGAAGCCGACATCCTTGAGAGCATCCTTGAGAGCGAAATTGGCGACGACGTAGAAATTGAAGTGCCGGAGGCCGAGGCGGCCGAGGCTGGCCTGAAGCCGAAGTCGCGCCAGGAGATCGAAAGCCTTGTGCAAGCGGCCATTGGCGATGCCGTGGACTTTGTGGAAAGCGAGATCAGCCAGGATCGCATCAAGGCTCAGCGGTATTATGACGGCAGAGTGGACATTGGCCACGAGGATGGCCGCAGCAAAGTCGTATCGACAAAGGTACGGGATACTGTACGTGCGGTGAAGCCATCCCTGATGCGTGTGTTTCTCAGCACGGCAAAGCCTGTTGAGTTTACGCCAAAAGGTCCAGAGGATGTCGCCAGTGCAGAGCAGGCGACGGCGTTTATCCACCACGAGTTCACCCGTTTGAACGGCTACCGTGTGCTGAACGACGTGTTCCACGACGCGCTGGTCAAAAAGCAGGGCATTACGAAGACCTACTGGATGACGTATCCGCACGCAGAGATTTACACGTTCACGGACCTGTCCGACGACGAATACACCTACCTTCTGGACGACGACAGTGTCACCGTGATTGAGCATTCCGTTGAGTATTCAATGTCGGTTGACATGAACGGCATGGAGGTTGAGTCGCCGGTCCACAGCGTCAAGATTAGTCGCCAGCAGGATAAGGGCGAACTGTGCATTGAAAGCGTGCCGCCGGAAGAGTTCTTCATCAGCCGATCCGCTCGCACACTTGCCGACGCTTATCTCGTCGCACACCGCACCGAGATGCGTGCGGGCGACCTGATCGCGATGGGCTTTGAACCTGAAGACGTCCTCGACCTTGGCAGCCTAGACGATGGCTCAGAGATGACTGAGGCCGAAGTGTTTGAGCGTCGTGGCTACTCGTCAGATCAGTCGGACTCAGACATCAACGATCCAACAATGCGCAACGTCACCGTGACCGAAGCCTACATGCGGATCGACGTTGACGGGACCGGCGTGCCAGTGCTGCACAAGATCATCTGCGGCGGCACGTCTTACGAGATGCTGGACTATGAGGTCTGCGACGAAATTCCGTTCAGCAAGTTCGAAATTGATCCAGAGCCGCACGCGTTCTACGGGCGATCGCTGGCCGAATTGGTTATAGACGACCAAGACGCCGCGACTGCAATCCTGCGCGGCATCCTAGACAACGTGGCTTTGACGAATAATCCGCGCACGGCCTTCGTCGATGGAATGGTTGATGTGGATGACCTTCTGAATAACGAGATCGGCGCACTTGTGAGAATGCGCCAGCCTGGCGCAGTTCAGGATTTGACCGTGCCATTCGTCGCCGGGCAAACACTCAGCGCGTTATCTTACCTCGACGGCATGGTAGAGCAGCGCACGGGGGTCACTCGTGCGTCAATGGGCCTCGACCCAGACGCCATGCAGTCGACTACCAAGGCAGCCGTGCAGGCCACCGTGCAGGCCGCTGCGGGGCAAGTCGAGGTTATGGTGCGCAACCTTGCCGACGGCGTGAAAGATATGTTTGGCATCATGCTGCGTCTGTATGCCAAAAACGTGGACGAGGAGCAGATGATGCGCCTCAATGGTGCGTTCGCCCCAGTCGACCCACGCGTCTGGAACACAGAAATGGATGTCGCCATCAACGTCGGCCTCGGCACCGGCCGCGAAGAAGAGAAGATGATGGGCCTGAACCAGGCGCTGCAAATGCAGACAATGGTTTATCAGAATTACGGCCCGCAGAACGGCCTCGTCTCGCTGACAAACATCCGCAACACGCTGGCAGACTTGCTGGCTGCGTCGGGTGTGCGCAACGCTGATCGCTACTTTGCACCGATCACACAGGAGATCGAGGGTCAGATGTTGCAGGCCCAGCAGCAGGCGCAGGCGGAGCAAGGGCAGGAGGCCGATCCGAATGCAGCATTCTTACAGGCCGAGCAGATCAAGGCACAGGCTAAGATGCAGTCAGATATGGCAAAATTGCAGTTTGATGCGCAGAAAATGGCTTCCGATGACGACTTCAATCGTGATAAGATGGCGCAAGATTTGCTCGTCGAAGCCGCCAAGGTTTACGGGCAATATGGCACGTCGGTTGACGTTGCCCGCGTGCAGGCGGAGCAGGATAAAGTTCGGATGATTGGCGGCATGGCCCAAGGTAATATGCAGCAATGACAACTGAGATACGCATCAAGGCAGACGAGGCGCGGCGGTTAAAATCCGACAGCGCCTTCCTGGCGTTCATGCAAGAGGTTCGCGACGGCCAGATTAAGGCCTTCGCAGACAGTGGTGCGGCAGACGTTGCCGCCCGTGAAGAGGCGCACGCGATCATGCGTGCGCTCAACCAGATCGAAATTAAACTCGACGCCGCCATACAGGCAGAGAAATTTCTAGATCGCAAACAGAGGAAGTAGCACCGTGGAAACGACTACCCTAGAACAAGCAGCCGAGAGCCTGCTATCGACATCCGACGCACCAGAGGCGCAGGGTGATAATCTTAGCGAAGCTGTGGACCAGATTACTGAGCCGCAAGACGACGGTCTTGGCGACGAGGTTGAAGCCGCAGGCGAGGGCTACGATGACGTCGAGGCATCCGACGATTACGACGATGACCAAATTGACGACGAAGACCTAGTAGAAGTTGGAGCTGAAGACACCAATCTCATCCCCGTCAAAGTTGACGGAAAAGAAGAGATGTGGACACTGGAAAAGCTAAAACAATCTGCGGCGGGTCAAGCGGCAATCAATAAGCGGTTCCAAGAAGCTGCCGAAGTGCGAAAGCACCTCGAACAGCAGGCAGCCGCTTTGCAACAGCAGCAGCAACAAATGGTGCAGCTATACCAACAAACCCAAAATGCTGGCGTTCAGGCACCAGTCCCACCGTCGCGAGAATTGTTTGAAAAAGATCCAATTGGTTTCATGGAAAGCAAACTCCAATACGACGAGGACAAATCCAACTACGACCAGCGGATGTATCAAGTCCAAATGATGCAGCAGCAGACATCGGCTCAGCAGGAGCAGGCGCACCAAGCGTATCTGCAAGAGCAAGTTGAGGTTCTGACGCAGTACATTCCAGAGATCGCGGACCCCGAAAAGGGTGGGCGACTGAAGGGCGACATCATGCAGGCTGGGATTGATTACGGTTTCACTGCCGAAGAAATGGCCAACGTGTCAGACGCAAGATATGTGCGAGCGTTGAACGACGCACGCAAATATCGGCAACTGATCGCCAACCGCAAGCAAGCACAGCAGAAGGGCAGCAACGCTCGCCCAGTTGTGAAGGCCGGCGCAAAGCGCACGACGGACAGCCAAGTTGCATCTCGCAAAAAAGCGCAGTCGCGCTTGCAGAACACAGGCTCAATCGACGACGCATTGGGTCTGATCCTCAACTCCTAAGTCTTTGAAAGGACTATAAAAATGACACAGCCAACCAACACATTCGACTCCTACGACTCCGTAGGCATTCGTGAAGACCTCTCCAACGTGATCTACAACGTGTCACCAGAAGAGACACCATTCTACTCCAAGGCTAAGAAAACATCCGCCAAGAACACATTGGTTGAATGGCAGACAGACAGTCTCCGCGCTTCCGCTGCAAACGCTCACATCGAAGGCGATGCAACCGCAGGCGAAGCTCGTGGCGCCACTACTCGTCTTGGCAACTACACTCAGATCTTCAAGAACGCTGTTGTCGTTCCTGACACAGACGAAGGTTTGGACAAAGCTGGCCGCGCAAAAGAGGTTGCTTATCAAACACTTAAGATCGCAAAAGAGCAGAAGCTCGACATCGAAAAGGCACTTTTCGATAACAACGCTCGCGTTGCTGGCAACTCCACAACTGCTCGTGAGCTTGCAGGCGCACCAGCTTGGTTGGTCACAAACACTGACTTCGGTGCCAATGAAGGCGCAAACCCAACCGGCGACGGCACAGACGCACGCACAGATGAGACCACAACTCTCATCGCGTTTGACCAGGCTCGTTTTGACGGCGTCATGCAGTCGATCTGGGAAGAGGGCGGCAAGCCTGACACGGTTTACCTGTCTGCCTTCCAGATGAACAAAGCACTTGCGTTCACTGGCAACAACAACCAGCGCTCCGCAGTTCAGGCTGGCGACGAGAAGGTCATCAAGTCATTGGCCGTTTACGTCACTCCATGGGGTACTGTCGAGTTCATGCCGTCCCGTGAGAACCGCTCGCGCGACGTGTTCATCATGCAGGACAACATGTGGGAAGTCGCAGTCCTGCGTCCGACCAAGAACGTTGCACTCGCAAAGACTGGCGACAACACAACTCGCCAGGTCGTGACAGAACTCACACTCTGCGCTAAAAACGAGAAGGCCAACGGCGGCATTTTCGACAACACAACTTCTTAACTGAAGCCAGCGGGGGCCAGAAATGGCCTCCGCATCCCACATAGGAGACCGGCATGAAAAAAGTCATCGTGAACCGCATCAAGCTGGTTTGTAGCAAGGGTCGCATCGAAAAGGGCGACACAGTAATTCTCCCCGACGACGAGGTGGCGCGCATTATTGCAGGACGCCCCGACATCATCACAATCTTGGGTGACGTGCGTGAGCCATCCCCAGCCGTCGCAGTCGCGCCAGAGGCGAAGGCTGAACCGAAACTCAAGTCACGGAAGCCTCGCAATGCAAAAAGCCGCACACTCAACTAAACTTTCCGAGAAATACAGCTTTGAAGGCGACAACCTGATTGTCAAGAAGACGTTTGACGCGTCTCATATGCTGAACGACGCAAAGCACGCGCGTGAAGTCACGCAGAACAGCTTTGGCTCGGACTACAAGCACGTCGGCAATGTCGACATGGGTTTGCTGGGAATTTGGCTAAAGGAGGCTGGAGTGTCATGGGATGATACACCGGCAGTCAAGGAAATCCTGAAGCGCAAGCTGATGTCTAACGAGTTTTCCGCATTGCGCGTGTGGGAAGGGTCTTACTGATGAGTGACGACGCCCGCCTTGAGCGCATTGAGAAGAAGTTGGATCAAGTCGGCGACGCCATCGTGGCATTGGCTCGCATGGAAGAGCGCATGATTACGCTGTTTAAGCGGATGGATGCACTCGATGCGGATCAGAGCAATCAGAGTCGACGTTTGACACTGGTTGAAAGCCGGGTCGGCAGCAATGGTCAGGCGTTACGATTCGCCGAACGTGTGTTCTGGATCGTCGTCACGGGCGCAATTGCGTTCGCGTTTAATTACATGAAGGGCTGAGTATGAAAGTCAACAAAGCTGGCATTGATCTAATCAAAGAGTTCGAAGGGCTTCGACTGGAAGCATACAAATGCCCGGCAGGTGTTTGGACCATTGGCTACGGCACGACGGCCCGTGCTGGCGTCGGCATCAAGCCAGAGGCCGGCATGGCCGTCACCGAAGCCGAGGCCGAATGGTATCTTGAGCAATCCGTCGCAAAGTTCGCTGCGGGCGTCGAGGCCGTCATCACTGCCCCCGTCGATGAGAACGAGTTCGCGGCAATGGTCTCGCTTGCATACAACATCGGCATGACAGGCTTTCGTAAGTCATCGGCCCTTCGCCACTTCAACGCTGGCGACAAGGCCAAAGCAGCAGCCGCGATCAAACTCTGGAACAAAGCTGGCGGCAAAGTGCTGGCTGGCCTTGTGCGCCGACGTGAGGCCGAAGTCGCATTATTCTGGACGCCAGTTCCCGTCGCGCCAGCAGAAGCGCCACAGGGCCGTCAGAGCGCCGCACAGAGCCGCACGGTGCAATCTAGCGTCGTGCAGGGTGCCACAGCCGTTGGCGGCGCTGTAGGGGCGTTAAATTCGCTCGACGGCACTGCGCAGATCATTGCACTGGTCGGCTGTTTTGTGATCGGCGCGTTGGCGCTGTTCATCCTGCGCGAGCGTCTAGTCAAATGGTCGGCGGGCGTTCGATGACCCTGCGCCTGCGAATCTACGCGCTGGCATTGCTGGCCTTTGTCGCTGGCTTGCTGCACTGGCGGTCTGCATACGCCGACGCCAAGTTAAATGAGATGGCACGCAAGCAGGCAGAGGTTCGCCTTGATGCTGCGCTTGAACGGATGGAGCGAGAGCATGAGATTGAGACGTTGGGCGATGTTGGCCTTTCTGAGCGGGCAGCTAAGTGGCTGCGCCCAGACGCCGACAAGCGGTAACTACTGCGACCTTGCCAGCCCGCTGTGGCTCGGCAGCACGCAGACCATCGACGGCTTGATGCAAGCGGATCGCGATCTGCTGGTCGGCATTGTCATCCACAATGAGACGTGGGCCGATAACTGCCAGTGAAGCGCCAATCGACATCCATCGGACGCTCTGGCGAATATTACGTCTGCTATTTGCTTGAGCGCGTGGGCTGTGAGGCGACCAGATCAGACGGGCAATTTGACGTTGTCGCCGTGCGGCCAGATGGTCGGCTCATCTCCATAGAGGTCAAAACGTGCTACACAGCGAGAGGTGCGTCGGCGGGGTTCCGCATAGGCAAGAGCAGCGCCGACTGGTTCGCGCTCTGCATCGACGGCAAACACGGGCCGACTGTGCTGTTTGTGCGCGGCAACGACCCGCTGATGTCGCAGACGTTTGTCAGGGTCAAGACGGCAGACTTTACGCCTGCCGCGTTGACCGAGACGCTGCGTGAGTTAGCCGTTGGTGTCTAGTTCATAGCCCAGCGCAAGATAGCCGCATCCGTCAACCGATGAGTCCCTGTGAGCGCCATTGCGCAGGCGGGCAATCTTGAGGCACGCCATCAAGTTGCAAACGTCTGCGGGTGATACACTGATGCCGAGATATGCCGACCACATTTGCGCGATGGCCGCGAAGTTCTCCTGCGGCGTGCCGTAGTGCTTTTGGCGATCGCCGTTGATGAGCGTATCGGCCTCCGCCAGCACACCGCTGCGGGCGTTCCTATGTTCGCTGTGCAATTCATTGTCCATTGTTTTCTCCTATTTATATGCTTTGTTGGTATGGCGTGCAGATCATAAAATCTGTTTATGATTTGTAGATCATGGGGTTTAGTTCATCTTTTTCATTGTCCCACGGTGTCGCTGGCAGGCTGACTGCGAACTTGCGTGGCTCTGGATGTGACGAAGCAGATTTGCCTCGGATCGTCACTGTTGTTTTTTCGTCTTGCATCGGTCTCTCCTTTTGCTATGGCTGTGACGTGGGGCGCTCAACTGCTTGCAAAAGCGATTGTCTGGTCAAAACGTGTCTACCAAATGCGCTACATCTGAAAAACTCATTTTAACTGCGCCCCACACGATCTCTCAGATGTTGAAGCCCTGCTGCCGTTTTGCTGACGTAAACTCGCGCAGGTCACGCATGGCAATTTGCAGCTCGTTGACGATGCTGGGCCGTGCGTTCTGGCGGTAACGCTCATCTTGCAGTCTGTCCACTTGCCCGCGCAGGTAAGAAAGCACGGCGGCGTCGGCTGGGGTCAGGTCACTGTCAGCTTCAGCAGCATAACGAGCATCAGCATAAGCATCCTCAGCAGCAGCATAAGCAGCAGCACGAGCAGTATAAGCAGCACGAGCGGCATCATAAGCAGTTTCGGCAGCATCACGGGCAGCTTTCAGGTCTTCAAGTTTAGTCATTCTATTTCTCCTCTTGCACGCGGTCTGATCGACTGGCTGGGAGCATAAGTGCGCACGCATCTAGCCCAGATGCGTGGCTCCCCGACGACTGGTGTGGCCTCTGCTATGACGACCAGCGCCTCTCCGCAGGCCATCTGCGACGGGTAAGTCGTGCTGTATGTGTTCGCGCCGATATGGACGAGCAAGATCGTGGTAAGGAGCGTCATAGGTCTTCCTCCACTTCAAACCAGTATTCGATCAGGTTGCGCCGATAGAACCCGTGCTGGATCAGCCCACGGTTGATCAGCCCTTGCAGCGCGTATTTGACGCTGTAACGCGACGTCGGCAATTCCGACCCGGAGACGGCCTTCGTGATGTCTGTCAGGATCATCCGCGTCGGCGAGATAGATTGCAAGTGCGCTAGGGCCATCTCGCCCAGTGACCGCGTGCCGTCAGCCCTCGCGCCCATGTTTGTCATTGCCTTCTTTGGTGCGCCCTGCAAGTGGCCCTCCGACTTCGCCTGTCGCTGCATCGCCCGCCCAATCAAACCTTCGTGCTTTGTCGCCAGCGATCTGTCTAAGTTGAATGCGTTAATCATTGTCATTGTCGTTCTCCTCTGCGATCACGTCGCGCAATAGTACGCCGATCCACTCAGCAATAGTCAGACCCTCTGGAGCCGTCTTGTAAATCCACGACGCCTCGTCAAACGTGATGCTCGTCAGGATTTCCATGATGCTCCCCGTGTTGCGGTTGTAGCGCTTGCGCAGGATGCGGTAACGGCCTTCTTCCGTGTTGATGCGGCCAGTCCGCTCGGAGTAAGGCTTCAATTTACCGTTGCGCATCAAGGTTGTCATGCGGCAGGCGACGGCAGTGCTTGTCATGCCAACCCCGTCCGCGATTTGTGCAATAGATTTGCCATCATTTGCTAGTTTGACGATCTGGTTGTTTACCGTGCGGGATTCGGACCCGTTTATGCCGTTGGACATTCTCACTCTCCATCTGCGATAAATGCGTCAATGTCGATGGCCCAGAGGCACATCGTGGCACGCTGCAAATTTGGCCGCGCATGAACATCTGCCCGCACGATCTGGTTGCGGTTAAACATCGCCATCAAGCGATCCCGAACTATCGTGCCGCTGGCTTCTAATGCCGTCGTGATCTCGCCTGTCGTCATGTATACGCCTTCGAGCAAGGCCATGATCCTGTCGTCGATCAGGGCTGATGGCGTGGGCTTTGGCGCTGTCTTCTCTGGCGCTGGTTGCTGACCTCCAATGGGGCCGACGTCCATCTGGCTGACGCGCCAAGGTGTCGTCGCTCGGAGAGCTTCAGAGTTCTCAACGAGGACTACATCGTAAGTGTGGCCAATCTCCATGCTAGCGCCACGCATAATATGTGATGGGACGAATACTTGACTGTAAGAGCGGTCGTCTTGGCGCAGTGCAAATCCAGTGTCGGTTGGCAGGCGGTTTGTGATTGTGATTGTTGCGAGGGTCATTTGTTTATCCTTTGGTTTTATTGATGATGGCGTAGAGTGCGCAGAGGCTGACGTTGTGGGCAGCGGCTGCGGTGATGGGTCCGATGATGGCAGCGTCTGCAACTGCGCGTCTGAGGGCGTTATCCATGCTGTGATGCCTCCAAGCGTGCGATCTCTGCCTTGTAACGGCTGATCCTGTCGCCGTAGTCTGCGAGGTCGGCTGACACGAAGGACGGGCGCACGCCGTGGCCGTATTCAAGCAGCATGTTAGATGCCATTTTCTCAATGCGCCTGACCGCGCCTTCTAGGAATGCAATTTCGTCGGGGGTTGATCGAGTGGTCATTGGTTAGTCTCCTGTTTACTGAATTGCGACGAAGAAGAGTGTTGGGATGCCGAAGCACACGATGCCGACTGCGAGCAGGCCGATGGCGTCTAAGAGCAAATGTCTGATTTTCATGTTGGTCTCCTTGGGGTTAATTTCATTTCGTAAGCTATTTATTACATATACTGAAAAACATGGCAATACATAAAATGACTGTTGACGATATTATTTTGATAGTCTACCAAGTGGCATACATAAGGAGAACGACAATGAAACCCAAACTGATACAATTCAGCGACGAGCACGGCGCAATCATACAGGCGGCGGCCGACAAGCTCGGCATTACGTTTACGGCATTCGTCCGCATGGCGGCACTCAACCAAGCGCGTGATACCTGATGGCAACCAATGGCCGCAACAAGGGCGCCGCGTTTGAGCGTGACATCGCTAAGATGCTGCACGACGAGCTTGGCATTTCTTTCAAGCGTGACTTGGAGCAATACCGCGAGGGTGGTCACGGCGACCTGATCCCGTCCGATCCTGCCTTTCCATTCACGTTGGAGTTGAAGCGTTACGCTGACGGCCCCATCGGTGGCCAGAAGGCTTGGTGGGAGCAAACGTGCGTTGCCGCAAGGCGTGAGGGCAAGTCGCCTGCGTTGATCTATCGTTATGACCGCAAGCCGATCCGCTGCGTTGTGCCGATGGATTGCGTGATCGGCCATGAAACCGAATTTGTCGTCGAGATGGATTTCGACGCATTCTGCTATTTAGCAAGGGAGGCAATGGCATGACAATGTACACATCCGACAAAATGTCCAATGAGCAATACCACGCCACAGACGCGATCTCGTCGTCGGCGGTGAAGACTGTACACGGCAAGTCGCTGGCGCACTGGAAGGCACGAAGCAACTTCACGCCGACCAGTTCAATGGCCATTGGCACCTGCGTCCATGACATGTGTCTCGAAGGCTCCCAAGGCGTCATGCGCGGTCCCGCAGATCGCAGGGGCAATGCATGGAAAGACGCATTTGCCGACGCGGAGGCTGGCGGCAAACTGCTGCTGACTGCTGGCGACTATGACATCGCACGCAGGGTGGCGGACAGCGTGCTATTCCACCCAGTCGGCCAGATCATGGCGGGCAACGACACGGTGAACGAGGCCAGCTTCTTTGCCGACGATCCTGAAACCGGGCTGGAATTAAAGTGCCGCCCGGACAGCTATCGCATGAGCGGCGGCGGCATTGTTTACGATATCAAAACGTGCCAGAGTTCGCTCCCACGGGACGTAGCCCGCGACGTGAACACGTATTCATACGCGTTGCAGGCTGCGTTTTATTTAAAAGTTTTGCGCTTGGCTGGCTACGAGGCCAAGCGGTTTTCATTCGTTTTCGTTGAGAAAACAGCACCTTACGCTGTCAACGTCAGCGAATTGAGTGACGACTTTCTTCAGTATGCGGAGCGTGAAGTTGACGCTACGCTGATGAAGATCGCAGAAGCCAGTCTGGTCAACAGCTTTGAGACTGGCTATTCAGATAAGGTGAACACCTTAGAATTACCCCGTTGGCTCCAAGCCGACAACTTTGACAACAACTGAAAAGGACGACGACAATGTCAAAAACAGATTTCAAACCAGTGATGATCCGCAATGTGGTGTTTTCATACCCACGCCTTGCTGCGACATACAAATACAACACCGCCGAGAAGCGGTCAGAGGAGTGCAACCCACGCGCACAGGGCGCAGCGTATTCCATCGGCTGGGAGATGAACAAGGCAGACGCGGGCAAGCTGCACGCAGAGCTGAAGGCACATTACGAGAGTTGCGTGACGAAAGCCCCCTTCTCGAAGGTCTTCGGCATGAAGCAACTCGAAAACGGCAATGTGATGTTCTCGGCTAAGCGCAATGGCGTCAACGGTCAGGGCGACGAGAACCCGAAGCCGACTGTAATTGACGGCATGAAGCAGCCGATGACGGACCTCAACTTCTGGGGCGGCTCGGAAGGCAATATCAAGGTCACGGCCTATCCAGTCACCGATCCAAGCGGCAATGGCGGGGTGTCCCTCCTTATAGATATCGTGCAAGTCACCAAAGCTGTCTACGGCGGCGGCGGTCTGGACGATTTCGACGAGGTGGCCCCGACTGGCGGCGCGCACGCAGAGTTTGATGCGAAGCCTGCCGCTGATCCGTTCGCTGACATCCCGCGCTCGGCGGCCAACGATCTCGCAATGGACGAAATCCCGTTCTAACAAAGAAAAACCCTGCGGGCATTTACGCTCGCAGGGTTTAAAGGACGTCAACACGCTAAATGGAGAACGTACTATGAGTGTAACTAAAATTTCAGCCGTGGGCAAGTCTGACGTGCTTTTAGCACACGGCGCACACGACACAAAGATCGGCAACGAAGATCGGCAATATGATAGCATCAGCCTCGCAGCCATCGCCGCAATGGTTGCCGAGCCGCAGGCCAAGGAAAAGGCCGACGCCAGCTTTATCATTCCGTCGACTTACCGCGAACACGACGGCCGCAAGCACGCATCGCAGCGTGAGCGTGGCGAATTTCACTACCTTGCGATTGACGTTGACGAAGGTTCGCCGTCGCTGGTCGATCTGAAGGATGCCGTTAAACGGGCAACGGGCGATGCGTCTGCGTTGATCTATTCGTCGTCAGGTGCCAGCGAAGACAACCGCAAGTGGCGAGTGCTGATCCCACTGCTTGAGCCGATCAGCGGCGCTGACTATGGCGACACGCAGTTGGCGCTGTTCAGCCTGATGGGTGAGCAAGGGGTGACCTGTGATGCGGCCCTCGCGCGGGTTGGGCAGCCAATCTTCCTCCCGAACGTGCCGCCAGCAAAGCGCGATGCGCATGGGCAGCCGCTGTTCTACCATCAGGATCGCCATCGCGGAGAGGGCTATCTTGACGTGAAGAACAGCAGCATCTGGGGCGAGGTGCAATTCCGCCGTCAGCGTGCGGCCATCGCCGAGCGGCAGGCAGAGCATGAGCGTGCCGTCCGTCAGGCCGAGCGCATCAAGCGCCGGGAGGCGTCGGGCGACGATCTCGACCCGGTGGCGGAGTTTAACGCACGCCACACAGTCGAAGATATGCTGCTGCGGTGTGGCTACACACGCGACGGCAACTCGCAGTCGTATGCAAGCCGCTATCAGTCGTCAGGGTCATTCGCGACCAAGAACTTTGGCGAGTATTGGGTCAGCCTATCTGGCTCAGATGTCGGCGCAGTCATCGGCGCGGTGAAAGGCGATTACTGCTGGGGCGACGCCTTTGACTTATTTTGCCATTTTGAGCATAACGGCGACATGAAGTCGGCCGTGCGCGAGTATGCCAAAGAGCTGCGGCCCAGCCCGTTCGAGGAGGTGCGTCACGCGCAGCCAGAGGTTACACAGGACGACGGCTTTGACGACTTTGACTACGTGCCAGAGGATGACATGCCAGTGCGCCTAGAGCCTGCCACAGTGGACGTGGACGACACGTTGCAGATGTGGCCGACGCCAGTCGCAAATTTCAACGAGGCCGACCTGCCAAAACGCCGCTGGATTTACGGCAATCACTACTGCCGCAATTTTGTCAGCGTGACGGCCAGCGCGGGCGGCATCGGCAAGACGTCGCTGACAATGGTTGAGGCAGTAGCCATCGCCACCGGGCGCCCGCTGCTGGGTGAAGTCGTCCACGAGAGCGTGCCAGTCTGGTTCGCGTGCCTCGAAGACGACATGGACGAGATCAACCTGCGGCTTGCTGGCATCATGCGCGAATACAACGTGACACACGAAGAGTTGAAGGGCCGGCTGTTCCTCGACGCCGAGGACACGATCAGCATCACGCTGGCGATGGAGACGCGCGACGGCTTGATCGAGAACACTGCGCTGGCCAACGCCATCCGCGACAAGATCAGGGAGAACAACATCGGGCTGGTGATCACTGATCCGTTTGTGTCGATGCACCAAGTCAACGAAAACTCAAACCCAAGCATCCAAGCAGTGGTCGCGATGATCCGCAAGATTTCTCGCGAGACGTCGTGCGGCAACGGCGTGATCCACCACATTCGCAAGACTGGCGGCGGTGAGGATGCCACCATCGACAGCGTCCGAGGGGCTGGCGCACTGATCGGCGCGGCCAGAGCTGCACGCGTCATCAACAAGGTTAGCCGTGAGGACGCCATTGAGCTGGGCGTCAGCGAGAGCGACGCCATTGGCCTGTTCCGTGTGGACGACGGAAAAAACAACCTCACGCGGCCAGCGGAGCATGCAGTCTACCGCCGCATGAAGTCGGTCAAGCTGGACAACGGCGAATACGTCGGCGTATGCGTTGCCTATACTCTGCCCGACTTGTGGGACGGCATGACGACGCGCGTGGTCAACGCGATGCTGACTGAGATCGACAAGGGCGTCGAGGGCGAGAGATACTCAAGCAGGCCGCAGGATAAGGCGCGCTACGTCGGATCAGTCATCACTGGCTACACATTTGCAAACCCAGACCACAAGAAGTCGGCGAGGCAGGCCAAGCTGATCATCGCAGAATGGTTCGAGAAAGATTTGCTGGAGGAGGTCGCGTATCGGTCAGAGAGCCAGCGTAGGGAGCGCATGGGTGTGCAGGCGACTGGCCGCGTTGGAGAGCAAGACACCTAGACGCAGAAATATATTAAAAAGACAGTAAGGCTAGTTGACGGGTAGGTCATCTGGCCCTATTGTCGTTCGTATAGGGTGATTCGCCCGAACAACTGGAGAGAATAAGATGACATACACAGCCAAAAAAACCCGCCACAAGTATTCTGAGCGTTACAATCTGGTCGCGTCTGACGGAGCCAAAGGTGAAGTAGAAAAGCGTGACGAAAACGATTGGCGCATTCGCTTCGGCACACTCTGCGGCGGCACAAAGCACCCGACGATGGATTCCGCTGCGTTTGAGGTTTTTCGCTGCCATCGTGAGGCTGTCGCCCGCATCTGTGCAGTGTAAGGAGGAGCATTGATGAAAGTTTTAGTAGCCTGCGAATACTCCGGCACAGTGCGTGACGCTTTTAACGCACGCGGCCATGACGCCACGTCGTGCGACCTGCTACCAACGGATGCAGAAGGCCCACATCATCAGGGCGACGTATATGACATGCTGAGCCAGAAGTGGGATTTAATTATTGCGCATCCGCCCTGCACGGCTCTGACCGTCGCCGGCAATAGCACCTACGGCGAGGGGCAGCCAAAATATGCGGAGCGGCTTGCATCGGTTGATTGGACCGTTGCCTTGTGGGATGCAATGAAGTTAGCGTCGCCGCGCGTCTGCATGGAAAACCCTGTCGGCGTTTTGCGCAGGCTTGGCAAAATGCACGCGCCGCAGTTCGTGCAGCCATATCAGTTCGGCCATATGGAGCAGAAGAAGACGGGGCTATTTCTGCATGGCCTACCAAACCTGATACCTACCAACGACGTCTACGACGAGATGATGACGCTGCCTAAAAACGTCCGCGAGCGGCTGCACTACCTTCCGCCGTCGCCGGACCGCTGGAAAATACGCAGCACGACATACCAAGGCATTGCAGACGCGATGGCCGCACAATGGGGAGACAACCAATGACACCGCAAGAGTTCAAGCAGGCGCGCATGGCGCTTGGCTACACGCAGCAGGCGCTTGCCGATGAGTTTGACATGGGCATCAACGGCGGGCGCACGATCCGCAGGTGGGAAAGTGGCCAGTGTCCAGTCAACCCAATCGCAGCGTACACGGTCAGGCTCATGATGACGGGGCTGGCGATAGAGTTACTGGGTGAGAAGGATTTCAAAAAGCAAGTTGCGTCACTGGAAAAACAGGCCAAATCCAGTGACGCAGAATAAACGTCAATGAAACAAGGGGTTTGATGGGTGTTTGCGTCAGTGGGAAAACAGCTAAAATCCAGTGACGCAGATTAGGCATAAAAAAACACCCGCAAACTGGGGTGTTATCATAAAAGTGCGTCACTGGATTTCCTGAAATCTCTAACGAGATTTTAACCACCAGCGACGCAGTTGTCAACACCCCTGTCTAAACAGAGTCCGCTAAAAGCGTACACTCTCTTGTTTTGTCCGACACGGGGCAGGCGTCAGTGCCTTTTTCGCTGAAGCGAAAGTCACAGACGCAAGCCCCAGACGAACGGCTTCGGCATGAGTTAACTTTAAAGAAGGAATGAGAGTACGATGGTTGAAGAAATGATTGCACAGCGTGAGCATGAGCCAGAGGGTATGGCGTGGCAGTTTACTCCGCAGCAGATAGAGGCTTACATCAGGACAATGGTTCGGTGTGAGTTCGAGGCCGCATCCAAACTGCGGTGGAATGTGGAGGACTGGGCCGTGCATTGCCTGCACCAAGCGGCGGAGGCTGAGAGGCGTCGGCTGGCGGAGGAGAAGGCAATGCAAAAGCGAGAGGGCTGGAACAATGGCTAAGCGACCAGTGAGCAAGGCGGCGGAGGCTGCCAAGAAGAAGGCGATGGACGGACGGGGCAAGTTCGACGTCGGCAGCAACTCAACGTACGGGAAGCCGTACCATCACCTGACGCTGGCTGCGGTCAGGCCGTGGGTCAAAGCCAGCGCCGACAGCGTAACCGTCTGGGGTGACACTCTGCCGTCGTGTGTGCCGCCCGCGTTCGCAGTGAGGTTTGCGGAGCTGAAGGTTGAGCTGGACGTGGCAATGGTTGAGGAGAGGCATCAGGAAGCCGCTGGCATAGCGGCGTCGCTGGTGAAGGCCGTCGCCGTCATGGATGCCACCGCGCGCGCTGCGGGTCACCTTCCGCCAGCCGTGGACGGGCATTTGGTTGAGTGGGGTGGCACAGTCTACTGCTTGCTTGCCACAGGCGATCTGGGGGCCGTCAGGCGTAAGCATCCGTCATGGGTTGTCTACCATGTGTCAGACGTGTGTGCGCTGCTCAGTTCGCGCTCTGACAGCCTGCAAGCGGTGGCTAACTCTTTCCCGGACGCGAGGATCACGCGGGTTGGACCTATGGTTGAAGATGTGATTGACCTGTGAATGAACTGCGGCTAACCTGTGCGTGAGCCTGTCCTCCCACAGCTCACCTCAACCTCCCCAACTTGGCTCTGGCGAAAGCTGGGGCCATTTTTTTTAACGGGCGACACAATGAAGCGAACACTGATGCTGGATATGACGCTGGTCGACAAGGAGACTGTCGACGACGCGGTGGATTACCTTCTGGAGATCGTGGAAGACATGCTGGAGGAGGATGTGAGCCTGACGGAGGTCTTGGTCGCTCTGGGGCAGGCCGCTGGTCACGTTGTTGATATGCTGGCGAGCAAGGGTAGGCTGCATTGAAAGTTACGTTGCCTGCGACGCCGTTTGAGCTGCCGCCAAAGCCGCGTGAGCTTACCGCTGCGCCGTCGTCACGCCTGCTGGCCGTGCGTAAGATTGACGCCAACCTGATCGGCGACGAGGGCGGCGACTTCATTGATCCGGTAGACGGCGATGAGGTGCCGATGGGCAAGCGGACAGACTGGGTGATACCCGAGCCTAACAGCGCGTGAAAGCACGAAAGCGCTCTGCAGCGCACACGACTCAGCACAGGCGCACATGCGCGTGACATAGGTCCAGATTGGAAGTCAACATAGGTCCAGTTGGTGTTTGCTGCACTGCAGCATTTGTAGGCATATACAACTTAAAGGTATTGTAAAAAGCTAAGTGACTGTAAACACTGCATAACTTATTTAACATAATGAGCGTTATGCGCCTTTCGCCATGATCCGGGCATCATCCTGGCCAGCGGGGGCGCTCAGACCCCCACCCCGTCGCCGTTTGGCGGCGCGTGTGCCTGTGCAACCCCGCACGCACACCACCGCTAAAAAAAATTTGAGATTGACAGCATACGTTTGCTGGGGGTAGCCTCAGGGGGTGGTCAGCGGCGTTGTAGCGCCCCGACCACATGACTGGCACAACTGTGAAGGAGTATAGCCAATGAGTATTACGATAGAGCAGCTTCGCGAGACCCTCAAGTATGATCCGTCTACGGG
>Ga0208134_1000514_pt1 | contig 25493 bp, 38 predicted proteins | sample VirMetDEL_Mar_31_FD_184515 | JGI IMG/M metagenome (GOLD analysis project Ga0208134, IMG submission 184515) | Aqueous microbial communities from the Delaware River and Bay under freshwater to marine salinity gradient to study organic matter... | ecosystem: Environmental > Aquatic > Marine >... | reverse complement strand
GAGACGGTATTCGGGCCAATAGTTATGGTGCAAGCAGAATCGAGTGTGCCAGTGTATTTAAGGAAAAGACTCCTACCGGGATCAGTAGAACCGTCAGCAATAGTAGTAGTATGAGTATCAGCGTTCGTCGTGATTGCTTCTGTGCCAAAGCTAAATGCCTCTGCAATTAATTCGAGGTTAGTATTTGTACTCGTGCCCCACGTACCAGATTCGTCACCAGTGGCGATCTCTTTGAGCCGTAAATCGTTTACATAAGTTGCCATTTTAAGCTACCTCTTCCCAATCAGGGGTTTGACTTGCCGATACATCTGACCAACTGGGCGTTTGCGCGGAGTCTATGGTACTCCAGTTTGGTGTTTGTGCATCATCTATTAATCCCCAAACATTTACTGGGGTTATTTCTCCAGTGGCGCTGACTCCGATAGGTGTGACATTAGCCTCTGCTGTAGTCGATACCGTACCGACAGAAGCGGTTGCCGCAACGCCTGTAACACTGATGTTGTTGTCGCAAGATACCGATATGGTGCCAAGTGCGGACGTTCCCGCAACGCCAGTAGCTGCAACAATCGCCGCTGCATCAGTGGTAACGGAGCCAGCCGATCCCGTACCAGAAACGCCTGTGACAATGATTGTTCCTGACGCATCAACCGTGACCGTACCAACTGCGGACGTACCAACATTACCTGTGACGCTCGTGCTAGCCGCTGCTGTAACGGTGACAGAGCCAACACCGCCTGTGCCTGTGACACCCGTAACGCTTGTATTAGCTGCCGCAGATGTAGTAACAGACCCGACCGCGCCTGTTCCAGAGACTCCTGTAACTGAAGTGTTAGCCGCTGCGGACGTTGTGACCGTACCAACAGCACCTGTGCCTGCATTACCTGTGACGCTAGTATTTGCATCCGCTGTAGTAGTGACAGCGCCAACGGCTGAAGTACCTGCAACACCTGTGACTGAAACATTGGCTTCTGCGACGACTGTAACCGTGCCAACCGCACCCGTGCCTGCAACGCCTGTGACGCTGGTGTTAGCCTCTGCATCAACTGTGACTGTGCCAACTGCCGAAGTGCCTGCGACACCCGTGACGAGAACTGGAGCTTCTTCGCCCCATGCGCCCTCACCCCAAGTGCCTCTACCCCAGCCAGTAACATTCGCCACACGTTAAGTCCTATGCGATGCGAATGATCGCGTTAGAGGCATCAGCAGCAGGGAACTGAATGGTGAAGTCACCAGCAGTTGATGTCTTATCCCCACCGAAATCCAAAGCACAGACAGACGGATCACCAGAAGCACTGTCGTTAAATATAAGTGCGCCTCTTGCGGTAACTGTTGCATTTGAGAATGTCAGGTCGGCAAAGTCTGTCAGTGCTGTGGTGCCCGATGTACTGGGGTCAACTCGCGTAAGGGACGCGCCTTTCGCCGTATAGTTTGTACCCGACACTTCATTTGAAGTTGTGTACGCTGTCGTACCAGCACCTAAGCTCGCAGAACTTGTGTACAGCGCAAGATTAAACGTGCTACCGCCTGTGTTCTTAAAGTTATGGACTGCTTCCATAAGTTCCTTTTTGAAGCTGGTACACATCGCTGTCGTAATAGCCATTATAGCCTCCTAATTATATTAGCCATTTCACTCTGGCCTTGTTTCTCTAACTCGCCAATAAGCGTCGTTCTGTCGCTCTTTATAGCCTCTTTAATATAGTACAGGGCTGTTGCCCTGACCGCCTCTTTGAACGCCTCTGCTTGCTCTGCGATGGCTGGGTGACAATTCCCTCCAACACTCACAACTCTATCTGAAATAGACTGCGCCCAAAATTCTGGATCGTGACCTTTATTGTCGGTAGTGGCTACGGAAACTGCGCCTACTTCACCAAAAAACATACTACGTAACTGCCTGACTGTACTGACCTTCTCTATACGTGTCTCCACGCAACTTGCCATCACCTAAAGACTTCAACAGCGTTAGAGATTGACCAAACATCTTGTCGTATATAGCAACTAAATCAGGCTCACCTTTCATAAACCGTATCGCTTCAACCAAGGAACCGTTCAACAACGCAGAGTCAAAGTTCTCTCCAAGCCACGGTAGCGTACTAGCAGTAACAATCGACTCTGGGTAATACCCATAGTGCAACTCTACGGTAAGGCTAGCGTTTGGCGTAGGGCCAAGGATGAACGTCTCATCATTAAAGTTTGCGTAGTGCTTAGGAACACCTGTAGATGTAGGCGTAGGGTACGCCTCACGAATGAAATTAACGTCCTTATTGAGCAGAAAATCAAACGACCCATCAGCGTTAACCACCGCCAAGCTGTACGTGTACAAATAATCAGAAGGCACGGCTAGGTATTTGTTACCCGATGTTATCGTGCCAGACACATTTTTTCTTAACGACGGAAGCTGAACAGTGTTGTATATAAACTGTTCTGTCTGCTGCACAAACATAGCAAGCTCATCGCTCGTGAATGTAGTTTCACAAATGTCTTGTATATTTGCCGTTAACTGCGAGTAGGTCATACTCATAATTTACGCCATAGGCCCGCGAGCCATAGTTCCTTTTGTAGCTGCACCCGTACCACGGATTTTTATTCCTGTGGTTTTTACGTTCTTCATGTCCGTCTTAGGAGCATTTTTTACCGGCTTTACTGTGCTCGTATTTTTCATAAGATCACCTAAGTTGTCGTTACCGTTACTGTACCTACTTCCCCTGTAGCAACAAGGTTATTAGGCGTTAAATTAAATGGGTCATTGCCCGCCCCTACAGGGTTCCACCCCCACTGTATCTGCCTACTGCTGGTGCTTCCCGCTTCTCCAAGACTTTTATCAGGTCTTGGGTCACGTATAGCTTGTGGGTCATTGACAGGGAACTCGCCCAATTTTAGTTGTGGGTGGTCAGGACTCCAACACTCAGGGCACGCTTTTAAGTTAGTGTCGCGCCCTTTGCGTACTAAGTTCTTTAACTCACGTAACTTGTACTGAAACCCACAGATGTCGCATTCTGCAATGGCTTTCCGTGCTGAAGCAAAACGATTAGACATAACCTATTCTCGGCACAAAGCGAGCCGGTGTTTTAACCCTGTCTTCTTCTGCGGCAAGTCTAAACTGCTCTTCATACATGTCTTTCAGCATAGGTATGCGGGGCGCTAAGTCTGGATCTTTCATAGATATGTAGTACGCCAACCCCGCAACTAAGCAGGGGAAAAACCTAAAGTTCATATCAGCGGTTTGTATGCCGCTCCCCGCATCTTCTATACGACGCATACGCCAGTAGTAGAAAACGTAGTCGTTGTTCTCAGGTACAGGCCACACGTTGATTTTAGGGGCATCCCGCAAACGCTCTATATAAACCTGAATCGGCCTACCTTGAGTTAGTTTGTTAGGTATAGAAGCATATGTACTAACACTAATTCGGTTTATAGTTAGATCAGCCTGTGTAGCTACATTACCGCTGCCTGTGCGTATTTGCTGTTCCAAAAGGTCTATTGTGTCAGCAGGTAACGTGTATTCAGAAATACCTTGTACGAGGTTTATAGTTTTTTCGTCAATAGTCCACAAGTTAATGCCACGATTCTGCCACTCAATAGTCATCAAATTCATAGAGCGTCTGGCAGTGCGTAAGTCATACCCAGAACGCATCTCACGACCCGCACGTTCCCACGCTTCTTCAGCGATCTCCGTGAAGTCCATATCAAATGCTGTTGTTCCAGAGGTAGTCATTTACTTCTTCTTAGCTGCTTTTTTAGCTGGAGCTTTCTTAGGTGCCGCTTCTTTCTTAGGCGCAGGCTGTAGCTCGGCTAATACCGCATTCGCTTCTTCTTCACTCATCAAGCTAGCGTTTACGATGTTGTAAGTGCCGTCTTCGTTCTTGCTACCAACTTGGAATACGGGCCTACCATCAGAAAAATTACCGTTCTGAAAAACTTCTAACTTAGCCATTCTTAGTACCTCTTACGTACAAAGTTTTCTTTCTACGGTTGCCCATTACAGCCCCGCAACCTTTATGATTTTCGCGGATCATACCGCCCGCTTTTGCGGTTCTGACTTTAGCAGCTTTTGTGTTACTCACTACTTGCTGCCCCTGTGCGCCAGCACGCTTCTTTTTACGTGCTGTAGTAGCACGTTCAGACTGACTCAATGACTGCGCCTTAGACCTTGGCAAACAACGATCTGGGTTCTTTTTATCTTTAGACGTGCCGCACGGCCCCTTGATCTTGCCATCGGTGCCGATACGAACCCAATCTTGGTCACGCCATTTTTTAAGATCGCCCATACCCCTAACTCCAAGCCTCTAAGCCCATACTTTTGTTGATGACTGTATTGCCACCAGCCGCCGTATAGCCTCCAGCAAGCGCCTCACGCAGTCCTTGCTCGGTAACATCATAAGAAACAGGTTTAGCCAACAAGTCAAAATCCTCTTCCCAGTTGTCTATCGTTTGACTTATTACACTGTCAGTAAGCGTACTGTCTTCCGCTAGATCAAGTTTGATGTTGTCAATGAACCACGTCTTGAGTTTAGCAAGGTCAGCATCATTGTCCGCAAACAACGTGCCGTATTTAGTACCTGTCTGCACCCGATACACGTCCATTACTTCTTCTTTTTCTTGCTGCCTTTAGCGTAGCTAGGGTCTTTGCAATACTTAGATGCAGCCATATTTGCGTAAGCAGACGGGTATGTGTCAAAGGTGCGTTTAGCCCACGCTTTCCCTGACGGACATATTTTCCCACCTGACTTGTAATAACGCCTCATTAGCGCATCTTCGCTGGACGTACACCCTTACGAGCGATACCGGCACCGCGAACCTTCTGCTTGGTAGCTTTTTTCTTGGTGGCCATCTTGGACTTCATGCCACCTGCGGCGTAACCCTTAGGTTTTCCACCAGCCTTAAATCCGGGTACGCCACGGCCCTTCAGTATATCTTTCTTAGTTACTTTACCGTCATCCGTAAGATCTGGAAACTTACCGCCAGCTTTCATACCGGGGGGCTTCTTACCTCCCCGCATTCCACCTTTAGTAGACATTTTGGACTTCATCATGCCACCAGCCATCATAGCGGGACGACGCCTTGCACCGCTAGCAGGAGAACCAACTACCTTTTTCTTTTTCTTCTTTTCTTCGATTGGCGCTCCTTCTGCCAGCATTTTAGCTTTTACCTTAGCAAAAGCATCACTAACGCGCTTACCGCCTTTTTTCATACCCTTGGCTTTCATCTTAGATGTCATCTTGCCGCCAGCCATGTAGCCTTTGGGTTTCTTACTCATCGCCATAACTTACTCCGCGTATAGGTTGTTAAATATCTGGTTGGTATCTAACGTGTAATCCAAATCAGATTTGCTGTAATGCACATATTGAGAAGGTCTAAAATCTGGTGCCCCCTCGCCTGTCTCAAACCATGCTGGGTGAGTAACACGTACTCTATTATTAGGTAGGGCTATGATGTTGCCCGTCCACTCGCCAGCGTCTAAAAGTTCCATAACGTGACTCTGCTTATGCTGTGCAGGGTCATCGCCTATTTCTGAATCTGTGTAATCCACCGTAAACATGTACTTTGCTGGATACATTTCGCCGTCTATCTTTGCAAGCCAAGGGCATGGTGTTGCCCTATCAAGCACATAAACAGCGTGTGTGCGAGAACTACAGTCCCAAGGCTGTGCTGCCCATACGTCCATAGGCACCGGCCACTCATCATACGGAGTGTCACCGCATAACGCTGTTATAGGCATACGTGCCCACATAGCGCCGCCATGTACGTTGGGTTCGTTCTCGTCATCGTAAGTTTCTGCTCCAGTAAAAATTACCTGAAAACTCAAACACCTACAGGGTATAGTCGTAACCGCGATAGCCATAGCGTGAATAAACTCGCCTTGGTACTTCTCATGGTTATGGGTATACTCCCGCCGCACCCAACACTTAAAGTGTGGGATATTGCTTTGTAAGTATGCCAATTTAGCATCTCCATCTTCTTCGCGCCTGTCGCAGCCTTGAGTTAGGGTCTTTTGCTGCTTTAGGGAATTTTTTCATTTGACCCGCTGAACGCGCACAGAAAGATTTTCTGCGTGCCGCTCGTTTGCCCGTAGGACTTTTCTCAGTAACCGCCGTTTGCAACTTGCTTCCGGGGTTCTGCCGTCTATATTTCGCAACGCCTTTCTTTGTCATTCCAGCGCCAGATTTAGTGGGGCGCTTGTCCCCACTTTTTATAGACATACCAGCCATACCACCTTTCTTAAACGAAGGGCAGCTTTCAGCTTTCTTTTTGTAGTAATTACGCAAGGGTATTATCCAAACTTCTTACGCATGTACAGAATGACGGTGTAGGTATCTCCACTGCTGGCTCCAACGGTAGTGAACTTCACATCTCCCGTTTTGCCGGTGCCTGCATTGTTTACCAAACCACCAAATATAGAATAGTCGTGGTTACCACTTTGGTTCTCACCTAGTTCTATCGCCATGACATCTGTGTCTGCGTCGAACAAGATACGCACCTTCATGCCAATGCACTGCCACCATACACGCTCTATGTTAACGTCAGTGCAAGACAACCCAGTGCGTGAATCTGCTTCTAGCGCACTAACATCCACTTTAGTCACGGCAGACTCACCAGTGCCATCAGAGATGTTTGTAAATTTAATAGCTACATGGGACGGCCCATCAACTATTGTTTGGGAAGCTACTGCATCAGCCATGTCAGACTCCTACTAAGACGCTATGTCATAGCCTGTGATTTCAATAAGAAAACGTCCGGCAGTGTAGGCTGCATCGCCAGTGCCTTGGCTAACTAGATACAGGTATTGGTCAGCAGCAATATCGCCACCAGCAACCATAGTGCCAGCAGAAGCTGCACCAGCATTGATGATCTGAGTTTCAGTCAAGTCACCGATTGCAGTATCGTTCACGCCAGTGCCTTCAGTTGCTGAGTACAGATCAATGTCTGTGCTACCGCCAGCGGGTGTTTCAACACAAGTCATGGTTACACCAAAAACAACGCCTTGGTTAGCAGTTGTGACCTGCCCGATGTATGCAACACCAGAGCCATCCTTACCGATAATATCACCAGCCGTACCGCCATCTTTTAGGCCAGTAAGGTCAATCATAATCGTAGTTTTAACGATATTGACGTTGGTGGTTACGTCGCTCTTCAAGCGATTCACCTGAGTAACATATACAGCAGCAGTGCCTTCAATACCTGCGCTGCCTACAGCCTCTACAGACATCTTATCGCCGCTAGTTACGGTGATAGTGCCAGTGGTGGCATTTTTAGAAACCATTTGAAAGCCGTTCTCTGAACGAACGGGGCCGTTGAACGTAGTATTAGCCATATGGATCTCCTGTCGTGGCTAGTGTCAGATGCGGGATGCACCTGTCAGGGATAGTTGTTTTATACAGTAGAAAAAGAAAAGGGGCAACATGTGCCCCCTTCTTTGTGTAGCGTATTACGCTCCGGGTGATCCGAAAACCCCAAGTGGGTCAGATACGCCGAAAGAGTAACGCTCGCGGGCTTTATAGCGCGAGTTGCCAGTGTCGAAGTCTGCATCCATAGATGTAGCCATCGGAGCACGAACAAAGTGCTTCAAGCCATTCGGTACGTCAGTCATCAAGAAGAACGCATCAGTATCAGTCAGATAATGATTGATCGCATAACCGCCCGGAATAGAGCCGTTATTACGCAGTGCGTTCAAATCGTTGTCAGCCGTTCCAACGCGACCTTCAGTCTCAAGCAAACGAGTTGCTACGAACTGTAGGTTCGGCGGAATAATCAGCTTAGTAGGACGTGCCGCAATCAAGAGGCCGCGCTCATCAGTCCAACCTGCAATCTGAATAACGGCGGCTTCTAATGAAGTCTCGTTAAGATCAGCAGCGGTAGTTGGACGGTTTGAGTTGGTGCCACCAGAAACAAGCGGGTGTGCGGTTGAACATAGAGTCTGTCCATCACCATAAGTGGTGCCCGCAGCAAATGCGTTGTTAAGGATAGCAGCCGCTTTCACTTGCTTGGTGTACGCCATAGCGCGTGCTAGAGCTTTCGTATAACGTGCAGAGAGCGAATCGTAGAGATTATCTTCAATTGCTTCCTCAGTGATCGAAAAGCCCATAGCCACGGTCTCGTGCGTATAACGAGCAGTGAATGCTTCTTGTGCGTTGTCATACTCAATCGCAGCACCTTCGTCTTTAACGGGTGCAGCGGAGAAGCCTGACAGCTTGGTTTCTTCTTCAAAAGAACGGTCAGAGGTTTCTGATTCAAAAATCTCCGAGTGCTCTTCACCATATTTTGCGTACTCCATACCAAACAATGCGTTTAGTCCGGGCAGGAGTTCTTTCAGTAGCTGGGCGCGAGAAATTGCCATTTTACCTTACTCCTTAAATGCCAGTGAGGTTGTTGAACGCATGTCCTGCATTCCACTTAACATACGCTTCAGTAAATCCGCCAGAAGAGTTCTTGGTCTCTTCAACCAAGGCTACAATGCGGAAAGGAAGTGTATTAGTGGTAGCAGACGTATCTGAGATAGCACTTGCAGAATTACCTGTTACGGTGCTTCCGGTGTTGTTTACTCCAGCTACGTTAGCGCCAATATCAGTGATAGCTAAATCACCAATGGTGGTGCCAGACGATACAACAGCAACTTTGAACAATACGTCAGTAGCGTCACACACGTATGCTTTAATATCTGAAGCAACGGTGCTAGCTGGATAGTATTGCTTGAAAGTCAACTGTTCCGTACTAGGATCGGTGTAAGTTACACCCATGAAAACTCCGATTGGAGTCATGGCAGCATCGAACGTATCACGCTCAACGGTGCCTCCGGTAACGAGCTGTACAGCATCCCCGTAGAAGATACTCGTAGCATAGCCACTAGCTATACTGTATTGACGAGTAGTACCTACGTATGGAACACCACTAAGCAGCTTTACCGGCTTTAGCCCATAAGGGGCATCGACTGTTGGATAAGCCATGATGTTAACCTCTTAACAAAAAATTTAATTACCTTTACCAAAGTTGGTAACTTTTGTGGTGCGCTCGTTGAATAAAGGCATACGAGGATCGTTTTCGCGCATGAGGTTGTTGTCTACAGAATGCATCTGTGATCTGGTCTGGTGTTCGTAATGCTCATTACGTTCTTCAACCATCTCTCTTGGAGCCTTACAAAGCAGTAGTCCACCCTGAGTTATATTGCTTTCAAACCTTTCGCTTCTGTCAGACAATATCTCTGGGTGATCTTCGGCCTTCACAGGCTCCCAACCTTCACGTAATTTGGAGGAAACATTGGTGGCGTCTGTTACTCCAAGAGTAGAAATACGAACCCAACGTGGAACGTAGCCATCTCCTACATCAACAGTAGGTAAGACATCTGGTTTTACCCAATGTCTCTTGCGAGCCTTAGTTTCGCGGGTATCGTTGTCTCTCTTGATTCTATTCTCAGCCATTAGTCGTTTCCTCTTTCTAATGCAGCCATCTGTTTGGCGTATTCTTGGGGAGTTATACCAAGACGTTTGGATAAAGCTACTTGTGTTGGCGTTAATGTAACCTTCTTAGGTTTGGTGCTCCGCGTAGCGGGTGCCACCACATTTGAACTTCGCTTCACTGTTTGCTTGGGAACTTCCTCCTCAAATTGGTCAGGGAACACTTGTCGCATACGAGCATCAATACGCTCGTAGTATTCGTTACTTCGGGGGTCTACCCCATCATTCACTAGCTTTTGATGCACGCCCAGAGCAAAACTTTGCATTTCGGGGTCAGTATCAAACCAAGAGTTATTTGCTCTCCACTCTTCGGCTCTAGTGTCTCGGTAGACCTCTTGGGTGTCAGTTAATTCAATGTCTTGTACAGGAGTTTCTTCCTCCTGTAAAGCAGGCACCCTGAAGTTATTTAGGCGTTCTGACTTTAACTTAGCAGAAGTTAGGCTTTCTTGTGCCTCAACAACTGCATTGGCGTCACCTTCTTCGTAAGCAACCTTATACGCCTGTTTTGCAGACTCCACTTCAGAGCTAGCGTTTTTCTTTGCTTGCTCTAGCAACGCTTCTTGGTTTTTAGCCACATTGCCTTTTAGCTCTTTGTTCTCGTCAACAAGTTTTTGAGCCAACCGCTCTAACTCTTGTCGCTCACGCTCGGCTGCTTCTTTAGCTCGCCGCTCATCATGGTAGCTTTTGCTAAAGTGCTTGAGGCGGTTCTGAACCTTCTTAGAATAATTTTCTAATTCTTCTTCAGTAACGTCACTAGGTGGCTCAGAAGGCTTACGATTACGGTCTGCTACAGGAGTGTCATCGACAACCTCAATGTCAAACTCCTCTTCTGCTTCTTCCGCTTCTTCCGCTTCAACTTCGACTTCAGCCTCTTTGTAATCTTCGGCTGTCTTTTTACCCGACGTGTCAATTTCAACGGCGCTGGAGTCTTCTACCTCCACCGTCAGCTCCTGTTCTTCGTCATCAGGAAAATTAAATTCTACTTTTTGGAACGGCATAACTTACTCCTTATACTCTCTCAACACCACGAGGATCAGGTACAACAGCCTCAATAGAGTCGTCGTTCATCAAACGATACTCTTTACCAGCTATAGAAAACCTAGTGCCCGTATTAGCACGAAACATTACATAATCACCCTGCTTACACCAAGGGCCGGTAGGGAATCGGTCTGCATCGGAATAGGCTTGATCGCCCATATCCAGCACAAGGCCAATAATTGACATGACTTGTTCGTGGGTTTTTGTGGTAACAGATTTAAGTAAGTCTGTGCCTTCAAAAGTCTCTTCGACATGCGGCATAGCAATCAATATCCTATAGCCCACAGGCGTAGGTATTTGTGCTTCAAACTCTTCTTCATTGACTATTGCTTCTGCAATATCAGTCATCTCCATACTCCAAGTTGCGCGAGAGGTCTTCTACATAGCCCAGACAGGTTTCGAGACCCCGAATTAAACCTGTGGTTTCCTTATACATGGAGAAGTCTTTTGCCCCTCCACTACTTAGAAATTGTAGTGCAGAGTCCTTGTCGGACTCGATTTTTTCTCTTAGCACGTCAAAGACGGTTTTAGCCATTATTGGCCTCTATTGTTATTAGAATCCTTCATCGCTTTTAGCAGATCTACGTCGGCCTTTGCGTTGTTCTTGCGGCGCTCTGCGGCCATCTTTACGCCGTCTTTCTTAGCTTCTAGCACTAACTCTTGTTCTTTAAGAGCTAGCTCGGCCTGATCTATTTGCGCGTCTTGCATCTGATCGCGAGCTTTCAGTTCTAGTTCTGCTTGCTTGACCTGCAAGTCCATCTGATCTTTAGCGGCTTTACGCTGCACTTCTTGCTGCTTGATCTGTAGCTCTGCTTGCTGCATCTGAATAACAGGATCTTGAGCTTTCTGCTGCGCTTGCTGCTGTGCGGCCTGCTGCTGGTGTTGCTGAGTGAGCTGCTTGCCTGCGTCTGCTACCAGCCTCGCCAAATTTACCTCCACCTGCTCTGGCAACTGCTCGCCCGGAGGTGGTAGCGGTGCACCTAGCTTCTCTTCTACCTGCTTGCGGTAACGGAAGCCAAGGTGTTCTGCAATGTGCGCCTGTAGCGCCGCCATAATCGGCTTTGCTTGGGGGTTTTGCCCAATAGACTGCATAATCATCGGGTCTTGCATAAACGCCGTGTGAGTCGCTATATGGGCGTCGTGATCTTGGTATATGAACGCTTTCATCGGCTTGCCAACAAGCGCATCCATATTTTCGCTGACCGGATCGGTCGGTTTTGCGTCGTCCTCTGTAGGAACAAGTTTGTCCGCGTTTTTAACGCCTAATACTTCAATCATCTGCCGGTGTAGCTGCGGTAAGTCATATATCTGAGGCGCAGACTGTGACATCTGCAACACTGCCTGATACTGAACTACACGTTGAGCCATCGTAGAGCTGTTCGGATCACTGACGGGTATCACATCCACCATCATGTAATCGGATACACGGGCAGATACCGCGCCCCGATACGGCTGGTAGTCGTACTGCTCCGGTGCGTTCTCAGCCATGATCGCTTTGAGCATCTTAAACTCTTGCTTCATAGCATAGTGAACACGCGCTTGTACCGCAGCCATAGGCTTCAAGGTACGTTCTAAGAGCGCCAGAGTTGTCCCTACAGGGGCGTTTGCTGACATGTCCGAAATGTTCATGTCGCTGATAGCACCCAGCCTACGGCCTTCTGTGGTGATCTGGTTGAGCAAAGCAAGTAGGGTCTGGCTAGGCTCCTTATAAGGAAGCGGCATGATGTTGTCACGAATGCTGCCTGACGGCACATCCACATCCTTGAACTCTCCCGGCTCTATGGGAGTGTCATCACCCTTAATACGCAACCCACGAGACTTGAGACCTCCGGGCAGGTTAGACAACGTACCAGCGTCTACAAGCTGCCGTATGATGGAAGTACCCGCCTTAGCGTACCCCCCTATTATGTGTATAAGACCTAACCCGTAGAACCCAAATCCGGGCACATATACGTAATGTACGAAGTGTTGACGCTTCAACATCAACTCATCTTCTTCGCTCCAGTTACGACGAATGCCTAAAATCTTGTTGTTGCCGCGCTCTAGCGTCACAACGTAGGGCTTCGCTATCTGATCCTCTTCGTCACCGTCTTCTGCATCCACACCTTCTATAACTAAGTCGGCGTGTATCTCATATAACGTGAAGCGGTCATCCGCGCTCTAGCGTCACAACGTAGGGCTTCGCTATCTGATCCTCTTCGTCACCGTCTTCTGCATCCACACCTTCTATAACTAAGTCGGCGTGTATCTCATACAACGTGAAGCGGTCATCGTCAGTGAGCGAGTAGCCACCCTCTTCAGCCTTACGCTCTTCTATATCCGTGTGATACGGAGTCGGCTCGCCTAGCTCTACGTCTTTGTAGAACCCTACAGCCTGTAGCTTCTTCAGCTCGTTCTTGGTCTTACGCATGATATGCGTAACACGTTCTGCACTTTCTACATGCGATGCGCCGTATGGCACCACCACATCTTCTGCTGGTATGTATACAGCCGTTTGACGACCTATGTTTGGATCAAAATACACCTTCTTAAACGCACTACCAGCCAAACCAAGGCTGTATAGCAGGCGTTCATGTTCGGGCCTGTACTCCACCATGCGCTCAGTAAGCTCGTAGTTCATATCGGCTTTTACGCGCTGTGCAGCCTCTTCCTTGTCCTTAGTTTCTTCCCCAAGGACTTTTACCTTCACAGGGCCAGCGGCGGGGAACGTCTCGGACATAGTTTCCGCTTGAAAACGTATGGCCGCTTCAGCAAGGACTGTAGAGTACACACCACACGCGCCTTCCCACGGCTCAGTGCGCTCTTCGTATTTGAAGCCCAGCACATCCAAACCCTTGACGAACGTATCAGCCCAATCCTTACGGCTGGCTATATCTGAATCTACAAGACCAACAAGTTCTTCGGCTAAGGCAATGAGGTCACTGTCCTCCATCGCGTCTGCGATGTTGTCTCCGAAATCAATGACATCTGTATCGTCACCGCCGGGGATCAGTGTGATCTCCATACTGCCATCATCCAGAGTCACCGCGTCTGGGTTGACAATCTCAATCTCAAGCGCACTTTCTTCTACAGCTTCTGTCTCAATGCCTTCGGGGGCAGCATACAAACCTTTTTCAATAGCCATAATAAATCTCTAGTAGTAGCCGCTTCCGCGCCTTTTGAAATACCGTTGTTCTTCAGGCTCATCTGTCGGTAGTCGTATAAAGCCACCCTGCCTAAATCTCATCAGTGCCATGACTGTCGAGTCAACTAAGTCATCATGGCTCATAAACGGAAATCCAGCAATCTCCTCTATAACCTCTTCTGCCCACCGTGTAGCAGGCACCCACACCAGACCAGACGCTACAATATCAGATACTGAGTTCAAGCGAGCTAGCTTATCACCTGACCCTCTGTGGGGGGTATACTCTGACACAGGCAACCCCATACGTCTCATCTCTTGGTACAGCGCAGTGCCCGATGACTTCTTCTCCACAATGAACGCATCAGGTTCCCAGTCGGTATACTCCTCCAGCGCCATCTCTTTCAGCTCTGGAAACTCCATCCGCTGCTTTATACTGTTCAGTAAGATGATGTTGTACGCACCAGTCTCTTCATACAGGAATACACCCCACGTAGTAAGTGCGGTGAAATCGGCGCGGTTATGTTTTTCTGCTGCCGCGTCCAGCGACATAATTATGTATTCACACTGGGGAGGGTTCTCCTGCTCCCATATCTGCCACCACTCACGCTTGACCAGCGCAGCCTCTTCTGCCGTGGGCGTCTGCTGATACTGCGCGTTCCACTGGAATGTAGGCATAGACGCTTTAGTACGTAGAAGCGCGTCAAGATCAAAGAACTCAGGCCACAGCGGTTTCTCCACTATGTCGTCTGTCTCTTCGTCCTCTACTTCTAGTATGGCAGGGAATTCGACGACCTCGTACTCATCCGCCCGCTCATTCTGCGTCATGTCGCGTGTGACACGCCCAGTGAGGTCATCCATGTGCCATCTTGTCTGTATTATTGCAACACGGCCCCCCGGCATGAGACGAGTACGCGCTCCGAAGGTAAACCACTCGTAGGCTTTCTCAAATACAGAGAAATTACCGTTAATTACGTCCTGTTCTGAGTGCGGATCGTCCACCAACAGCAAATCTGCACCACGACCAGCCAGTGCAGAGCCAATACCGCAGGCGTAATACTCACCACCTGTGTTTGTGTTCCATCTACCGGCTGATTTTGAGTCGCTTGCAAGCTGTACGGTGGAGAAAATACCCTGATAGGCGTCTGTAGAGATCAAATTTCGCACTTTTCGGCCAAAATCCACCGCTAAATCGGTGGTGTGAGACACCATCATCACCTTTTTGCCCGGATTTCGCCCCAAAAACCACGCTGGAAAGAAAATAGACACGAGTTGAGACTTGCCGTGGCGTGGTGGGATGTTTACACAGATGCGATCTTTGTCTCCCTGCTCAATTGACATGAGCAAATCAGCCAAAATGCGGTGGTGTTTGCCAACAATGTAGTCTGGCTGCATCCGTTTACAAAATTCTATGAGGTCATCGAAGGCTTCTTGGTTTGCTTTACGTACAGCTAGCTCATCGACGATGCGATTTATCTCCACAACCTCTTTATCTGAGAAAGAATCTAAGTTATCCAGCATGTGCTGGACTTCTTCCTCGGTAAAGTCGGGAACGGCCTCAAGCATCTGTATACTCTGCGTCCTCTATCACATCCTCGTCCGGGTTCACCAACTTCTCTAGCTTACTACGTAACTTGTTACGCAGATCATCCGTAGATTGGTGTGTGACAGTGACTTCTGACTTCTCTGCAAACAACCCTACGTCTGAGATCTTACCTAGAAGCTCCAACGCACGGATGCGTATACGCGGGTCAGCATTCTCTGACTCCAGCAGGAGCTTGTTTGTAACTAGGTGTCGGATCTCGACGGCACTTTCTGCAACAGCGTGACCGAACTCTTGGAGTATGTTGTTTGTAAGTACGAGTGAGGCAGGTGTAAGCGCCGCCGTCTTCCGCGTGCTAGCGACCTTAGAAGTTTTCTCAGGATCATCCGCATAAGCGACAGCAAGTTTTGCTGCCACATCTTCATCTTCCTTGGAGGGTTCAATATCTAGTCCGTGTTCTGCAAGTTTCTGCGCCGTATTGCACGCCGCTGCCGCTCTCTCTTTGAGATCGACAAGAGATATGTCATCAGAATAAGGAACGCCGATTTCGGGTTCTATCAGTAACGTCATAAATTGTATGCAGACTCAGAGGTCGTTGGCGGCAATATACACAAAAAATTTTTATAGGTACAGGGACTTAAATTTTTAGGGTGGGGGGTCTCCTGTGTACAGAAAACCATTAGAGGGGGGTCTCCTGTGTACAGAAAACCACTAGATGCTACCATAAAACGTCAGGTGATGTACAAACTGAGGAAAATTGTGATTATTTGAGTAAATTAGTAATACATAGGCAGTGCGGAGTCACAAACAGTGTGCGGGGTGGTAGGGGGGCGGTGCCCTTTTTTGTGTAGGAATCCTACACTGATTCGCTGGCCTAGTAAAAACTTGCCTATAACACGTTATGGCGTAGTATTTGTTTGGTCGGTTAACCGACATCACATAAACAAAAAAGGAGACACAACGTGTCAAACGAAAAGAAAGTAATTGATCTGAAGCCAACAACACGCGCCGCCATTTTTGGCCGCACCGTAGAATTCTTTAAGGCGGAAGGTTCACGCCGCGATGCCTTAGCGCATTTGCTCGGTAAAGAATGGTCGGTGGCTTCGCAACGCTACGTGCGAGCGGATCACTCGCCAATGATCCGAGTCGAGGATCTAACCGCTAAGACAGCGAACCCGCAAAAGTATGAGGCGCTACGCGCTGCCTACATTCACGCGAGTAGCGACCGATTCGGTGCCGCCTTCGCGGGATTCACGCTGAAGCATATTGTCGCTATGACTCGTGACGATGTGGCCGAGCACAAACTGCAATTGGCCGATGGCAACAAAAAACCGCAGACAAAGGCGCAGAAAGCGAAAGTCAAAAAGTTTACCAATGCCCAAGCCAGCGCAAACAATAAAATCAGCTCTGGTATGGCTGACCTGCGCGATACTGCAAACGTGATACTTGCCAAGCCATCACGCAAATCAGAATCGGCGAAATCGAATGCGCGATACTGCGAACGTGATACTTGCCAAGCCATCACGCAAATCAGAATCGGCGAAATCGAAGGCGCCTAAACTGCCACAATCCAACACTGCTAGCGGCACCGATAGCACAAAAGGTAATGTGGCCGAGCGCGAGATCGAATCAGGTACAGCACCCGAAGCTAAGGGTACACTGCCACCGGCCATCCGTGATCCGCGATTAGTCACAATGCTTAACACCGTTGCGCAATACAGTCTGGAAGAACAAGCGCGGTTCACTGAAGTGATGATCCAAGCAATGAAGGCTTTCAACAAGTAACCAACCCACCAACCACACGGCCTCGCTTCGGCGGGGCTTTTTTTTGTTTCTACGAAACCAGTTCCTAGATTAGATGTGCGCCTGAGCACAGAGCAGCGGTGCACAGCACACGTTGTGTGTAGGATTCCTACACAAAACCCGAAACCAGTTCCTAGATTAGAGGTGCGGGTAATGTTCGATCCTAATGTTCCGTAATGTTCGGTAATGTTCGTGTAATGTACGTTTTTTTAAGGGCAAAAACGTACATTAGTTTGGTGGTATCTGATGGTATCTGAGAGTATCTGAGGTTTCCCCAGCATAGGATAAGACCTATATATATATAATGTTCGTTTTTTCTATAAATATATATATACCCCTAGAATTTTGAGAGTAAAAAAGGAAAGAGAAAGGCAATGTTCGCTTCTCTTTTGCGAAGTTAAACACCCATTCAATTCTGTAAAAAAGCGAACATTAGAACATTACTTACTTTTCAAGGACTTACAAACCTACGCTAACGAACATTAACGTACATTACCGTACATTACGCGCCCCACCACCAAACACCACCAACTACCACTACACGCTTGACATAACACGTTATATGTGAGACAATATATCTGTCGGTTGGGAGACCCACACCGACACCAACTTTGTGTAGGAATCCTACACACAACACTAAACAAAACAGAGACAGTGAAGAATGAAATATTGGCTAGCAGAGATTAAAGAGCAAAATGGCGAGTTTGAATACAGAGAAATCATCATGTTTCAGGCTGAAACTTTAGAAGCCGCTGACGAGATACACAAATATTACGTTAGCACTTGGTACGGTGACGATATGGACTGGGACGAAAACGAGGAAGGTTTTTGGAACGACTGTAACCTTACCAAAGAAGGAAAGATGGTAGAGATTGATGAGCATACGTTCACAAACAGTGGTATTGCACGGTTATTCCCAGACATGACCGTAATTCTTAATGAGGATATTCGTAATGCGTAAGATAGAAAAAGAAGTTATAGGTGCGTTTGTCGATGGCAAGACCAAGACGATGGGCAACACCGCATCCGCACTCAACCCTAAGACCCGCAACCTCGACTTGCTACTACACGGCAACCGCATTGCCGTTATGTCGAATCGGGATGGGGTAAAGAAGTTATGGGTAAGTAATGCTGGTTGGCCGACGCGCACAACACAGTCCCGACTCAATGCCTTACTCACACTAGCTAAAGTACCAGCGCGTGTGTACACAAGGGGTAAGGACTATGACGGCGAGGCGTTACAGTGGCTATCCAACGGCAATGGCGCACCAGTAAACCTGTCGGCACTACGCAATAGCGCGGTGCTTGTATCAGTTCAGTAGGAGAAAGCAATGGAAGAACTAGAAAGTAACAAGTCGCTAAGTGACGCGAGGATAGAGCGGCATGATATGCCCTTCATATGCACTTGGGGTAGTCGTAAGTGGCACGGGGGCAGCGATATTGTCGCTAACATTTTTATCAGCGACTCCCTGCTCTTTGGGCGCGAGATGGGCAGTGACTCTGAGGGCTGCTTTTTCTTCGATCTAAATGAAGATATGGCCGAGGATGAAAACCACGATTTAGCTGCTTGGCAAGTGCTTAAAAGACTTGATTTGCAGGACATCTACACACTGATACGTACTTGCCGTTGTCCAGACGAACCTAGTTATCAGGACAAGGAATACCGTGGTGGGTGGATATACGTGCTGACACGCAGAATCGTATCTAAATAAACCGTGTAGGAATCCTACACAAAACACTAAGCAAAACGGAGGTTCCTATGGAACAAGCAAACAACATTCAGCAATCAAACGCAGAAGTACATACGTATACGTGCGTACACGTTAGAAAAGGTAAGGTCGTAGTTGAGGCTAAAACGACATACGCCGCTGCGGTGGAGCTGCGGTGGAGGCTTCAAACATATGGCGCTTAAAAACGGGGACGGCAGGTATTGATGTCTACCCGCATAAAGAAGAAGGCATTGTGTTTGATACATAACCTGTCCTATCCCCCCACCCCACCTGAATAGCTAGTAAATATTAAACAAACAGGAGGTTCCAATGGAACAAGCAAACAACATTCAACAACTGGCGGTAGCGCCAACCATCGACCCGCAGAGCATCGCTTCTAGTGCGGTCAAGATCAAGCTGAGTATCGGTGAGTTCCGCACCACCAAGAAAGACAGGCACGCAGCGGCTCAAGTCGCACGCGCTAACGGTGCCAAGGTATCGGCGCTCACTGCTAAGAAGGACATACTTGCCGACTGCATTGAGTATCACAACCTAAAGAACTGGATCGCAGCGGTGCCACGCAAGGACTTTGCAGCGGCCACAATGCCTTGGGAGGATGGCGGCTGGCGGCTCGTTACCACATTACGTCTTCTGAACAACCTGCTACCCATGCTGGGTGACTATGAGAACGAGTACAACAACCTACTTCGCATATTCCTAGAGTCATACGACTTCGCGGTGTCTGAGCACCTGTCTACGCTGGGCGGTATGTATGACCGCACACTGTACCCGTCCAAGGAAGTGGTACGTTCCAAGTATCGTTGGGAGGTAACCACTGCGCCGATTCCACAGGCTAGCCACTATGTGCTGGATCTTGAGAGCGAGGCACAGGATGCACTCAAGCAACAGTTTCAGCAGCACTTCGACCACACAATACAAGCGGCGGTCAATGATGTGTGGAACAGGTTACGTGACAACCTGACTGTACTGGTGCGGCAGCTTGCACCCAAGGATGAGGTCGATGCACAGGGTAACCAGAAGTACGGCAGGATGCACAGCAGTGTGTTCGATACGGCCAAGGATCTAATCAATCTTATGCGCGACTTCAACCTGACCAACGACACGCAGATGATTGCTGTGGCTGACCAGCTAGAGAGTGCGCTCTACGGCATGAACACCGAGATCATCAAGAATAGCGAGAACCTACGGGTTCAAAAGCACACCGAGCTTCAAGGAATCTTAGCTGGCCTACCATCACTTGATGTGTAAGCTATCTAGGTACTTTGACATAACACGTAGTATCCTGTATAATGTCTACATGGTATGGGATACTACTATCTACAACCAACTGACCGAATGTGTAGGATTCCTACACCAAACACTAAACAAAACGGAGAACAAGCCATGAGCTTATCAACAAGAAGATACGCAGTAAGTCACGACGAAGCAGCACAGGCTGTGGTTGCTAATGGGATGGAACGTAACGGCCAGCACCTATGGTTCCACCTTGAAGGACTCAAGGGTATTGGCAAGAGCACCTTGGCAAAAGAGCTTGCTCGACTACTACCCAACCACGAACGGCGCGACGTAGATTGTGTTGCTATCACTGCCGGTGACTTGGGTATACCCAAGTTCAAAGAAGCAGATGACCAAGACTTTGTGCGCTACATAGCCAACGAGATACTTGGCCTACATACAGGCAAGCCGCTTATCATTACGCTCGACGAGTTATCCAAGGCTCCGCGTGAGGTGTTACTACCATTGCTACGTCTTGGCCTAGAGCGCGAGATGTTCGGCTACCGGCTGCACCCCGACTCTGTTGTCATATCCAACGGCAACCTGACCGCAGAGAATCTAGGTGACGGGTTCCAAGCACACCAACTTGACCGCTTCACTATCATGGAGCTACGTACTCCGACCAACGAGGAATGGATCGGTAACTTCGCTGTACCTAACAACATAAACCCCATGATCTCTGGTTGGGCGTTACAGACTCCAGAGCTTTTCCAAGATTGGCGTGATGTGCCGAATCCAGATGACAACCAGTACATTGACCACCCACAGGCTGTTGGACGCAGAAAAGGTGTTACACCTAGAGGGTTGGCAAAGTGTGGCTACATACTCGACAACCGCGAGGGTATCAGTGACCACCTACTCACATCTATGTTGGCTGGCACTATCGGGTACTACGCAGCAGAACAGCTTATGACGTTCATGCAGATTGCCGACGAGCTACCATCACTGGAGTCAATCAAGAACGATCCGTCTAACGCCAAGGTGCCTAGCAATGTCGCTGCCGTAGGTCTGGTTGTGTACCGCGCACTGTCTAACATTGACCGCAGTTGGGTAGGTGCATGGATGACATACATGGAGCGGCTTGATGAAAGCTGGGGTGCTTTGTTTGTTCAGAACGTGTCTGACCCACGGTTCAACAAAGACCGACAGTCACAGGTTATGACCAACGCCAAGTTCACCAAGTACGCGCACGACCACCAGTATCTGTTCAACACAGCAGACGTTGTGTAGGAATCCTACACAAACAGGAGAATATCTTATGAGTATATTTCAGAAAGCTGTCACCGCCGAGCAACGTGTTGCGAATGCACACGCATCAATCATTGGGCACGAAAGGTACAGGGCGTTGTCTGGTGTGATGGCTATTGGCACTACGGCTGTCGTTGACGATGTGCCTACGGCATGTACCAACGGACGCGACGTAATGTTCGGACGCACTATGGTCGATGCACTCAAGCTGCCACACATACGGTTTGTGATGCTGCACGAGCGCTGGGGTCACATACTGTTCAAGCATCTTATTACGTACAAGTGGATGTATGACATTGATCCGATACTGGCAAACATGTCCTGTGACTATTGGATCAACGGCAACCTATGTGATGAGAACAAAGACGATGGCTTTGCTCAGATGCCGACAGGTGACTACGAAGGTCTGTATGACGAGCGGTTTCGTAAGGACGATGGCACTTGGCTTGACCCTGCCAGTATCTTTCGGATACTCCGACAAGACCAACAGGATGGCGACCAAGACGGTGACATGCCACAAGGTAATGGCTTTGATGACCATGATTGGGAATCAGCTAACGCACTGACCGATGCCGAATCTAAAGAGCTACAGCGCGAGGTAGACACCGCACTGCGTCAAGGTCTCATGGCTAGCAGGAAGATGGGTGCTGGCGAGAACATGATGCTTGAGGAACTACTGCAACCGCAGATTGATTGGCGTGAAGCACTCAGTGAATTCGTACAGGCTACGTGTTCTGGTCACGACTGCTCTACATGGGCGCGGCCTAACCGCAGATACATGGCGGCAGATGTCTATATGCCTAGCACGTACAGCGAGACCGTCGAGGAGCTACTGGTCAACTGCGACACTTCGTATTCTATCTACAGAGATGTCACCAAGTTCTTGTCCGAGATACAGTCTATCTGTCTGACGGTCAAGCCAGAGCGTGTACGTGTGCTGTATTGGGGTGATGAGGTTGTACGTGACGAGGTGTACGACAGCAGCACAATGTCAAGGCTGGCTGATACGACTGAGCCTCAGATCGGCGGCGGCACTGTCATTGAGTGTGTAGTTGACTACATGAAAGAGAACGACATCAAACCACAAGCGGTCATCAACTTTACTGATGGCTACTTGGCTGGTAGCTGGGGTGAGTGGGACTGCCCTGTACTGTGGTGCATTCTCGACAACAAACGCGCAACACCCGACAACGGCAAGGTGCTGCACATCAAATCAAGTGATATGTAAGGAGAAGGAAATGAGACACGAATATAGGGGCAACGAATTCCGTATGGGACTGGACTCGTTTTGGCACGTCGAGCGTAGATACAACAACGTCAAGCCGTTGGTCAGCAAGTACCACAAGAAGGAGGATGATCTACGTCCGGCTTACAGACGGGATCGTAAGTGGGAACACATTGTTAAGTTATCACCTACCTGCTACGCCTTGTGCGACGGTGGATACGGTGATCCAAACTTTACTAGCACTTACGCTGGGCGCGTTTCAATACCTACGTCGAAAGCAGATATACACAATCTGTCACCTATTGTGTGGGACATCCAAGTGCAACCTGATGGCTCATACCTAGAGACAGTCAAGGTACGCAACGGCACGGGCGACCATGCACACACAAGCCGGTATCAGTTTCTATATGAGTTCTTACCCAAAGGTCTGCTGTATGTCGGCGGTAGTGATGGTAGGCAGCACATCAAAATTGCGGGGGTAGAGGGTGCCAAGTATTACTTACCTAAGAGTAAGTCAGTCGATGAACAACGGTGGAATAACTACTACAAGTCTTGGTCATCTGCTTCTGACTTTCAGCGTGAGGATGACCAGAAGTATCTAAAGTTTGGTAGGGAGGCATACGTGCCAGACCCTATCAACTCCCTAACTGACCTTACCTTTAGCGATTGGAAGTTAATCAGCCCTGAGTTCAAGCCGGTCAACCCCAAGTCGCGTGTGGACAAGGAACGCAAGAAGGAATTGAAGCCGTACATCAACGAGTTCTGGAACTGGGCGTTGGCTGTGGGTGGCACGTTACATACGTCTGACAGGCGGCACGTACATGAGTGCATTGGCATATTGCGCGATCACCGTGTTGTGACATCTAGCCGTTGGTCTAGCAACGTATCGTTCAATCCATCCAACGTGCAGAAGATACTCAAGGAACCACAGAATGAGTTACGTGTACAACTACTGACTGTGTTCATGGGCAAGTGGGGTGTACGCCAAGCGATCCAGCAGGATGACATCAAGAAGCTACGTGCAACGTACAACGCATGGATCAACAATGCGTGTGGGCTAGTAACAAAAACGAAAGGAGAATGACATGAATACTTTTAGAACAGAATACGAGCGGGGTGATGCGTTCTACGAAGGCCCAAACGATGGCTACATCAAGGTTGGTATTGAAGATGCTAGGTTATTGTTACGGTCTTTTGCACGAGAGGTATCCAATAAACTCTGGAACATAGAGTTCTATGCACAGAGTCACTATGAGGAGCGGTTACACGCGGCTTCAGAATTATTTGTTCACACCAAGGGTCAGCCGTTTTTCTTGGGCAGCATATTTCGTGATGGCAACAAGTTCGCTGTGCGCTCGCGGCGCATAAGTAATAACAAGAACCCCAACGTCGCGGCGAGTATTAACTTCAAGACTGCATTGCGTAATGCAGCCAAGCACTTACAGCTATGGGACGTTGCCGAGTTAGCAGGGCGTCCAGCGTATAAATACGCTTTGGAAAGAAGAACTCGTATAAGAGCAATACGTGATGAAGTAAGTGCTTCGTTAGCAAGAATAGGTGTTGTGAATGAGAAGGCTCCCGTTTTCAAATATCTGCTCACTGAGATCAACGGCAATCGCTACGTTGGCGAAGAACTACGTGCGGACGTAGATAAGTACATACAACAAAAAACTGCTCACGAAGAATTACAAAACTCTGGGCGGTTTCCGTTGTTTGTTTACGTATCCAAAGACACAAACAACTACGACTGCATGGACGTTATGCACATTGATGCGGATGCCGCGAGCAGGGACACTGTTCGGACTACAATTGCGAAGCGACTACATGATTGGGATGCTTTGTTCCAACAGTTGCTCCCTAAGATGTCGGTGCTGAATGTGATGGATGCAGGTGAGTACGTCAACGGCGCGGGCATGAAGTATTCAGATAACATGTTCTTAGTAGTGTCGGATGACGACGACGGCGTAGCATGAGTTACTTAGAACGCCATGACTACATGCGAATGATGCCTGACATTGTTAAGCTAAACATAGGTAGGAAACAGTTACCACAAAACGGTGTTGTCTACCATGTTAAGACAGACCTAAACAGTGATACGTGGCATGTAACATGTATTGGTATGGAATGTGTTGACTCACATTTAGCTGGCACCTACTATGGCTCGCAGACATTGCCCAAGGCGCTGACAGATAAGTTGGTGGTCTTGGCTTTGTTGGAACCGGATGCTGCCCACCACATAGATGGGGTTGGTGCGCGTTCTGGCGACGATAGTTTCTGGGTCTTTGACTCCGAAACCAGCTCCCAAGGAGAAGCATAGTGGCGCGTATAACAATCGAACTTGAGCCTAGTGACATAGATAAGTTGCTTGACCTACAGCATGAGATGTTTGATGCGTTATTGCGTATCGAAAATTTGTTGAAGGAGATCAAGAGTGGTGATGACACCGGAAGCGAAAGTAAAAAAGGTCGTAGCAAGTCAGTTACGAAGTCTTAAAGCATATTACTTCTACCCTGTAACGGGCGGGTACGGTAAGAGCGGGGTGCCTGACATAATCGGGTGCTATCGGGGTAAGTTCTTTGGTATTGAGTGTAAGGCAGGAGGTAACAAACCTACCGCACTACAAGAGAAGAACTTAAAAGACATTACAGCGAGCGAGGGCATGGCGTTCGTTGTGAACGAAGAAAACATGCACGACATAGCAGAGCTACTTGGCGCAACGCCAGTGCAGCTTGAACTTGATTTTTAAGGAGACCGAGATGGCGAATGGAACTAAGGCGGCAAAGCTGCGTAAGTATTTTAAGGAGAACCCCGAAGCGACAGCGAAAGAAGCTGCTGCTTGGGTAAAATGTAGTTACTCAAATGCTTGGGTAATTAAGCGAGAGTTCTGTAAAACACCTTCTATGGTTAGATCCAAGAACTACATTCCAAAACCACAGGCAACTAAAACACCGCCGTTGGCGATAAAGCTGGTGGACGATGCACGAGTGAGTGACGGTAGTACAGCTAGGTATTACGAGTTACCTGATGGGGCGAAAGAACTGCAAGACTTGATCTCGCACAAGAA
>Ga0208134_1000513_pt1 | contig 25502 bp, 37 predicted proteins | sample VirMetDEL_Mar_31_FD_184515 | JGI IMG/M metagenome (GOLD analysis project Ga0208134, IMG submission 184515) | Aqueous microbial communities from the Delaware River and Bay under freshwater to marine salinity gradient to study organic matter... | ecosystem: Environmental > Aquatic > Marine >... | reverse complement strand
CGGCCAACTCCGTGTTGTGCGTAGCCTGAATAATCTTGAGCTTCGGGTTCCTACCCAAAAACCAAGCAGGCATTAAATAACTGGCAAACTCAGACTTGGAATGACGAGGCGGCATGTTAATAATCAACCGCTTTAACTCGCCCCGAGCCACACGCTCCAGCTTCTCCGCAATAATCCGGTGATGACGGCCCTCGATGAAGTTCTCATACACATGATGAGCAAACGGCATAAAGTAATTCTCCGCCTGTTCGCGTATGTCTAACTTCCGTTTGGCCTCAGTTAGCGCCAAAATCTCTTTCAGCGCGTCCTCTGGTAATGCTTGTAAATTCACTGTGTGCTTGCTCTACGCCCAGGAACGTATGGTGTGTAATTACTCTCAATCATCTCCGGTACATAGTACGGACTGATCTTCGGACGCTCCGTTACCGGTATGTCAATCACAACACCATCCTCCTCCTCCTCTGCCTCTTCGGCAGGAGCCGCAGGACCGCCGGCAGAACCTTCTTCAATCTTGAGACAAATGTATCGACCCGTGGCAGGATCTAACACACGGCGATAACCGGGAGGACAACCGCCATCTTCGCCATCGACAGTCTGCATCGGAGGTACAACGTCAGGCCGTCCATCACCTCCGGGACCACCACCCTCCCTCTCTTCAGGAGGAAGAACATCGTCCGTGGGTAACTCAGGAAAGTATGGTGTTCCGCCGGCAGGGGGCATTACAGACTCGGTGTCAATCGTCTGTCCAGACAAGGAACGTAACGCGGCATTTCTAGCCTTCTTACGATCTTGCTCAATCTTACTTTCTACATCTGCTGTCGGAGGTGTTATACGAGCCATTGCTGCATCTTCAGCCGCAGTCAAAGAACCAATGCCTTGTGCTAAATCTTCAACAGTAGGTGTCGGACGATTAATCGTGCCTTCTACCGTTTGACCCGCAGTGGGATCAACTGTCTTAGTATCCTTTACCGGATCAATCACTTCGCCCTCATATAAAAACGGATCCATGTCCGCACGGCCCATAGGGCTAGGAACTTGATTTAAATCAACCGCAACACCCTCAATGGTTTCGCTAGTAGGTGGAACCTCACCACGACCTCCTACGAAAGGACCAAGATCATCTAATATCTCACCCTCAAGCGGCGCTGTTTTAGGTGGAACAGTGGCTAACGAACCAATGCCATCCGCCTCTAATGCTGCCTTCCTACGCATTGCCGCAGCACGTTGACGATCACGCTGCATAGAAGCAGTGTCAGTGCCGGGTAAAGGTAAATCAGTCGGGAAGTTTCGCTGAAGACGCTGCAATCTCTCCGCTTGGCGCTGCCTACGAGCAAGCTGTTGGGCGGGAGTGTCAGTTCCGGGGCGCGGTAAATCAGACAGAAAGTTTCGATCTGGTATCTGACCTTCTTGCCGTCTACGTTGGTTTTCCAACTGACGGGCAACCCGCTCCTGTACAGTCTCAGTTAAAGGAATATTCGTATCAAAGTTCCGCATTATTTCAGCCATCGCCGCGTCTTCGCTTAAACCAGCGTCAAGACCCGCCTCAGAAGACCCGACAATCTGATCCGCAACAGCCGCTGCATCAACCGGTGGAACAATGCCAGAGGTGGAAACAGCCTCGGGCGCCGTAACCTCCGCCGCTGGTGAAGGGGTCGTGGGCTGAACAGAACCATCCGCCGCTGGTGGATTGGTATCAGGATTAAAGAAGTTTCCAAGACCAGTACGCATTGCACGGTTTAATGCCTCTGTCTGGTTTTTAGTATCAATATATTCCCTGTAAAGTTTTGTAGCTTCTCGAGCCTCATTAACCTGTTCAACCGCCGACTTGTCAGGACCGCCCTGATCCAAAGCATCAAGGGCCGCTTGCGCTCTGTTCTGAGGAGCCTGTGCAGCCTCTTCCGCAAGTCTACGAGCCCGAAGGGCCATGTCTAACTGATTAGCACGTTGCATATCAGCCCTCTGAGATGTGGTGTAAATCTGATCAGCGAGAGGAGAAAAACGACTTAACCCAGTGGTTTCAAAATTCGTAGGAACCCCGCCAGTAAACATCTTGCCACTTAAATCCAAATTATCCAAAGCAAGACCGTCATCCAAAGCCGCCGCTTCCGTTTCGCCGCGTTGTAGGATCTCAGCAAGTTGGGCGTTCTCATCAATCAAACGAGTGGTATCATCAACACGCGCTGCACCAATAGAACCATCGAATTTAGAAACGAGCTTAGGGCCTCGCTTATCTTGTTTCCTCAGTATATCTAATTTTTTCATTGCCGCTTGAGGGGTAACTACATCAGCTTCAGTCATAATTCCCTGATCAACCAAAAGCTGAACTTCATCTCGACTAGGGGTCATGATTGCCGACTTATCTATAATAGACTGAATTTTCTTATTCTCTGGTGATCCCAAGGCTCTAAGCATGTCCATATTATCACCGAAGGTTCCGTTTGGAAGTTGTTGAGGAAGACCACTCTTGTTAGCGGCAGGGCCAGTTTCTATATCCAAACCCGGTAATGTACCTTGAGCCGCCGCTTCAACAGGGGCCGTTTCTAAACCATCAGCCGTTGCCTCGTCACGCGCCGCTTTCGCGGCCAACTGATCCGCTAATGCATTGGGATTAGGAATAGTCCCGCGTTGCAATAACTCCGAAGCCAACCTCTCCCGTGCCGCAGCATCAGCGCCCTCCATGTCAATTGGATCTGTGCCAATATCATCAGGAGTAATCGCCGCCGCTTGCGCCCCAGAAGTGTCAACCTGAGAAGGATCAAAGCCCCGCTGGTTCTGTAAATTAGCCTGACCCACTGGATCGACAACCGTATCAGGGGGCGCAATCTGAAGAATATTAGGCGCAATATCCATCGGAGCCAACTGAACCGGAACAGAAGGAGCCGCTTGCGTCTTAGCCTTTAACTCAGCCTCGGCCCTTTTCCTAGCTAAATTGATTGCCAATACGTTAGGATCACCCTCTGGGGCGCCGCTAATAACACTAGCCGCAGCGTCAGACGTAGGCGTAGCCTGCTGCTGTTGAGCCGCGTTTCGCGCCAACTGATCCGCCAACTGGTTAGGAGAAGCGAACGGGTCAGGAGGAATGTTTCGTTGTTGAGTTAACATAGGATCAGTGCCAACTGCATCAATGTCCGCGGCCCTCTGAACAGTAGGCCCCTGTTGTCCCGCAGCCGTTAATGCCGTGGCCGTGCCACCACCGAGAATTGATCCTAGTAAAAAGTTCTGCCTGTCTTGAGCCGCAGTGGTTCGTAATGGATCGTAACCCGTAACCATGCCGGGCAACTTACCCTCGGCATACTCTTGAAACCCCTCAACTGGAGCCTCCAAAACACCGGCCGTAGTGGCTCTAGCAGCGCGTTGACCCAATGGTGTCGCAATCTTCTTACCAATAAAGTTGTTCAGTAACTTAGGAGCGCCAGCTATGTTTAAAACCTTGTTAGTAACAACGCCACCAGCACCAGCAACCGCAGCAACATAAGGCGCCGCCTGATTAGCTAACTGACTTGCCATCGTCTGCTTGGCTGTCTCAGGATCAAGACCACCCTCAACCAACGCCTTAAACGCCTCTGTGTTCTGTAAATTACCAGACTTAAATTCAGCGTCTACCGTGTCATTAACCTGATTAACCAACCCGCCTATGCCTAACGTAACCCCCGCAGCAATCGCCGGCACCAAACCAAACGTAGCCGCGCCAACAGATGCAGCAACAGGACCAGCATTCGCCGCAACCTGAGTACCAACATTGTCCCAACTTAACTCAGCGTTAAGTTTGTCCTGCGTGTCTTGAGGAAGCCTACTCGTTATGTTCTCGTCAAAAGCCTTAGCCTTGTCCATCATGCTTTGAGAGAAATCCTGCGCCCCCTGACCAAAAGGCTGCGCCGCAAAATCAAGAGCGCCAGAACCCAATCGAGCCATGGTTGCAACGTTCTTCTTCAACAAATCCGTTTCGCCCGGAACAATGTTGCTAGTCTTGTTAATTCGAGGACGCAAACCTGTGTCGGGATCTATCGCGCCAAAACCCTGAGCATAAGCCCTAGCATCCGCCTCAGTAACAGCGCCCGGTACCGCATTGGCTATAGTACCCGGACCATCCTGCCTACCAACACGGACAGGCAAACTCGCAACACCGCCACCAGATGTAGTCTCCAACTGTGTTTTATCACCCAAAACATAGTCGTTTAAAAACTTCCCAAAACCAGTGTCACCAAACGCCGCTGTCTCATAAGTCTCATCGTCAATAAAAGTATCCTGACCACCGTCAGGAAAACTATCCAACAAACGCTGCTCCTGCAAATACTCACTAGCACTAGGAGCCCGACGATAAACATCATCATCACTTACCCCGCCGCCACCGCTAACCTCGGCACCACGACCACCTAACTGAGGCGGTAAAGAAGGAACACGGTCACCAGCATATGGATCACCAGCGTAACTAGGTCGATCCGCTAACATAGGATCACCACCACCAGGGAAAGAACTAGGACTATAAGTGCTAGGCCGAGGGCCAACCTGATAAGGACTCGTGAAAATCCCAGGATCACCGGTCATGCCAGGATCACCAGTGTACAATGTATCGTAATCAAGAGGGGCTGTGGTAGGCTTCGGCAAATCAGCAGGGCGTAACTTAGGACGTACAATCTTCTTAGGTACAACAGGCTGCTTAACAGGAACACGGTCACCACCACCAGAACGTACCGAAGCACGGTCATCAGCATTCTCAGCCATAATCTGATTAACTTGAGGGCTCCTAGACCACCGTGAACCAGCAACCGTAGCACTGCCATCCCGAGACTTAACAGTCCCCTGCTTGGTAACACTGTATCCAGCAGCCTCTAAAGCCTGACGCTGCGAATTGTTAATAGTCTTAAAATTAGAAGCAGGACGATGAAAACTGTCAGTCCCGTCAAACGAACCCTTAATACGCTGCGCTATGGTCCGCGGACCGGGAATAGGCTCATAACGACCATCAGGACCACGACCACCCGCAGTAGATACCGTCTTAGCAGCCTTGGCTACCGTGCCGCCACCACCACCGCCAGCATTCGCACTAACAGTAGCCATCCGCTGGTTGTAACTCTTGTCCGCAAACTCAACCTTCTGACGGCCCTTGCCCTTGATATTTACAGCCTTGCCATGCTGACCATCTTTCGCAGCCTCAGATAAACTGTTGTACGTCTTGTCAGAACCGCCGCCGCCGCTGCCGCCCTCGTCACCACCGCCGTATACAATTTGAGGTTTCCAAAAAATCATCATGAGCCCTAGCCACCTTTGTTAGGATACCAACCATACCGTGAGCCGCGGTGCGACCAAACCGTCTCTACTTCCGGATACACCACCTTGAAATGTCTCCGCATGTACCTACAAATGTACAATACATCAGAAGCACCCCCCTTGGCAATCATATCTATAAAAACCAACCGGTCCCCACTGTCGCGTGAAAATACCTCCAAACCACAGTAATCTAAATTCTCATACTCAGAAGCAGTCAAAAATGCCCAGGTTATAAAACCACGGTAACGATCACCGTCCCAAAAATGAAGTATCTTACCAGCAGCCTCAGCAGGCAATAATCGCCAACCAATCGTCGCTGACCGAAAACCGCAATACGGCTCCTCACTGCACCACAACTCAATCGCATTCAATAAACCCATATGAAACTATATACCGCATATTTTGAAGACCAATCAAGAACCATGGTCCCAAATGGAAAAATACCGGAATGAATTTACCGGACCTACTTTTACAGCCGGCTACGTGCGACCGTACCCCAGTTTAGGGGGGTGTGGGGTCGGTCGATTGCTCTAGATTCCCATGGCATCGCGTCCAGTAACCCCTAGGCTTGTGCCGGTGTAGCGTATTGGTGCGCCGCTGATACCGGTATTTTATTATCTATATGGTCCGATATGGTCGTTTATTGTGTTGACAGGGTGAGTCGTTTGCTATCTAACTTTAGTTAGACGAACCGAAACGCGGTGAGTCGTTCAACTAGTAGATAGGAAAAGACATGACACTGATTAACCTAGTATCAGAAAAGACTCTTGAAGTAGTATCGCCAAGCGCAAGCGATCAAGCGATCCTCGCAGCACGTATTGACGCAATCAAAGCATTGCAAAAGAGCCTAGGCGCGATGCTTAAAGAGGATCAAGCGACGGCCGTCGCGAACGGTTTCGCAGAATATAAAGTGTCAGACGTTCGCACTGCGCCGAAAGTATCAGACTTTGAAACACTGGCACAGAACGGACACAGCGACCTAAGCAAGCTAGAGCTACGTGGCATCGCTAAGATGTTTGCTCTATTCGCTAAGACCGGAACACGGAACACGTTCCGCTGGATCGACTAGGCGATACATAGCCGGTACACTGGAAACAGTGTGCCGCACTATGTAGATCCTCTACATAAAACCGGCCGGATCACGGCCAACCCAGAAAAGAAAGAGGTAAAACCATGCGAATTAAACTAGAGTATATTGAGGTCCAGATGCTTCTTAGTGGTCTAGATGCAATGCATCTACCTACGGCATCCCATGACGATATCAAGAAATCTTTGTATCGTCGCTTGGAAAGAATGGAAAGAGATTACACCGGTAGCTATGCCGATACTGCTATCGGCAAAAAGATTGAAGCGGCCGTCGATAAGGTCGATGCGAACGGCAAGATTAAATCCTGGACTGAGATCACAGTATAATCTAGACCGGCTAGCCTATGTGATGTAGGCTAGCCATACGTTAACCAGAAAGAGGAAAGACAATGCCAGATATTTATTGCGGACACTGCGGCGAACCATGGGAAATGGACACGCTACACGATGTAGTAAGCGAGGGTAACGCAACGAACTATCGCGATGCTGCTCACAAGTTCACTAAGTTCGGATGCGGGATTATGATGTATCCCACGACCGGCACATGTACTAATCCAGTAGTGGATCAATACGCGGCCGACCGTGCAAGAGTGAACCATATCATGTCACCGCATCCAGATGAATGGATGGAATAGAACCAAGGGCGCCCTAGCGGCGCCCTTTTTTTTGTGCCGAGTTGGGCGCCTACCCCGTGCCGGTGATCCGCGCAGGGCGCGGCCGGCCGGCCACCGCGAGGGCGCAGGGCGCAGAACATGATAGAGATCGACCTGCTAGCGGGGGCGCAGGATATGCAAGCGACCGACCGGCTAGCGGGGGCGCAGACATCTATAGATATATACCGGCTAGCGGGGGCGCAGACATATCGGCCGGCCGGCCGGCTAGCGGGGGCGCAGACCGGCGCCCCTGGAATCGCGGGGCTCGATGTATAGACCAGCCGGCACCCGTTTATTTTTGACTATATAGACCTACAAATATGTTGCCGCTGCGCGACCGATACTATAGACTAAACCTACGTTAACTAGAAACAGGAAAGGAATCCGACTCATGAAATCCGGTATCATATACAAGGGGCAAAGCCTATTGGATGGTAAACCCGTTGTTGCGATCGCGACCTATAGCGACCGCAACACAAAGACAGGCAAGGTTTTACAGACCTATATAATCCGGTCAGACATCTCCCCACTAGACGCAAGCAAAACGGGCGCAGACTTCTCTATATGCGGGGACTGTAAATTCAGGGGGACACCGACCGATGACCCTAAGCGCAAGCAAGCGGTCAAACGTGACTGTTATGTTAATCTCGGGCAAGGCCCGACCATAGTATACAAATCATTTTTGCGGGGGACTTACCCCATGGCAGACAATAGGGGGGACCGTATGACACTCGGGGCCGGCCGTGTTGTTAGACTTGGCACGTATGGGGATCCTGCCGCAATTCCATCATGGGTATGGGATCAACTCTTAACTAGTTGCGCGACGCATCTGGCATACACGCATCAGTCAGGATTTCGTCCAGATATTGCAATGCAAAGCGCAGATACTGAAGCGCAAGCGGTCGCACATTGGAACAACGGTCGGCGGACGTTCCGAGTCATTACTGACCTAGGCGATATCGTAAAAGGTAAAGAGATCCTTTGTCCCGCAAGCAAGGAAGCCGGCCGGCGCGTTCAATGTAACGCCTGTAAATTGTGCGGGGGCAATAGCACAAAGTCATCTAAATCAATTGCCATTGTACAGCACTAATGGCACAATCAACGCGGGGGCATTGTGTCCCCGCACTAGTAAAGAGGAAAACAATATGGACTATGAAGCAGCACGAAATCTAGCAGACCAAATAGAGAAAGAGGTGAATAAAAAGCCTGATTTCTGGACACAAGATATGTATTGGAACAAGTGTAGAACCATTGTTGAAATGAGGCATCCTAAAATGGATGTCATGAAACAAGCCGAGCTTGTCGGCAAAATGATGCAAGAAAGGTTCCCGTCATGATTATCGCAGAGATCTCTTGCGATGTCGCATCCCTTGCCATTGAGGCAGGGGACACGATCTTTACACTTCCAAACGACATAGGTTCAGACGGAGGTTTTCACATCTATATTTACTTGGACTATGGTCAAGTAAACGATACAGACCGAGATGAAATGATGGATGCACGCGCCGGCGCATGGTTCCAAGAGCTTATTGTCGGACCTAGACAGGCACGGATTTGTTGGTCTGATTGCTATGATCCTTACCAGACAGAAATGAACAAGGTGATCTATAAAGATCAAGGACGCAGCCCCTATGCTGCAACACTACAACAGGGCAGATGGGATGTGTATCGATGGGGCGGAGATTGGCACTTTGTCCGGAAGGGGGATTTAAAATGACACAAGGGGCGGCGCTGGGGATTTCCCTGGCGCCGCCCCATTTTTTTTACACACACACATTAGAGCGAAGGCGCAGGGCGCAGACCGGTTGGCCGGCCACCTCGATCGGGGGCGCAGGGATCCGGAGAAGTTAACAAACATACCCCAAATGTTAACCAGCTAGCGGGGGCGCAGACATGCGGAGCCCGAACCCTGACGCGGGGGCGCAGAAACTAGGGCGCAGGGGCGCAGACACCTGCGTAATGATTAAGCAAGCGGGGGCGCAGGGCCGTGAACACGGCACCAACGTCCCCGAAAACATGTCCAACCCCGCATTTCAACCCCTTTTCCATGAGGCATGGGCCTTGATCCCCCCCAAATAGATGCAAGGAACGGTCAGAGAGGCTCTTGACTAAGAAGAAACACGCGCCCCCTCGCGACCAATACTGCATATTCCACGCGACTTGATGAGATCGGAGATTGACTGCATTGCTTTTGCTTGTCTTCAATTCAATCCAGAAGGGTAATCCATCCCAGATTACATGCACATCGGGAACTCCCCCGCCATGTACGTTCTCAATCCGTGTCGCTGATGCCTTCGGAGGTAAGTTCTGCCTTATCGTGTTCCAAAAGTTCGCCTCTGGTCCCTTTGACATCTGTCACATCCTTGAACTCAGCATCTATCACAAATGCTTGTGGGAATTTCTTTTGGAGATCCGCAAGCCGACCGACTATTTCATCACGGGACATGGTGTCGATGGTGTGTGTCTGTTCCCGCCTGTCTACAGTCAGACCACCAAGTGCTGATCGTATCTTTTCAGCATTGATAGCGGCAGAGAATTGACCTGCCTCTTCAGCCCCCTCGGACAGCTGGTGTAGGCGTTGCAGTTGTCCGATGGTTGACACCCCATACCGGCGTTCTCTTTCATCGCGCATCTCTTGTATATATTCTAGTACATGAGGATAGTCCCGACCGTTTAGCAAACGAGAGGCGTGTTCTTGTGCAAGGGACGTTTTGTATCCGGCTTTTCTTGCACTCTCAGCATTGGAGTAGATGCCTTCCACGATGTGCCGTGCAAAGGTCATTTGTCTGGGCGTCAGCGTTCTGGAGTGTGCTTTCTCGATCTTCTTTTTCAGCGATGCCATAGCAAAATCCTCAATGTTTACAGGCATTATAGGTGTCGCTGCGCGGTGCATCAAGTTTACATATAGTGTTTTTTCCAGAGGAATTGGGACGGGTTGGACCGAAAAATCTAGGAGAGGGCAGTACGAGGCAACTGGTTAGGTGAGTACACCTGAGTACACCCTGAGTACACCTATCATTAGTATGGTGTACTCAGGGTAAAAACTGTTAACTCATTGTTCAGTAGTAATAAAATCGTGTATCATTGTGGGGTGAGTACAGTGAGTACACCAAAACCCAATAATTTTCAGTTCAAAAAGTTTTAAAATCTCCAGCAACTCCCTATAGTGTACTCACAGAAACATTTTGACATCGGGCCGTGCTGCGTTTAACTTGATTCGCGAGGCATGGTGCTTCGACTAGTAGTAGAGAGGAAGATAGAAGATGGAACTCCAAGATATATTTAACAAGGCATCTGAGCATTTATCCGCGATGTCTGGTCCGTGTATGCGGAACCGTTCTTGTGTTTATCGTGATGGTAAGGGCGGCATGTGTGCTGTTGGTGTGTTCATTACTGATGAGCATTACACTCCGGAGATTGAGAGCATTGGCATTGCTGATGGCAACCGTGGTGATTTGGTTCGTGACGTTGTTGCGCGGTCTTTGGGTTTGAAAGCATTGACCCGTGATCAGTTGTCTTTGTTTGCTGCTTTACAGGATGTTCATGACGAGTGGGATTGTGATGTTCGTTATGGTGTGGAAGATGATACGTTACATGAGGTCAATCACTCTGAGGTTATGCAGAGGAATTTAGAGAACGTCCGCAACCGTTTTGATTTGGAGTGCTTGTCATGAATTTGGAATTGAAATCTATTAAGTACACTGAGTGGATGTCTGAGGAGACATTGTGTTTTACTGCCAATCTTTGGGTAGATGGCAAGGTCTTTGCTGAGGTTAGCAATCAGGGTCATGGCGGTTGCACTGACGTTCGTCCCCACTCTAAATTCAAGTTAGATAGCACTGAGGGTGCGATGCCTTTTTACCGTCAGTTAAAGAAGGTTGAGGCACATTGTAATGCGATGCCTAATCTTGAGCCGTGTGAATTGTTTGCTGAGGGTTTGCCCATGGATTTGGAACTGTGGTGCAACATGGAGGTTGAGGCATTTTTGGCGCGGCGTGATATGAAGCGCAAGTTAAAGAGCCATGTTTTGTTTCAGATTAAGGGGCAGGACGGCATTTACCAGACCAAGTACCATCCTCGTAAGACTGACGGTTCGTGGACTGTGTTTGGTTCTGAGAAGCGGCGCATATTAAATGACATGTCTGAGGCTGATGCTCTTGCTATTTGGAGGGCGAACTGATGCCATCTCTTTGGTTCACACCTACGGATCCTCGCAATACTGCGGGGGTTCGTGTTCACATGATTGCTGTATACGAGCGGTGGATGAAGGAAAATGGTTTTGCTGATTATGTTGGCGATGCCATGGATTTTGCTTTGGAAGAGGGGTCCAACCTGTCTCACTGTCAGCGCAATTTCGTGAATGCATACATTCAATTATGGGAGGCTATGGACGATGGCGGTTATTAGATCTGAGCAATACGTTGAGTTGTACTCTGAATTAGCAGAGTTGATGTTGGAAGCGAACAACGTTGATTTGCCGCCTGAGATTTTGTTGGTGACTGAGGCGAACGGCGATGTGCGTTACACTGACGCCGCGCAAGATCGGTTTAACGATTACTGTGATGAGGTTGAGGCTGTTTTGTCGAAGAACAATATCATCAAGGTGTCTGATTTTGAGTACAACGTTTTGCAAGTTGCTCTTGATCACATGATTGAGCATCAGGAAGGCCTTAAGTTGTACGAAATTGAGATAGATCCGTCTGATGATGTACCATGCGATGATGCTCAGTGGGATGACATTTGTGAGAGATTGGAAGCCGCCAAGAAATTGAAGGCGTTGTTTTCATGAGTGCGTATTACAATGAGATAGATCCGTTTGCCGCTGATTGGCTCCGCAACTTAATTGGTGCGGGGTTAATTGCGGATGGAGTAGTAGATACTAGGAGCATCAGTGATGTCAGACCAGAGGAACTTTTTGAATTTACTCAGTGCCACTTCTTCGCAGGAATTGGCGTCTGGAGCCACGCACTCAGGGGTGCGGGATGGGACGATGATCGACCTGTCTGGACGGGATCCTGTCCGTGCCAGCCTTTCAGCGGGGCAGGCAAGAGAGAAGGGGTTGCTGACAAGCGGCACTTATTCCCAGACTGGTTCCACCTCATCCGCGAGTGCCGCCCTGCAACGATCTTTGGAGAACAGGTTGCGAGTAAAGACGGCCTTGGTTGGCTCGACCTTGTACAAGCTGACATGGAAGGAGAGGGCTACGCCTTTGCACCGTTCGATTTGTGCGCTTCGGGCTTCGGTGCGCCGCACATCAGGCAACGATTGTGGTTCGTGGCCCACTCCGACCACACGGGATCACAAGGGCGGATATCAGGGTGGCCGCATTCGGAACGGCAAGATCAGCACGGACACATTGGATGTGGCGGCACAGTTGACGGGATGGCCCACTCCGAATGCAACCAACAACGGTCAGGGCGAGGAACCGGACGCGAAGGTCAAGCGGGGCATGAATGCGGGGTTGAACCCAGCGGACGCGGCGAGATTGGCGGGATGGACAACGCCGGCGGCATCGGACGGGACGCGGGGCGGCACGGGAATTACGGCGGGGATGTCCGGATCGAGTTTGACGCAACTGTCGAAGATGTCGGGCTGGCCCACTCCTCAAGTAGCGGACGACAATATGAGCCGAGTGTCAAATCCCCAAGAGTACAGTCGCAAGAGATTGGAAACGAGGAACGCAGGCCAGAACTTGGCGGACACGGCTCAAGCCTTGGTTCAGGCGCAAAGACTAACGGTGTCTGGCGAGATGCAGACTGGCTCTATTGCAGGGATGGAAAGTGGAGGCCAGTTGAACCCAGCACTTTCCCGCTGGCTAATGGGATTGCCGGTCGCGTGGGACGATGCCGCGCCTACGGGAACGCGATTGTCTCGGAAGTCGCGCAAGGATTAATCAGTAGTTTTATGGAAGGAGAGAGAGATGGCACGATTTGAGTGTGTAATAACAATTAAGGTAAATCCGGTACGTGAGGCGGAAAGCCGTGAGGAATTTATTGAAAAAATTATTGAGGAATACAACGATCAATGTTTTGGCTTGTTTGATATTGACGCATCAGATTTGTCAGAAATTACAGAAGGATAGAGAGAGATGGCTGACGAATATGATTACAGAAAACGCATGAGTGCTTTAAACAACGCGGCGTATGCCGCTGTTGGGGTGTGTCCACATAAGTATCCGCACCCTACCTTTAAGGCCTTGGTTAAGATTTGTCATGAGATTGATGCTCTCATTGATGATGAGACATGGGGCAGGGACAACATGCCGCCTGATGAGTGGACCGCTGCGGGTGGATTGAAGGCATTTTGTAAACAGCAAGGAGAGAAGTAATGGGATTAGATGCATATTTAATTGCGGAGCGGAACAACACTACAACGAGTGTTGTGAAGGGAAAGTATGAGGCTGTTGACCGGCCAACGGAAGCGGTCGGTCACGTAAAGACGGGGGACGCAGAGTTGCGTCCTTCTGAGGTTTGCTGGCCTATTGCCTCGGTCCGGTTGGAGATCCAGTACTGGCGCAAGCACTGGGATTTGCATGAGTTAATTAACCAGAGCTATGCAAGCCCTGATGAGTACAACGAAAACCCTATGAAGGTGTATTTATCTTCTGATAATTTGCGGGAGATTGCGGCTAAGATCCGCGATGATTTAACGGAGGACGCAGACCCTCGGTATCGTCACCATACAGAAAGGGAGGAGTACGCTAAGAAGTTTGATTTAGCGGCTGATTGGATTGAGTTCGATGGGTGGAACAGATCGGTTTATTATCGGGGAGATTTCTGATGCTTGATTACACTTGGGGCGCAAGCACCGTTGCTACTAAGTACGTGCATCAACGGTTGCATGAGGTTTTGGACATGGAGGATAATGACTCTATGTGCATAGCGTTGTCTCAGTTTTATGCTGAGTTAGCGGAAAACTATTACAAGGACACGGGTCAAAGGATTGGTGATCCGCATGATTGAGTGTCCGGAGTGCAGTTACACTGGTCACAAGGGCATGGTTGAGAAGACCTTGTACCAGCGGTTTGGCGAAACGTTAGAGCCGGTAGCTGAGTGGGTTGCTTGTGAGAATTGTGATGGTTCTGGAGAAGTGGAGCCTGAAGATGAGTACGCATAGCGTTAAGGCAAAGTCGCGGCATCCAGGGGCGCCGCGACAACATTTCAAGGTCGCTCATCTGACCTTTGAATTAACTGATACCACGTTTGCATTGATAGCTGGTGAGGCGGTCTTGGAGAAGGACCGCCGGCCATTGTTTACGGGTGTTATAACCAAGGGCATAGCCACTGAGTTGCGTAGGTTGGCCCATCATTTTGACGAGAGGGAAGATAAACTGTGAATGCATCAGAAAGAAGACAGAGAGTATTGGACGTTGCCGCTGCGGAGAACAAGCGGATGTTGGAACAGTATGGGTATCGAGGTCCGAATTACGGCATTAAAAATGAGGTTGTTGAGGGGCGCATTGGCAGGTTTGCTACCAAGCAGGGGCGTCCATTGCAGTTAAATTCTAAGATTATCATGAACATGACTAAGCAGGGGCGCAACGCGGATGAGATTGCCGCTGCCTTAAACATGCAACGCAAGAGCGTAATTCGCACGGCGCTCAGACATGGTATAGATATCATTAAGTGATGGTGAGAGGCGGCGGTGAACATCGGAGTTGTAACGATCAAACTGAGCGCAGGTAAGGTTTCAGTTGAATAAGCCGCCCCTCATAAAAAGTATATCAAAGGACGCAGAGAATGCCAGAGTATTTATTGCCCGAAGGCAATGTTTTAATAAGTTTTTCGGGGGGCAGGACCAGTGGGTATATGCTTCACAAGATCTTGGAAGAGAATGGCGGGTTGCCTGATCGGTGCAAGGTTGTTTTTGCCAACACTGGTCGAGAAATGCCTCAGACATTAGACTTTGTGCATGAGTGTGGTGACCGGTGGAACGTGCCGATCAAGTGGTTGGAGTACGACCGGATTGATAACAAGGTTACGTTTAAAGAGGTGAGTCACAACTCCGCTGCGCGAAACGGTGAGCCGTTCGAGACACTGTTATACAAACCTTATTTGCCAAACGCAGTGGCTAGATTTTGCACGGCAGAGTTAAAGGTACGGACGATCAAGCGTTACCTGGTGTCGCAAAAATGGAAGCATTGGAACTCTGGTATTGGCATTCGTGCTGACGAGCCCCGCAGAATTAATCGTGGGGACAGCAAAGATCGATGGACCTTTTGGTATCCACTGGCGGATGCGGGAGCAACCAAGGCTACGGTCATGGATTTCTGGAAACAACAGCCTTTTGATTTGAGATTGTTTGGTCCGAATGGTGTGACGGCGAAGGGCAACTGTGATGGTTGTTTCTTGAAGAGCGAGGCTACTTTGGCGATGATGTGGCGAGAGCATCCGGATCGTATGGAGTGGTGGTCGGCAATGGAGAAGAAGATAGGGGGGACATTTCACAAGCGCAGAAGTTATGACGATGTTGGTAATTTTGTAAAACGGCAGGGCGATTGGATCTTTAACGAGGAGGTGGGCGCCCTTTGCCAAGAAGATGATGGAGAATGTACGGGATGACACCGGCACAAGAAGCAGAACTAAAACATTTGCGGCGCATGGTAGATAATCTTGAGCCCGAAGCGTATAAGACAGGTGCTGGGGCTGATGCGAAGAACAAGTTGTATCAGGCCCGACTAGAATTAAAACAGTTTGTAAGTAGTCTAAGACAAGAAGGATATAGAATATGATAGTAGATACCAAGCGGGTATTGGTTGAAGAGTTGACCTACTCGGGCAGTGCCTTTGGGGTACTGGCTAATGGCGAGGGGGTGTTTATTAACTCTCGCATTGTAGACAAGATGGAACTCAGCCCTGGCACTGCGGTTCACGCGCAGGTTTTGCCTAACTTTTCTGACAAGCGGGAGCAGATTCCATGGCGCGTGGTTAATGTTCAGGCGGAAACGGCGGATGAATTGCAGCCAACTCCAACTTCGGAGCCAGAGGCTGAGGTGAATGATCATGAGGATGATATAGACGTAAAGATCTTTGATGTCTTGGAAGCGGCGGGAAAGCCATTGACCATGCGCGAGATCTTTGACGCTACTGATCTGCATTTACCTGACATACGCGCATCGCTGCACCGGCAACGTGAGTTGGTGTCCAAGGTAGAAGTATACTTTGTATCTAAATAGAGAGTTTAATATGAAACAGTACAAGTTTACTGCGGCGTATGTCGCTGCAATTGTTGCCGTAAACATCGGCTTTGTTTATGTTCCTTTAGTTCCAATATGGGGAGAGATGTTTCCGCCCATGTCATTAGTAGTTGGCGCGGTTTTTATTCTGCGGGACTTTGCTCAACGTGAAATTGGTCATCACATTTTAGCGGCGATGGGTGTTGGTGCGGCGTTAAGTTACCTGATGGCGGACCCTTATGTTGCGTTAGCTAGTTTGGTCGCTTTTTTAATTTCAGAGCTGGTGGATTGGTACGTTTACACATTTACTGGCCGGCCATTAGCGCAGCGCATCTTGCTTTCTTCCGCGATAAGCACACCCATTGATAGCGCAGTTTTTTTAGAAATGATTGGTCACTTTAGTTTTGTTGGCTTTGCAATGATGACGGCGGCGAAAATGCTAGCGGCGGGTGCAATCTGGTGGAGGTTATCACGATGAGAGTAGTATACAACGCAACTTTTGTTGCCGATTGTCCAAGCGATGGTAAGGAAATTGTTTACAGAGTTAAGTTAATTAGCTCACACATTATTTTGGTAGAGGATCTTCACAAATGTTTTTCTGAAATAAAGAAAACACCTATTTACCAAGAGGACGTTACGGCACTTTTGGCACAAAAGTTTGATTGTTCTGTTGAAACTAGCGGATCACATCAAAATGTTTCTATCTTTTGCGAGGTGGAATGATTCACTACCATGGAACGCCAATCACTCCGGTCAGAGAACTGTTAACTCTGGCCGGTCGGCACTTCTGCGTTAGTCACATGCGTCCAGATGATGTCACTCGATGTCACCAGATTGGGCAAAGCGTCATGTTAGATAACGGCGCCTTTAGTAAGTGGAAGTCTGGCAAGCAGACTGATTGGAAAAGTTATTACGAGTGGTGTGATAAGTGGTTAGACTACCCGACCACATGGGCTGTAATTCCTGATGTTATTGACGAGGGCACTCAAGCCCAAGAATCTTTGGTGCGGGATTGGCCTTATGGTGATAGAGGATCACCGGTTTGGCATATGGATGAACCTATCTCTAGGCTATTATCTTTGTGTGAGGATTGGCCTCGAGTATGTGTGGGATCAACGGCGGAGTATGCTGTTGTAATGTCTCCATCTTGGTGCATGAGAATGGATGAAGCCTTTAATGAGATTGAGGCTACGTTTAAAAGAATACCCAACCTGCATATGCTTAGAGGCATGAAGTTATCTGGGCGTCAGTGGCCCTTTGCCAGTGCTGACTCTACAGACATTGCCCAGAACCATCACTTAAAACACAACACCGCTCGTTTGATGGCGGATCGTTGGGACGGGGCTCAGTGCCCTGGAAGGTGGACAATTAGACCACATCAAACAAGTTTTTTATAAAAAGGACTGATGAGTAATGATCAACAGAGAAGAATACAGTGCATTAATTTTAGAGTTAAAGGCTGCTAACTCTGAAATAAAAAGGCTGCAAGCAGAGAACAAAGAGTTGCGGGAGTTCCTTGAGAAGTTCCGCGACAAGACAGCCTCAATATTTCAGTGAGGGTGATTCTACCTGTCAATTGGTAACTTATCCGTCCGAAATATCTCAGCCTTCTGCTTCAGGATAAGTTCCCGTTGACGTTCAAGTTCCTCAAACTGCCGGTCGATTTCCGACAGCTTGGGGAACTCTATAACTTTATCTTTTGGGTTCATTGGACTTGCCAATCTTGGACTTTCTTAAATGCTCTGGTTCTTTTGAGTAGCCTCTGATCTGGGTAACGTTGTTACCGTTCATAGATTTAAGCAACGCCTTTGATACATCTAAGTCCAACCCTGTTTGCTTGGATATAACTTGGGCTCCACTATCGATTGTTCGCAACTGGCGTTTCTTATCCACCATGGTTTCAACCATGGCATCTACCATTTCTTTCGCTACTTCTTTTGCCTGTAGTTCTAAGTAAGTTTTAGCCATTCTCTTGCTTTCTCTCCTAATACTAATGCGCCTATGTTGATCTTGTTTCTGAGTGCTTCAACGATACGTTCGTCTATTGTGCCTTCTGAGATCAGATCAATATAGGTCACGGGGTTTTTCTGTCCGATGCGGTGCGCCCGGTCTTCACTTTGGATCCGTGTTTCCAAGTTGAAGTCATTGGCATAGTATACCACAAGGTTGGCCTCGGTCAAAGTCAGACCGTAACCAGCGGTAGCTGGGTTGCCCACAAAGTATTTCAGTGGGTGGTTGGGGTCTTGAAAGTTTTGCACGATAGCCAGACGCTCATCGTCCGGAGTGTCTCCAAAGTATGCCGCTGCGGCCCCAAGTCCAAACTCTTTGTTCAACATTGCAACAATGGACTTGATGTCATGACGGAACCGCGACCAGACAATTGCTTTGCCATCGTGTTCTGACATTATTTCTTTGAGTGCGTCTGTTCTTTTGGTTGGAAAGTACTCGATGTCTCCTTCGTCTGTCTTGATATGGCCTGACAGGATCTGTTGTAGGCGCAAAAGCTGTGTAATTACTGCGGGTGCGCTGACCAATTCACCATTGTTTAGCAGAACCATGGCCTGTCGAGAGATATCGTTGTACATTTTGGTTTGTTCTGGCGTCAGTTGTACATACCTGACGGTGTATGTCTTGTCTGGCAGGTCTAGGCATTCTTTTTTAAGAACACGGTAGCTGAAGGAACTGATTCGTTCTGTTAGTTCATCCAGATATCGATAGCCTACGATCTGAGTAAACGATCTGGCGCCCATCTTCTGTTGTTTGGTTATCGCATACCGGCCTTGGAACGCCCAATACGAATCACCTAGCATACCTCGTTGCAGAAACTCTGCTTGCGAGTAGATATCGAGAGGAGACTTGGTGATTGGTGAGCCGGTCAGTAGTCTTTTGTATGAGAACCCATCAGATATATCCATGAGTGCTTTGGTTCTTTTGGCCTTGGGGTTTTTGATGGTGGTGCTTTCATCAATGGCAATCAAGCCGTGCTTGCCTAGATGTTTTGACATCCACTTTCCTACACGCTGCCCCTTCGTTGAGGAAAAAGCCTCCACGTTCATGACAAACACGGTGAGCCCAGCAAAACCTTTTTGTATTGATCGTATTTCTTCTGTCTGTTTCTTGTTTGGCGATGCTACCCAACGAATCATTCGCAGCGGTACATCATCCGACATGTGTTGAGGTATTTCCTTAGCTACCCAGTTTCGATACACGCCCTTTGGCGCTATCACCAGGGCGAAGTTGATCTTACCTTCCAAGAACAACTGTCCCATGTTATCAATGAGAACTTTAGATTTGCCGGTGCCCATTTCCATAAAGAACCCAAAGAAATCTTTCTGTCCAGCAGCATTCAATGCGGTTCGTTGGTGGTCATACGGTTTCGTTTTGAATTTATAGTTGACTGTCATATCGTTCCTCCCATATACTCCAAAATACGGCACAAAAATGGTTGTGTCAACTTAACCCTGAAGAGGATGTACTTTAATGGAAGACATATTCGATGACATGTTTGACACGAGCCAAGCGTTGGCCGGTGTTGATGCAGAGGTAGGCAAAAACCTATCTGAAATGGTGAAACAGGTCACCCAACTTGATAAAGAGATCAATGATTGGGAAGAACACCTTAAAATCCTGAAGGAACAGCGTAAGCGTATCACTCATGACCGCATCCCTAGTTTAATGGATGAAATGGGTGTGGAAAAGATAGAAGTTGAGGGCGCCTCGGTTGCTTGTAAGCCTGTAGTACACGCATCTATTCCTGTTCCGCGCAAAGAAGAAGCATTTGCTTGGCTTAGAGAAAATGGTCTGGACGGTATCATTAAGAACGATGTCGTTGTGACGTTTGGTAAGGGCGAAGACAACATTGCCGGCAATCTTGTTGGGCAGTTGCAGGAGAAGGGTTTTGATCCGCGGACCAAGACACACATCCACGCTTCAACACTCAAGGCTTTTGTAAAAGAGCGGGTAACAGCAGGTAAGCACATCGATTTGGACATGTTCGGAGCGTTTGTTCAAACAGCAGCAGAAATTAAGAGGAAAGTATAATGGGTGCGATTAAGAATAAAATGTTAGAAGAGATGGATGATGAAGACCACACTGATGAGTACGGTGGTTTCATGGACAATGACGAGACAGATTTTGATGAGGATCAAGTCATTGAGGATCAGATGATCCAGAAAGCAGAAGATGCTCTTGAAGAGCAAGAAATTGAACGTCAGATTAAAGAACAGGAAAAGAAAAATGGGTAACGCAGTAGCTAATAAAAAAAGTGCAGAGTTAAGCACAGATATTCTTGACGATATCTTTGAAACCGCAGGTGAAGGTGCCTCATTTAGTAGTGACGAGATGGCGATCCCGTTTGTTCGCTTGCTTCAGCCTATGAGCCCTCAGATCAACAAGAAAAAGCCTGAGTTTATTCCCGGCTCTGAACAGGGTGATGTGTTTAACACCGTTACTGGTCAGTACTGGCCCGGCGAAGAGGGTATAAAAGTTATCCCGTGTTATCAAACAACGGAGTACTTGGAGTTTGTGCCTATTGATTTGGGTGGCGGGTTTAAGGGCAAAGTTCCTACTGGTGATCCGTTGATTAACCAGACCAGACGAGAGGGTATGAAAGAAATACTGCCCAACGGCAACGAACTCATCAAGTCGGACCAACATTTCTGTTTGGTTTTGGATGATGAAGGATCCTATCAACCAGCTATCATTGACATGAAGTCTGCTAGCCTGAAAATCAGCCGGCAGTGGAAGACTAAAATCTCTATGCAAAAGGTTAAGAACCCAAAAACAGGGCAACTTGCTGTACCTGCTGTGTTTGCTACGATCTGGCGTATGTATTCCGTGGAAGAAACCAACGACAAAGGAACGTGGAACAACTGGGCCACGGAACCTGTTGGTTTAGTACCTCCAGAAGATCGTCACCTTTTCTTGGCGGCTAAAGACTTCCGAGACTCTATTCTAGCTGGAGAAGTAAAGGCCGCTGCGGATCCCACAGTTAATCCCGAAGGATCTGGCAACGCAACTGGAGCGCCATACAAGGACAATGAAATCCCTTTCTAAAAAAGTGAATAAAGAATCGCGCTAGCCGGGTTAGCGCGATTTTTTTAGGAGGGATTATGTCTCAAGCAAAAAAGTTAATGGATGCGTTCTGCGGATCGATAGCGGCGCACGGTACAACCACTGTAGGCAGAGTTGGACGCAACGGCAAAGCCGAGGCGAAGAGTATGATTGTTCGCGGTCCTTTGACCGCTGAGTTAGTACAGGATCACATTGAGGGCCGTCAGGGTGTGGGATCTATACCTATTACCCAAGATAATCTGTGCATGTTCGGGGCTCTGGACATTGATACCTATGATCTCAACTTGGTGGAGTTAAATGCCAAGGTTCAAAAGCTAGGGTTGCCCCTGGTGTTGTGTCGTTCCAAGTCGGGCGGCGCCCACCTCTATTTGTTTCTCAAGCAGTGGGAGCAAGCGGCCATGGTTCGAGAGTATCTGACCGAGATGTCTGTTGCCTTGGGGTTCTCCGGTTGTGAGATCTTTCCAAAGCAGGACACTATCTTGGCGGAGCGTGGCGATGTGGGCAACTTTATAAACATGCCTTACTTTGGTGGTGATGTAACCACACGCTATGCCTTGGATAAGAAGGGCGAAGCTATGGACATGGCGCAGTTCTTTGCTGCGGTTGATGCAGCAAGGATAGACATTCCAGAGTTAAATGAACTTCAGTTTGGTGGAGAGAGAACACACTTTACTGACGGGCCGTACTGCTTGGAGATCATTACTGGGCAGGGCTCTGTTACTGAACACCGGAACACGTTTATGTTTAATGTTGGCGTGTACTGCCGGTTGAAGTGGCCTGACAATTGGAAGAAGCATCACGAAGAATACAACAGGACGTTATGCAGCCCTGCCCTTGAGGCAACTGAGATCGTTGCGTTGCAGAAATCGTTGATGAAGAAAGAGTACTTCCTGCAATGCAGTGTGTGTCCGTTAAAAGATCACTGTGATGTACAGATCTGCAAGTCGCGCCAGTTTGGTGTGGGTAACTCGGCCCCAGATCGGGCCAACCTTGGTGGTTTGACAGTCATGTTATCAGAGCCTCGGCATTACTTCATGGATGTAGATGGTCAGCGGCTACAGTTAACTGTTGAGCAATTGCAGAACCAAGGTCTTTGGCAGCGGTCATGCATGGAGCAACTCAACTTCATGCCGCCTCAAGTTAAGCCACAAGATTGGCAGGTTGCAATCAACACTCTGATGAAGAACTCGGTCACCATAGATGTCCCTCCGGAACTCACGATCAAGGGGCAGTTTCATGAGATGCTGAAGACGTTTTGCACAAGTCGGATTAGGGCTTTGTCCCCAGAAGAAATGGAGATGGGCAAGCCGTGGACCGAGGACGGCGTGACGTACTTTACGATGGCTGGCTTGGAACAGTTTCTCAAGAACAGGCAGTTCACACATTACAAAGCGGTTCACATACAGGAACAGTTGAAGACGCTGAATGATGGAGGGGAGTGCTACCTTAAAAAGAATATTAAAAAAGATGACGGAAGTCGAAAACAATTACGTGTCTGGCATGTGCCGGCATTTGAAGATGAAGAAATAAAACTGGAACCAAAGGAGTTTAGTGATGACATCCCCTTCTGAACAACGAAAGCTGCTGAAGATTGCGGAAATAACCGAGTGGTTGGGGGTATCCCATTCCACCATTTACAAGTGGGTAAGCGAGGACATCTTTCCACAACCCATATATCTTGGACCGGGCAAGGGCGATAAGAACAGCGCCACCCGTTGGGTCGAGGAAGAAGTTCTGGAGTGGCTGGCTCAACGTCCACGCGGTAAAGAGTGATGTCCGAGGAGATGCTCTTAGGTCCGCCTGGGTGTGGTAAAACGTACAGCCTTATACAGCGCGTACAAGAAGCCCTAGAGGACGGTGTTGACCCTGAACAGATAGGGTTCATGTCCTTTACAAAGAAGGCCGTACAAGAGGCCGTTGAGCGGTCGTGTGGCAAGTTTGGGTTTGACGAGAAACGTCTGCCTTACTTCCGCACCCTGCACTCGATTGGGTTCCGCGCTTTGGGTTTGGTATCTGGTGACATGCTAGCCAAGGACGATTGGCGCAAGCTGGGTCATGGTCTGGGTTTGTCGTTTGATAATGCAGAAGGCGCCGCACCTGATGACGGCATCCTGATCCCTGCCATTGGCGGTGACGGCGGCAAGTACATTCAGTTGATCGACCGGTCCAGGTACAGGTTGATTGCAATGGAGCAAGAGTTCAACGAGGCTGAGGATTGGGATCTATCGTTTCCAAAGATGAAGCAGATCGAGGTCAGTGTTGCTTTGTACAAAAGCAAGTTCGGTAAGATGGACTTCGTTGATCTGATTGAACAGTACCTGAACGTAGAACCACCGTACTTGAAGCTGCTGATTGTGGACGAGGCCCAAGATCTTACTCCCTTGCAATGGGAGATGGTGGATCACATGAAGGCCAACGCGGAGAATGTGGTGTATGCAGGGGACGATGACCAAGCCATTCACCGATGGACCGGCGTTGATGTTAATCGTTTTATCAATGCGACAGACAACAAGACAATCCTTTCACAGTCGTACCGGTTGCCTCGGGCCGTTTGGTCTTTGTCTCAGCAGATTGTAAAGCGGATCGACAACCGGATTGAGAAAGAGTTTCTACCCATGGAGGAAGAAGGCTTGGTTGAATACCACCTAAGCCGGCACACAATTCCGTACCACAAGGGTTCGTGGACAATCATGGCTAGGACCAACAGTTTTGTGCGTGAGTTTGCAGAGTCTTTAAGGGAAGACGGATACCTGTACAGTGTTAAGGGTCGGCCTTCGATCAACCCAGATGCAGTAGATGTGATCGTTGCTTGGCGCGATCTGCAAGCAGGTAACCCTCTGTCGTTGCGCCGCGTTAAGAAGATGTATGCGTCTGTACCAAAGCAGGGAGACTATGCTGTTGTAAAGCGGGGCTCTGCTAGATTGTTAGACGCTGCGGACCCAGAAGCGATGTTGGATTACGAAACCTTGGTGCGTGATTATGGAATGATTGCTCCGTTATATACGGATGCGATGGATGTGGCACGGTTTGGTAAGGAACAGAAGCTATACGTCCGGTCAATTGAAAGACGAGGGGAAGACATCACCCAACCCCCTCGCCTTAAAGTATCAACTTTTCATGCCATGAAGGGAGGAGAAGACGATAATTGCGTAGTGTACCTAGGGATACCAAGAGTGTGCGCTCAAAGCAAACATCCAGATGACGAACATCGGGCATTCTATGTGGGCATAACACGCGCCCGGAAGGAATTGCACATACTAGATACAGATAAGAGGTATAAGTACCAGCTATGAATAGAGATGATGTAGTAGACAGCGCCTTAGACAAGATCAACGGCGATAGACAGGATGAGTATGGAGATGTGTTGAACTCTTTCACCACTATATCCATTGGATGGGACACAATTGTTAAATCGGCTCTCGGCACTCATGGTTGTATAACCCCGATGCATGTTGGTCTGATGATGGATTGGTTGAAGACGAGCCGGCTGTTGGTGGACATAAACCATACAGATTCGTGGGTCGATAAGGTCGGGTATGCCGCCCTGTCTGCGGAGGTTGCAGATAGATACATGGAGCCGGGAGAGTTGTTGGATATTAGGTGGGGAACCGGGCGAGTTTCCCCCGATGACACGCTTTCTGACGATTGGGTGGACGATTTTGCTGGGCGAGTTTCCCCCGATGTTCCACCAGAAGGAGTGGTGGTGGAGGTAGAGATAGAGGAAGAGCCTCCTGTTTGGGATGGTACAATTCAAGATGTGGAAACAAAGAAATGGGTGAATGAAGCAACGAAGTATGCCAAAGAGTTTGCCGAGCGAGAAAAGAAATACTTGGCTGAAAAAGGTGTTCTTGAAGTTTATAAAGAGCTTTTAAAGATTGCTACGTTGGACGAATTAGATGCCATGGCGAAGTATACTCCTAAACCTAGGCCCATGACCCGCAAGCGTTTAGCCGCATACCTAGAGCCTGGGCTCAATGCTTTGTTCGGTACTGAGTATGAGCCATATGTTGGGACAAAGACATGTCAGAAGATTGATGGTCGCAACGGCAAGCCTTGTGGGCTCCCGTTAGTTGGTAGACAAAAGAAGTTCTGTAGTAAGCACGTTCCAAAGAGTACAAAATTAGCAAGGAAAGCCTATGGCAAGAGATCGAAAAGACAAGTCAACGATCAACTATCTTGATCGGATGGACATTGACCGGTTAGATCCTGATTGGAACATACCAACAGAGTACCCTGATCTAACAGGAT
>Ga0208134_1000512_pt1 | contig 25508 bp, 11 predicted proteins | sample VirMetDEL_Mar_31_FD_184515 | JGI IMG/M metagenome (GOLD analysis project Ga0208134, IMG submission 184515) | Aqueous microbial communities from the Delaware River and Bay under freshwater to marine salinity gradient to study organic matter... | ecosystem: Environmental > Aquatic > Marine >... | reverse complement strand
AGTCATTGAAAAACTCAATATCTGCTTTTAATGTTGAAACATTAAGACAAGTAGAAGATTTAAACTTACACGATTTTGGTATATTCTTAGAATTAGAACCAGATGAAGAAGAGCAAGCTAAATTAGAGTCTAATATTCAAGTTGCTTTACAAGCAGGTAATATTGATTTAGATGACGCTATAGATTTACGTCAAATAAAAAATATTAAACTTGCTAATCAAATGCTTAAAATTAAGCGTAAGAAAAAGCAAAAAGAAGACATGCTTGCGCAGCAGTCTAATATCCAAGCTCAAGCAGCAGCTCAAGCTGAAACAGCTGAAAAAACAGCTATGGCTGAAGTACAAAAACAAGAGGCAATATCTGGATCTAAAGTACAATACGAGCAAGCTAGAACTGAAATGGAAATTAAGAAAATGGAAGTTCAAGCACAACTTGACCAACAAAAAATGCAAATGCAACATCAGTTTGATATGCAATTAAAGCAAATGGAAACTCAAGTGCAAACGCAAAAAGAAACTGAAAAAGAAAATAGAAAAGACAAGCGTATAAAAATGGAAGGTACGCAACAAAGCGAAATGATAAGCCAAAGAAAAAATGATGGCTTACCAATTGATTTTGAAAACCAGTCAGAAGCTGGTATGAGCGCATTTATGTAAATGTTTATTTAATTATTTAATTATATTATATTATGTCAGAAGTAAAAACAAATGAACCTGTTAAACAAGAAGGTGACTTTAAGTTAAAAACTAAAAAGAAAACACCTAAAAAATTAACCGAAACAAAGGATAATATTACGAAAGTAAATATTAATCCAAAAGAACCTTTAGTAGAGTTAGAAAGTAACGTTACTAAAGTAGAAATAAAAAAAGAAGACGATGCCATTCAAATCGGAGAAGCAAAAAAGGTATCTGTGGAAGAACCATCCGGAAATAGCGCAGAGGTGGGAGAACCTGTACAAGAGTCCAACGAGACTACTGAAGGGTTTTCTCCGATCCAAGAAATAACAGAAGCTGAAGTTAAAAAAGTTGAAGCTGACGTTAAAGAAGCTATAAGAGACGAAAAAGTATTAGGTAAACCATTACCTGAAAATATTGAAAAGCTAGTTGCTTTTATGGAAGAAACTGGTGGGACAATAGAAGATTATACTCGTTTAAATGCTGATTACAGTAATGTAGACGATAAAACTCTTATAAAAGAGTATTACAAAAAAAATAAACCTTATTTAGATAATTCAGACTTAGATCTTTTGTTAGAAGATTTTGATTATGATGAAGATATAGATGAGGAAAAAGATATTCGCAAGAAAAAGCTTGCGTTTAAAGAAGAAGTTGCAAAAGCCAAAAACTTTTTAGAGGAAACAAAGAGTAAATATTACGACGAAATCAAGTTGAGACCCGGCGTAACTCAGGAACAAAAAAAAGCTATGGATTTTTTCAATAGATACAACAAGCAGCAAGAACAAGCTGAGCAACAACATCAATTGTTTAAAGAAAATACTAAACAACTTTTTAGTGATGATTTCAAAGGTTTTGATATCAAAGTAGGTGAAAAGTTATATAAGTATAATATTCAAAACAAAGATAAAGTTGCAGAAAACCAATCAAATATTAACAACTTAATCGGGAAGTTCCTTGATGAAAAAGGTAATGTTAGTGACACGAGTGGTTATCACAAAGCTATGTATGCTGCTGAAAACGTAGATAAAATCGCAGCTCATTTTTATGAGCAAGGAAAAGCAGATGCAGTTAAAGAAGTTGTAAACAAATCAAAAAACCTAAGTGACACTAAAGCTAGAACTACTCAAAATGATGTGTTTATTAATGGATTTAAAGTTAAAGCTATTTCAGGCGCTGATTCTACAAAACTAAAAATTAAAACAAGAAAATTTAACTAATTAAAAATTATTAATTATGAGTTTAACTCCTCAATTTGGTAAAATTGTTCCATCTCAAAGTCAAGAGTTATTGAACAGTAATTACCTACAATTTGACAGTACTGCAGGTGGTGCGTATGATGCTGAAAAAACAAGCACTTTCGCGCAGCAGTATTTGCCTGAAATTTATGAACAAGAAGTAGAGCGTTATGGAAACAGAACGTTATCTGGATTCTTAAGAATGGTTGGCGCTGAAATGCCAATGACATCTGATCAAGTGATTTGGTCTGAACAAAATAGATTACACATTGCATATGATGGGTGTACTCTACCAGGTGGTGCTCCTCAGTTAACTATTAAAGTTAACAATGTAGCAGGTACAACAAACGTTATTTCACCTAGAGCTACTGTTGTTGTTTTAGATCCAGCTACTGGTCTTGAAGAAAAATGTTTAGTAACTGATTCTAATACTGCTACTGGTGTTATCACTGTACAACCTTATACTCTTGCTAATCTTAATACTTTTACAGCTACAGGATTAAAAGTATTTGTTTACGGTTCTGAGTACGCAAAAGGTGGTAAAATTGACACTGGCGCTGTTGGCGCTAACACTGGAACTCAATACGTAAGTGTTGAGCCTTCTTTCCAGCAATATGCTAATTCACCAATTATCCTAAAAAGCCAATATGTAGTATCTGGTTCTGATATGGCTCAAATTGGATGGGTTGAAGTTGCTACTGAAGATGGTGCTTCTGGATATTTATGGTATTTAAAAGCTGAGTCTGAAACAAGACTACGTTTTGAAGATTACTTAGAAATGTCTATGGTAGAATCTGAAAAAGCAACTGGTGCTGCTGCGGCTTCTGCAAACGGTAGTGAAGGTTTATTTGCTGCTATTAATGATCGTGGTAATGTACAAGTAGGATTTACAGCTGCTGCTGGACTTGATGATTTTGATGCTATTTTGAAAAACTTAGACACTCAAGGCGCTATTGAAGAAAACATGCTTTTCTTACAAAGACAAACAGCTCTTGATTTTGATGATATGCTAGCTGCAATCTCTGGTGGAACTGCCGGAGGTACTGCATTTGGTTTATTTGAAAACTCTGAGGAAATGGCATTAAATCTTGGATTTAGTGGTTTCCGTAGAGGATCTTACGATTTCTACAAAACTGATTGGAAATACTTAAATGATGCTTCAACTCGTGGCGCTATCGACGGAATTAATTCTATCGAAGGTGTTTTAATACCTGCTGGAACTTCAACTGTTTACGATCAAGTATTAGGAACTAATATTCGAAGACCTTTCTTACACGTACGATACAGAGCTTCACAAGCCGATGATCGTCGTATGAAGTCTTGGTTGACTGGTTCTGCTGGTGGCGCATTTACATCTACATTGGATGCTATGGAAGTAAACTTCCTATCTGAAAGATGTTTAGTGACACAAGCTGCTAACAACTTTGTATTATTCAAAGGAATCTAATAATGATTCAAACTTAATAATATCCCCGTCTTCGGGCGGGGTATTATTTTTATAACTATTTAATTTTATTATATTATGGCTAAAAAAGCTAAAGCAGAAACTATTGAGGTTGCACCTCAAGAGGTTGCAGTAAAAACTGCTCCTAAACCCACAAAACCAACGTGGGAAATTAAAGATAGAATTTATTATTTAAAAGGTAATAAATCTCCTCTTACTTTCACAATACCTGGAAAGCATACTAAAAAACACGCATTACTTTATTTTGATGAAAAAACAGGTAAGCAAAGAGAAATTAGATATGCTACTAACCAAGATTCACCTCTTGTAGACGAGCAAAAAGGTGAAGCAACTTTAGGTCATATTACTTTTAAAGATGGTGATTTAAAAGTGCCAAAAGAAAAACAAAATCTACAAAAACTACTTTCTTTGTATCACCCTTTAAAAGGTAGAATGTATGAAGAGTTTAGCGCTGTGCAAGAAGCTTCTAATGATTTAGATATTTTAGATCTTCAAATTGACGCTTTAAATGCAGCTAGAAACATGGACGTAGATCAAGCAGAAGCTATTTTAAGAGTTGAAAAAGGCTCTGAAGTAAATAGCATGAGTTCTAAAGAACTTAAAAGAGATTTGCTTATATTCGCAAGAAATAATCCTGGATTATTTATTAATTTAGCAAATGATGATAATGTTCAATTGAGAAACGTAGCTATTAGAGCTCAAGAAGCTGGAATAATAGCTTTATCTCAAGACCAAAGAACATTTACATGGGGATCAAACGGTAGAAAATTAATGAACGTACCTTTTGATGAAAACCCTTACTCAGCATTTGCTGCTTTCTTAAAAACAGATGAAGGTGTTGAGATCTATAAATCTATAGATAAAAAACTATAAAAACAAGTGATACTATAACAGAGGCGGTTTCGGCCGCCTTTATAGTATAATAAAAAATTAATAATGGCGGTAAATATAAACACAGTATATCAAACAGTCTTGTATATTTTAAACAAAGAGCAAAGAGGTTATATTCCACCAGCTGAATTTAATAGTTTAGCAGCACAAGTACAAGACGAAATATTTCAATCATACTTTCCTGATGGTAATCAAGTAAATAGACTAAATCAAAACAATACACAAAACGATACGGAGTTTTTTAACATGTTTAAAGATATTAGTTATAAACTATATCCTTTTGAAAGAGAAATTCCTTTTTCTTATAACTCTGTTCCTGATGGATGGATTTATATTGACACCGGTAATTTGTATAAAATTGGTAATATTACAGCTACATACAACAGAGCAAAAATAAGTCCAATTCAATTGCAGAATATAACACAATCTGAATGGCTAGGTGGAGCTTCAATAAATCCAATAGTACAATTAACTTCTAAAAGTGATTATGATAAAATAACAAGATCTAAATTAACTGCTCCAACACAGCAATATCCCATTTGCTATACTACTCAAGTTTCAAACACTGTTGGATTGAACGCTTATACCGGTTCACTTTTAATTAAAGTTTTTCCAAAACCCGATTCATTAAACGTAAACTGCTTATTAACACCATCTAGACCTCAATGGAATTTTACAGTAGGTTCTCTTGGACAATACATATATAGCGGGTCTTCTATTGATTTTCAATTAGATATTTCTGAAAAAACAAATATAATAACAAACATATTAAAGTATGCTGGAGTTATAGTAAATGATCCTACTGTTATACAAGTAGCAGAGCAAGAGGCTAAGTCTGTAGAAATTAACACAAAATCTTAAAAAATGAGTTATACGGCAAACGCGAGTAGTTTAACAACAGAAACAAATCAACAGTATTATCAAGGTGCTCAAGTATTCTTTTCTAACGCAAACCTACCTAATCCAAACGTGCAAGTGTTTACTACTACGTTTAATACTGATTTAATATATGGAGATTATGATCCTACTAATGTAAAATACGCACTTAATAATTTTAAATTATACACTAGTGCTACTGGTTTACCAGGTTCTTTTACAGAATACACATCAGCTTATACTGTCCTTAATAATGCTATAACACTAACAGGATTAGCCGCTTCAACATACGTAGTCGTGCAGTTAAAAACTTTAGATGGTGGTAATTATGGTAATCAAGATGCTATTGGAACTACTGTAGAAGACAACTACGGAGGTTATGAGTATACATCTCTTAATGATGTGATAGATAACTTCATGGTGGGTTATGTTGGTGATGGAAAAATATTACAAAACGCTAAGAAATCTGATGTATTGTTTTTTGCTAAAAGATCTTTACAAGAATTTAGCTACGATACTTTAAAATGTATATATTCACAAGAGCTTAATGTGCCTCCGAGTTTAAGTTTGCCATTACCTCAAGACTATGTAAACTATGTTAGAGTTTCTTGGATAGACCAGCTTGGTGTAAAAAGAATTATATATCCAACAAACAATCTCACAACAAGTCCTTACAGTAATCCCATACAAGATAACACAGGGGTTCCAACTCAAGATAACTTTGGCCAAACACTTGAAGGAGATTCTATAACAGAAGATAGATGGAAAACAGCTAACGATACAATAATAAGTCAAACGTTTTTTAACAACATAGATGACTATGCTTATTGGGCTAATTATTATGGATTTGATAATAGCGTTTTCTACGGTCAACAATATGGTTTAGAACCTCAATACTCACAAGTAAATGGCTGGTTTAACATGAATGAAAGAGAAGGCAAGATAAGTTTTTCTAGTAGTTTAGTTGGCAAGTTAATAGTCTTAGAATATATATCTGATGGTCTTTCTAGTAATGGTAGTAGTAAAATACCTAAAATGGCAGAAGACGCCCTTTATGCATCTATACTATATAACATAGTATCTACACGATCTGGCCAACAAGAATACACTGTTCAAAGATTGAAAAGAGACAGATCAGCTAAGCTTAGAAATGCTAAGATAAGATTATCAAACATAAAACTAGACGAAATAGTTCAAGTGATGAGAGGTAAATCTAAATGGATAAAACACTAAAATTTAATGGCTAAAGCTCAAAATACTTTTTTAAAGTCCAAGATGAATAGAGACTTGGACGCTCGTATACTACCAAATGGTGAATATAGAGATGCTGTAAATGTTCAAATAAGTAAATCAGAAGGAGCACAAGTAGGTAATTTAGAAAATGTTTTAGGAAATACTTCGGTTCTAAACATTCAAACAATAACAAATACAACAAACTTAATTTGTATAGGAACTTTTGCTGATGAAATAAATAGTACTGTTTATTTATTTTTAACTGACTATACCGATACTACACCTGACGAGCCAAACTACAGTCCAACAAATCAATCTTGTATAATATCTCACAATGTTCTTTCTGGTTCTTCTGTTATCTTAGTCCAAGGCAGTTTTTTAAATTTTTCGACTACTAATTTAATTACAGGCATAAACATATTAGAAACATTATTATTTTTTACAGATAATAGGAATCAACCTAGAGTTATAGATGTTTCTTTAGCTAATCCAAGCAATCTATCACAGCCAATATATTATTCTAGTGAAGACTCTATATCAGTAGCTAAATATAATCCTTATCAAACTATAGAGCTTTGGCAAGAAAGTATTTTAGGTCAAAGTGCTTCAGTGCCTTACGAAACTACTATGAAAGATGTTAGTAGTAAATTTCTTCCAAATGGTGGATTAGGTACAAGATTAGGACCTTACGTTGGATCCGCAAGTATATTGTTAGACGCAGGGACAGTAACTGGGGATATATTAAATCCATCAAGTCCATCAGGAGGTTTTACTAGAGTAGGTTATATAACTTCTTCAGGTGGGGATATAGTTATTATAAGCGGAGCAACTGTAGCCTCTACCTCTTATGATTCTAGCGCAAATAAGTGGACAATAAATATAAGTGGTGGTAATTTTCCTAGCATACCTAGCAACGAAACATATCAAATAATAATAAATCCTAACCCGTATTATAACTCTACTTTTTCAGGTGATCCTGATTATTTAGAAGATAAATTTGTTAGGTTTAGTTACAGATATAGATTTGAAGACAATACTTATTCTATATTTGCTCCATTTACACAAACAGCTTTTATACCTAAGCAAGATGGTTATTTTATGTATGTAGATCAAGCAGGTGTTCAAGACGTTGACGATGAATCAGAAACATATAGAAGTACAGTAGTTTATTTTGTAGAAAATAAAGTTAATAGTATAGATCTTAGAATACCATTACCGTATTTTAATTATGATTTGCAAAATGCTTTAAAAGTATCTCAAATTGATATTCTTTACAAAGAATCTGACGGCTTAAGTGTTAAAGTAATTGAAACAATACCTGTTAGCGAAATAACTACATCTTCTGGTATATGCTTAGCAGCTGGCGCTCAAACAGTTTCAGCAGGCAGCGCAATAAATGTAGACAATATAAGAGGAGGTATAAACGTAGGGTCTAGAGTTATAGGCTCAGGAGTTCCTAATAATACTTTTGTAACAAGTTTTACACCTACAGATCCTAGTAATCCTGTAGCTGGAGTATTGATTGTAGATCAAAACGTTGTTTTAGCAGATAATGATTTTATGACTGTTGGAGATATTAGTTATTTTGAATATAACTATAAATCTAGCAAACCTACTAAAACATTACCTGAATCTGAACTAATAAGAGTATATGATAAAGTTCCAGTAAAAGCTTTAGCTCAAGAGGTGGCTGGTAATAGAGTAATATATGGTAACTTTATAAACAAAAATAATCCACCTGATTTCATAAACTATAATGTAGCGTGTACACCTAAATCTGACTTTACTTTAAATGAAGCTACTGTCGCGTATAGTGGTGGAGCTGCTACGTATTCTGCTGGAAGTACTATAGCTGTCAATGTAAGTAAGGCTCCTGAAGGGTTTTTTGCCGGTATGATAATTACTTGTAATGCAGCTGGAGCTATAATACCTAATGGAACTCTTTTAACTAGCACTAGTAATAACGGTGCTGGTTCTGCGAACATAACATTAGATCAAAATATAACTCTACCTAGCGGATCTGTTGTTTTAATTTTTGAACCAGGTGGTAATGTAGAGACTACAACTAGCATTATAGAATATCCTAATAGCTCTGTTAAAACAAATAGAAACTATCAAGTAGGTTTTGTACTTTCAGATAGATACGGTAGACAGTCTAGCGTAATATTATCAAACAATAAAGAAACAATAACCGTAGGAGGTATTTCATATTCTGGATCTACTTTATACTCTCCTTATATAGACAATATTGATAAAGATCAATGGCCTGGTAATTCTATAAAGTTATTAGTTAATGAGCTTATAGCTCCAGACAATTTATATAATGGAAACATTAATAGTGCTTCTTATAATCCTTTAGGATGGTATTCTTATAAAGTTGTTGTTAAACAAACAGAGCAGGATTATTATAATGTGTATTTACCAGGCATTATGGCTGGTTATCCCGAAGATAATATAATTGAACTTGGAAAAACATCTCATGCTGTTTTAATAAACGATAATATTAATAAAGTTCCTAGAGACTTAAGCGAAGTAGGTCCTGATCAAAAACAATTTAGAAGTTCTGTTCAGTTATTCGGTAGAGTAGAAAACACAAATATAGCTATAAGCACAAATACAGGTGCTAGCAATGAACAGTATTATCCTGAAAGAAGTTCAGACACTGTAAGTTCTATAGCTACAGCTAAAGATCTTTTTGAATATGATGCATCTAGCCCACCTCAACCTAATTATTTTCCACAGTTTTATTCTATAGAATCAAATCCTTTAATAGCTAGAATAAGTACTGAAAAACAAATAGGTGAAATATCTACTACTAATTATGCTCCGGCTTCAGCAACTACCCAAGCCGCTACTGATGATATAAATACTATTCCTATAACTGGTATAGTTGGAACAATAAGTTTTGGATCTTCAGGAGATTTAGTTTCTGGAGCAGGTTTACCTGAAGGTGTTTTTGTTTTTAATTTTACTGCTGCAGCTGGTAGTAATCCTGCTCAAATACAATTAAAATTAGGTAATGATTTTTTTAATGCTAGCGTTGCTTTAGGCGAAGTTTTAACTTTTACTCCATGTGCTAATCCTAGCACAAATCCAACTCCAAAACATCCTGGTATACAGTATTTAGCTGTTTATGAAACAGAGCCTGTAGAAAGTTTATTAGATATATACTGGGAAACATCTACGTCAGGTTTAATATCTGATTTAAATTCTGCTGTTTTAAATAATCAATCCACGCCTGCCGCAGCTAATATCTCAGGGTGGAATGCAGACACTTTTGATGAAGGATTATCGGCGCAGTCTAATATATTAGCACAACCTTTTTCTTTAGTAAATGATTTTGGGCTTGCGATAACATTAGATCCAAGCAGCGGAGATTATTTACAGTTATTAGGAGTGCTAAACGGACAAGGTGCTAATGTTGCTAATTTTAATCAAGATCCATCATTTCCGCTTCCTTTGTATTTTGAATTAGTTGATACTAGTTCTGGAACAACAGGCGTTGGCCCTTGGCAAATTAGAACAACAGACTCAAATGATATTGCAGATAATTTTTATGATAATATTTTCTTCATGATGAATGATGAAAACAGTTTCACTAATCGTCTTAGAAACTTTACATTTCATTTTAGAATACAAGTAGATGGCCAAGTAAGTGATTTATTTGAACAAGCTAATTTAAGCAATGTCAAGCCGTTGTTTACAAAAATAACTCAAGGTTCTACTACAACAATACCAGGATCTCCATTAACACCTCCTTCTATACCTTTATTTCCAAATATTATTAGTGCTGAAGCTAATAGAGATTCAGAAGAAATTGCTATTATAGAATTTGAAAACGGGGCTAATAATCAAACCTTAGCTGTTCCTACTCCTGATTTTTTACCAGGAGGAGATATTACTATAATAGGTAATGAGCAGTTATTTCCAGGAACTAATATATTGAAAGCAAAAATAGGTAGTAATGACAATTCTGCTGAAGATGCTTTTTTACAAGGAGAACCTATATTTAAAGTTCAATTATTTTTAACGTCTATAGGGTCTATACCTGCTATATCAGCTAAACTTATTAATGATCAGCATGATAATCCTTTTTTACAAGCTTTAGTTTATTACGTTACAATAAGAATTCAAGATGCTGGTGATTTTCAAGATATAATTTTTGAAGTAGACATGAGTTTAGATTTACCTAGTGATATAATAAAAAACCAAAGCATGTCTGTTCATGGCTGGGGATTTCCTTATCAAGCAGCCGCGTATCCGGACATACCATTGCTCGTCGCAAATGGAGTGTGGGCTTCTATGGCCGGACATCCATACACTATTATAAATACAACCGCGGGTGGTATACCTGCATTACTGCCTGCTCAGCAAGGTTATTTTGCTTATGCAGCTGGGTTTTTTAATAATAGTTTTCCTCATGACACCCAGTCTAATAACACTATGACTAGATCCAGTGTTTCTTTATGTGAGTACTCTGGGGTTGCATCAGATTTATCTTTTGGAAATCCACCTATAGTTTTACCTTGGAATCAACCTAATGCTCAAAATCATAAAATAATAAAAGATACAGATCCTACTATTGTTAATTTTGGCAGCGGATCCAATACAGTGCCTATACAGGTTTACAGCATTTGTGAAGTTACTAATGTTGAAACTATATCTGCTATAGGTGGAACAGGTGGAGGTAGAACTGTTTTAACTGTTAATGTTACTTCTGGTAATTTTCCATATGCTAGCATGTCTATAGCTAAAGGAACAACTTCAATACCAACCCCTTACGCAACTTGGCTAGGTAACAGTCCCGCCGGCTCACCTGGAGGTCCTGCAAATGGATTTCAACAAGTAGCAGAAAGTGACATAGCCACTGGAAAAGTCACAATGCTAGGAAGAATAACAGGTGGTGGTTCTTCTGCAGGAACACCCCCTATAGACGTGGAAGTTGGAGATACTGTTTATTTTTTTAGAGGACAAACTGTATTTTATGAAGATCAAAATTATGGGAGCGCATCTTGGTGGAATAATCCTAGTGGTAATCCAGTTTATGGAAGCCCTTGGTATTTTTCACAAGATTTAAATAAACTTAAAAAAATGTTAGAATATTCTGCTTGGGGACCTATATGCACTTTACCTATAACAGGAAGTGGTTATCCACCTTTTGACAACCCTTTTACTCATGTTTGCCCTACTCAAACCGAAGGCCAACTACCCCAAACATATGCTGGAATAGAATGTGAAGTACAAGATTATAGTAATTTAAATTTTGAAATAATATAAAAGTAATTTATATTTAAAATAAGTAATAATTAAATATGGCAGGCGCAGTAATAGAAGTTAAATATTTTAACACATTTATACTTAAAAAAGTAAATGTAGGTGATAAACAAGTTTGGAATGGCTCTTTTGGTATACCAGGAGGCACAAACGGTATTGGTGGTTATCCTACTTTTGGCTCTGGTGTTGGTGGTGATTACAGCTGGGCTATTGAAGAATCTAGAATTAGAGGTGGTTATAATAATACAACTGTAGATTTTGGTGCAAAAGCCTATATAGTAGAAGAAGAACCTCAAGGTACTAGAAGATTTAATACTCTTATATACTCTGGTATATTTAATTCTAGAACTGGTATAAACCAAACAAATGTTTTTTCAGTAGGTGAAGATATTACTAAATCTACAGATCCAGCTAATGGCTCTATACAAAAGCTATATGCAGAAGATACTAATTTAAATATATTTCAAGAACTAAAAGTAAGCAGAGCATTAATAGATAAAGACGCGATATACGCCGCTGAAGGTGGAGGAACTGTTACTGCTAGTAATTTAGTAATTGGTGTTATACAACCATATGCAGGTAAATTTGGTATATCTCAAAATCCAGAAAGTTTTGCTACATATGGATATAGAAAATATTTTGCAGATCAAAATAATAATGCTATTCTAAGATTATCTAGAGACGGTATTGAAGAAATATCTTCTTATGGAATGAAAGATTTTTTCAGAGACCAACTAAGTGGTGTAAATACTTTTTTTAATATTGGTAAAATTATAGGAGCTTATGACATACGTAATGATGACTATTTATTATCTTTACAAAACAATCTGTTTTATAATACTTTAAACTTTGATGAAAAAGCAAAAGGATGGGTTAGCTTTTTTAGTTATTCTCCAGATCAAGCTTTTAGTTTAAGAAATAACTTTTACACAGTAAAAACAATAGGAGGACAGGCTCAAACAAACGGAGCTGTTACAGGTTCTACTAATTTAGTAATAGATAATGTTCAAAACTTTATCCAAGCAGGATCTATAGTTACAACTTTAGGTTCTGGAATACCTGCAAATACAACTGTAGTAAGCTTTAACGCGACAACAGGTGCTTTAGTTTTAAGTGCTGCTGTTACGCTTGCAAACAATATAACATTAACATTTAGCGGCGTTGCGCAGCTATGGAGGCATTACGATGAACTAGTTAATAGAAATAACTTTTACGGACAAAACAATAGAAGTAGTATAACTTTTGTTTTTAATCCTAACCCTGTTAAATCTAAAACTTTTAAAACAATAGCTTATGAAGGAAGCAGCGGATGGGAAGTAAGTTCATTTGTTTCAGATCCTACTGGATCAAACAGAACTTCTTCAAACACTTTCACAACAAGTAACGATTCTACTTTTAGAGTTAGAAGTTACGATGAAGGAGAATACGCTATAATAAACACTCAAGCAACAGGCTTAGCAGCATCGACCAATACTACGGTTTTATTAAATACATCTACAATTAATGGTCAAATATTAGCTGGCGCAGACGTTAGTGGCCTAGGTGTAATTCCAGGAACTCAAGTAGTTTCATATGTAACTACATCAGGTTTATTAACTGTAAATCAAAACTTAAATATAGCATTAGGAGCAATTTTAAGTTTTTCTAGTGGAGTTCCTCAATCGCAATATTTAGCTGTTTTTGGAACAACTAATCCAGCAGAGCAAAAATACTACGCAGGTTTTAATAGAAAAGAAAATAAGTATGTAGCTAATTTGTTTAATAACACTCAAGCTATGCCAGATGAAGTTCATTTTGGAGAGCAAATAAGTGGTATAAAAGGCTTTTATGCTACTGTAAAACTAAGCACAGATACTACAACAGATTTTGGTGGAGAGAAGAGTTTATTTGTAGCAGAATCAGAATATATAATGAATAATGGATATTAATAAAAAAAAATAATATGGCACTACCCGCAATAATAGGAATGGGATTTTCATTAGCTGGAGGAATCTTTGGCGCTAGTGCAGCTAAAAGCGCGGCTAGACAAGCAGCTAGAGAAAGAAGCAGACTTCAAGCTAAATTATCAATGTTAGAAAATACGCGTCAAGAAATTATAAATCCTTATGACGCAGTTGAAGATACTTCTAATCTTATAACTAATCCTTTTGCAAATTTAGGAGTAGCTACAAAAGCAGCTGAAATAAAAATAGAAGAAGCTGATCTTGCTTTAGCTAGCACGCTAGATACTCTTAGAGCCACTGGAGCGTCTGCAGGTGGAGCAACAGCCCTTGCTCAAGCAGCATTAAGAAGCAAAAAAGGTGTAGCTGCTAGCATAGAACAACAAGAGTCTCAAAACGAAAAAATGAGAGCTCAAGGCGAGCAGCAAAGACAGCAGCAATTAAGAGCAGAACAAATGAGATTACAGCAAGCTGAAGTAGCTGGTGAACAATTTATGTTTAGTACAAGAGAGCAGAGACAGATGCAGGAGTTAGATAGAACGGCGGCTTTATTAGGCGCGGCAACACAGGCAAATGCTCAAGCTAGAGCTGATCAAACACAAGCTATAACAGGCATGTTCGGTAGTTTAGCACAATTAGCACCGAGTGCATTTGGTAAAACAAGTTAATATGGAAAATAAAAATATAACTACAAATTTACTTCTTAAGCAAATAAATCAAAGTAATGCTATAGCATACAATAATGATTTTTTAGCTCAAAGCTCTGATTATAATTTTAAAATATTAGAGGTTGCCTATGCTGATACAGCTAGAAAATATGCTGCAATAAAAATGGATATAAAAAATAATAATTGCACAACTGGTAATTGTTATTATGAAAATCAAAAACTAAAGCAACTAGAAGAAGCTCCTCAAGTTTCTATTAATTTTATTCAAAACATTTTAGGTGAACTAGCTGTTACAGACACACCTAATTATGATGTAAATAATGATTATAGATATTTAGTTGCAAACTCTATATTTACATCTAAGCCTGGCTTTTCTAAAACAGATGGTTATAAGTTAGATTTATTTTTAAACGATGATGGTACACAAACTATAGTATTTGATGGGCCTATGTTTGAAAAAGAATTAGTTATAAATAGTGCTGCATTAGAATCTATTTTAGAAGCAGATACGTTTTTAGTTACACCTACCCCAGGTATTGAAGCAGAAATGGTAGAACTTTTAGCTCAAGTAGGTATATTTAACTTAGAAGACGTTTTAGAAAATGGTACTTTATCTCCTAACGCTAAAATATCAGAAGAGTTTATTTCTAAAAATGCTGATGGTAGTTTTGATTATATGATTATAGACATTGGAAACGGTAAAGGTAGAAATACTTTGAAGTTTGATTTAGATAAAATACAAAGAAAAGTAGATCCTTTTATAAACGCTGAAGTAGCTGGCTTATTGAGTTCTGAGCAACAAGCAGTTGCAGCATGGAACGTTTATATAGCTAAAGGATCTACACCTGAAGAAGATGATCAAATGGTACAAAATGCTAATGCGGCTTCAGATAGTTGGAGTTACGAAAAAGATTTACCATTATCACAAGATAAAAAAACATTGTTTGAAAGCAAATACAAAGAATACTTTATGAACAATTATTTAAAGCAGTTTATAACTAATCAATTACCAACTGTTCAAGAAGATGCTGGAGTATTTGATTTAGAAGAAGCAAGATCTGCTAAAGCACAAAAATTTATTGACGATAACAATTTATAAAATATAATTAAATGAGTCACATTACGTTATTACAGTATATTACTAAACTTCAAAACTTAGGTTTGACAGAGCCACAAGTAAACGCTGCTGCACAAGAGTGGAAAAAAACTCATACACCTGCACAAGGTCAAGAACCATCTGAAGTAATAGAACAAGTTGAAGTTTCTGAAGAGGGAAAGACAAGCGATGTAGGGACACAAGGTGCGAGCCCTACATCAAATACGGAATTAGTACCAGAGAGTTCACCTTCTTTAGATGGACTATCAGCATCACAATCTCCAGTAATAAAAAATCTACTAGCTAGAAATAAAGCTAAAGAAACATACGAAAAAAACGTAAAACAAGTAGGTTTTTTAATAGAAGATCTAAATAAAACAGGAGATTTTACTGATATATACAAGTTTAATGAATCAAATCCAGGATACGTAGATATAGAGGCTATTAAAGAATTTGAAAAAAAGTATAATGATCATCAGGCTAAAGTTCAAAAAGAAAAAGAGAAATATACAACTGTAGTAGATTTTGGTGAAGTGTATGCTCCAGGTGATGGATATGAGTATAAATTTGAAATAAATAAAGATACTAATCAAATTGATTATTATGCTAAATCTACCAGTCAAAAAGATTTTGCACTTGTTGATCCTAATTCTAGTGATGATGAAAAAAGAATACTAGGTTTATCTGTTGTAAATAAACTAGGTCATTTAGGTGGTGAGCTTCAGCAGCAATTAGAAGCTATATTAAAAGCAAATAGAATTAAATCTGAAAGATTAAAAGCAGATGTAGAAGCATACAATCAAGCATTAAAAGATCAAAAAAATACAATACAATTAGCAACAGAAGAAAATGTATCTGTTGACTATAATTATTTTATTAAAGACGTAGAAGGTAAAGTTAACAAATGGATATTTGATAATACTGATGTTAAATTAAACTTAGAAGAACAAACGGCTTCATATAGAAATAAATTAAGTCCAGAAAAACAAAAAGCCATTAGAGAGGCTCAGCAAAATAAATTAAGAGGTTTGCCTTATGATGAAGATCTTCTTTCGCAGCTAGAAACTCAAGCTCTAAACGTTGTAAATTTTGATGAAATAAAACCAAGTGTTGAAAAAGCTGTTAATGCTTTATATCCTGAAGAATCAAGAGCTGACATCATGCGTATGTATGAAATAAAAAATGAGATTCAGAAAAAAATAAACAGTCTTCCTTTTGGCATGCAAGCTCTTCAGAATAAAAGTATAATTCCAGGAGGAGGATTTGTAGCGCCAATACCGAGTAGTAAAGACCTTGAGGGTGTTAAAAAAAGAGAGAAAGAGCTTGAAAAAATACTTAATAGTGATTTATATAAAGAATTATTAGATCTTAATTCTAAATACGCACCAAAAGGCAAAAAAACTCCTACAAAAAATACTAGTGATGAGCTTAGTCTAGGACTTTATGGTCCAGCTGGACAGGTGCTAACTCCTCAACTTACTGCTACTCCAGAGGCTATAGCTGAGTTTCAAAACAAATTAAAAACCGCTAGAGAAAATACACCTGATATAATAGTAGGAGCAGGATCAGGTGAAATGCAGACAGAAAAAATTATATTTGATAGAGTTTTTGAGCAAACTGTAAAAAAAGATCCTTTTATAAAAGCAAAACTATATGAATTAAAAATCGCAGCAAGACCTTTATTAGAAGAAAAAAGAAAAGAATTAGCTAAAAAATACAATTTAGAAGATCAAGACGACTACAATAGAGCAACAGCAGAGCTTGAAAAATATTCTAAATTTTTAATCGAAGATAAACTTTACAGTAGCGATGAATTTAAAGAAAGATTTGCTGAGTTGTCTGTAGTTGCTTCTTCTGGTCAAATAGATATTTTAAAACAACAAGGTAGAGAAAACGATCCTTTTTTTAAAGCAATGGACGAACTTAGAAAGTATGGTCAGGCAGGAAAAATGGTTGCAAATGTTGAGTTTTTAGCTAAAGGCTTTAAAAGAGTTCAAGAAAATTTTAATGGCATACAGCTGTCGCTAGCTGTAGGTGACACCGCTAGTTATAAGAAAAAGAAACAAGCACTTGAAAAAGGAATTGAAAGCGGTAAAATAGGTTTAGAAGATAGATTTGTTGAAAGTAGTTTTTGGAAAAATCTTTGGGGTACCAATAAATCTATGAACGTCAAAGAACTTTTAGATTATTATGCTGATGAAATTGAAAAAAACAAACAAGATGTAATAATACAACTTGACGATCTTGACGCCATTGGAGATGAGTTAATGTTATACAACGAAGTAGATGAAGATGATTTATGGCTAACAAGAACAACTGGCCATTTAATGGAATCGGCACCGTATATGATTGCCGCTTTAGCAGGCACGGGTGCTTCTATGATACCCGGGGTAGCTCCAGCTGTTGCGACAACCATTAGTACTTTAGGTACAGGTTTTATGATGTTAGATTTTTATGGAGCTCAATGGTATTCTACTTTCTTAGAAGGGGCTGAAGCAGAGGCTAAAAGAAAAGGTATTAACTTAGAGAAAATACCCGAGCAGGAAAGAAGAGATTTTTTAATTAATGCTTTAGAAAGTGGCAAATACGATGCTAAAGCAGAAGCGGCAGCTGCTGGTGTTTTGATGGGTTTAACTGAAAGATTTGGATTAAACAAAAGTTTCAAAGCTACAGCCAAAGCGCTAGGGCTTGGTACAGACGGAGTATTTTCTTTAATTAAAGGTGAGTGGAAACAGATAGGTAAAAAGTTTATAAAATCTGGACTTTCTTTTGGAGAAAGTTATTTAAGTGAATTCGCTACAGAGTTAAGCCAAACTGGAATTGATCAAGCTCAAAGAAGTTTTTCATTAGGTGTAAACAAAATGAACTTTAAAGAAATGTGGGAGGCTGGAACTATTGGTGGTAATGTTGCTTTACTTATGCCAGGCGCTGCCGCTGTTGGTACTCAAACATCTGTTGAAATAAGAAATACAGCTAGAAAATTAGCTGTCAATTTTGACTTTGGTAGTTTTAGCAAGTCAAGTGAGGCTGTTAATAATTGGTTTACAATGGCTAAACAAGAGCTTACTAAAAGATTTGATAACGGAAAAAATCCAGAGTATAGCAGATCAGATTTTGAAGCTGACATGGATGCTCTTAGCACAACTTATAATACTAGACTTAAAATGCCTAGCAATGCTACGCCTGAAATAAGAACACAACTGCTAGATTTAATGGCTACAAAAAATCGCTTAGAAGCAGAAGTAAAAAGAATAGATGACAAAGATTTAGCTGCAAACGAAATTATAGATCTAAACATAACTAAAGCTAAAATACAGTCACTAGTTAAGCAGGAAAAAAATATAAAAACCCTAACAAGTTCTAAAGCTAGACAAGCGGCTACAAAGGTAGCAGAGCAACTAGGCTACAAGTATGAGAACTTTCAAACTCAAGAAGCTATTAATAACAGAGTTGAAGAGTTAATAGCAGAAGGAGCTAAACCTGCAGCAGCTACAGATTATGGTCAAGCTGTAGATTTAGTAGATGGAAGTACTGTAGTGTTGATAAACGATAGAGCCGCTGCTCAAGACAATGTGTTTACGACAGATCAACATGAAATATTACACCCTTTTCTTAAGCAAACATTTAAAAATAACCCTGACGCAGCTATAGCATTTGGTAAATCTTTAATGCAGGAAATTATAAGTAATCCTGATATTACTATAAGTCCAAAGTTTGAATCTCAATTCAATGAATACTTAAGCGATGAGAACTATAGCGCTGCAAACACATGGGAGGAAGTTATCCCACTAGTTAGTGAGGCTTTAACCAATGGTGATATAAAAGTAAAAGGTAATTTAAATACAGCACTTGCCAAAATAAAAGAATTTATACAAAAATTACTTGGTAGAGCTAAACAACCTTTAAAAATAAGATTTGATAAAGGATCTGATGTCTTTGCTTTTTTAAGAGACTACAATAAAACAATAGCTAAGGGTGAAGGATTAACACAAGCTCAATTAGATGTAGCTGAGCAAGGTGCAGAAGGAGCTTTAGTTACAGACGCCGCGGCAATAGCCGCAGCTGAAACAGGTGTTGCAGAAGTTGATGCTGCTCAAGAAATATTAACAGAGCAAGAGGCTAATAGAGTAGAACAACAGCCTTTAACAGCAGCCGCTAAAAAACGTTTAGATCAAAATATAGGATCTGTTGATACAACTCCTGAGCAAGCTATAAGAAACAAAGAGCTAATGCAGAAGATTCTTGAAGGAGACGTTAGTGCTGCAAACACACTTGTGGAAGAAAACTCTGGCTTAATATTATCATTATTAAATTTTAATCCAGATATAACCACACAGAGTGGTGTAACGTCTGAAGACGTGTTGCAGGCTGTAGCAGACATGATGACACCTGGTATGGTTGATTTAGTTTATGCAAAAATACCTCCTAACAGGAAAACATCATTAGCAGAAGAATACTCTAAAGAAAAAGGTGAAGTCAGTACTTTCTTAGGAAGACTTGCTCAAAGAAAAAAAGAAATATACACAGCTGCAGGACTTGATCCTAATAAATTTAATTTAGTTGATATTGATTCTTCTACTAAACAAATAGTAGACGAAGGATCAGATCCTAAACCTAAACCAGAAAAAGAAGTAGCTACTACTCAAGTAGATCCAAGAGAGTTTGGACCTGTTACAGAAGGTAGTAAGCTTAAAGATGTAGAAAGCATAGTTAAAGTAACTGACAAAGAAAGATTAACATTCAAAAAACTAGCTTCTAAATACTTTGACAAAGTTTCACAAGCATTGTTTGGCATGCCTGGCAAAAAAGTAAGAGGTAATGTTAGTTTAAAGTACGCTGATGTTAAGGGTCAACCTAGTTCTTCTGAAGCTAGCAAGCTTCAAAATATTTTTAAAAACGTTGAAGATGTTAGAAGCTTTATTAAAGCTATGCCTCCTTACAATGTTGCTACAGGTCAAACAGTAATAGATAGACAAGGTAAAAAAATAGATGTTTCTAAAGACGTTAGAGGTAGATCTATAGCTATAAACCCTACAGTATTAAAAAAATTCTATCAACCAGTTACAAGGGCTATAGAAGGTATATCAAACAAAAGCGGTAGAAGCTTAGGTAGTACTAGTCAAACCCAGGTATATGAATTAAAGCCAGAGTATAGAGGTAGAATAACAAAACAAACTATAGAGAGTTTACAGAAAAGTCTTGGCATTACTAAAGGACAACTAAGCGTGCCTATTAAAGGAACGGCTAGAACCGAGTTTGGATCATTACTTACTGGACTATCTAAGATGTATGTAGACAATCTTATAAACACCGTAGGTAGATCTAAGCTTACTACAGACCAAGCTAAAGCAGATACTGGTGCTGGTAAATCTAATGCGCTGGCTAAGAAAAGAAAAGCAGAAAATGTTTTTCAAGCAGCTATAAGTGGCACTGACGCTTTAGGTTTCAATCGTTTTAATTACGACTATGGCAAAGTAATAAGTCAACTAGTAAAAGGAGAAAAAGTAATAGTAAAAGATAAAGACGGAAAAGATGTTGAGGTAGATGCCAAGCCTTTTGACATGAAAACGCCTGAGGGTGTAAAAAGGTTTTTAGATTACGCTATAAGTAGCGGTATTACTAAGCGAGTTCCAAGAGAATTATGGATTTCATTGGCTTTTAGAAGTGAAAATCTTTTAAAAGATACTACTAAAAAATACGGTGGAAAAGTAAAAGAAACTTTACGATTACTAAAAAGCTTGCAGGAAGACCCAAGTGATAATGTTTTTGGTGAAATTGAAGGCGCGGTTATATCTCCAACAACAGGTATACCTAGAGGATATGCAGGTAATTTACCTTTTAGAAGTACAATTGAAGCTAGACAGTGGATAGCAGATTCTATAGACACAGAATATAATAGATTAAAAGCCGAGGGTTTAACAAACGCTGAAGCAAGAAAGCAAGCTGATGAATTATTCCCTAAAAAAGGAAGCTCAGAGTTTAGCAATTTGTTTACTAAAACAGATGTTTTTACTAATAAGAACAACTTAGAAACTCAATTAGACAATCCGGCTTTTGTAAAAAGTCAAGATGCTAAAATAAACGAATTAAAAAAGTTTTTTAAATTGCTTCAAGATGAAGTAATGAGAGATGCAAATAATAATATTGACTTTCAAGGTGTTGCTTTTGTTGGTGCCATGCTTTCTTCTAGCTCAGCTGGAACTTCTCACTTCTTAAGAAACGCTGCTCCAATGAGGTTTTATCAGGAAGGCTATAGAGATTCTGATATTGGAGGGTCATCTAAAGTAACTATAGAACATACTATGCCTGCTACTTTAGTTGGTAAATATTTATTTATGTCCGCTGTTGAAGGTGATATTGATGCTAAGTTTAAAACCATAAAAGATAATTACGTACAAGGACCTTTATTAGAAGTTGATGACAAAAAATTAAAAGGTAAAAAAGCTAATAAAGAGTCTTTTGATTACAGAGAACAAATGCCTGATTTTTGGCAAGAGACTGACAGTGTATGGGGTAGATACTTTAATTTAAACGTAATTAGAAACGGAGGTGGTATAAATCCTGCAACTATTATGTTTGGAAAAGGTAAGTCTGCGCTAAGTAGATTTAATGTAATGGCTGATGGAACTGTCATAAACAACGCTACTAAAAAAGGTTTACCTGCTGTAGAAAAACAAAACAATAGTTCTCTACCTAACGCTTTAGCAAGTAAGCGTAAATTATCTACACAGCAACAAATAAGTCAGCAAGGTACTTTAGATAATGCCTTGTCAATGGGTAGAAGAACAGCGCCACCTATTAAGAAGATTAGAATATTTGATTTTGATGATACGCTAGCTAGATCTAAGAGTATGGTTATAGTTAACATGCCTTTCTTAGATGCTAAAAATGAAATGGTAGATGTAGTTGCAAGACGCATGTTTAAAGATGAGTTTAAAAATCTACCTAGCTACAAGCAGACGTTTAAAAGCTTAAATGCAGATCAGCAAAGACAAGTGCTTCAATCTATTCCAGGTAAGACTATAAAAATTAACGCTACAGAGTTTGCTCAACAAGCGGCAGACCTAGAAGCTATAGGCGCTACATTTGACTTTACAGAATTTAGTAAAGTTGTTGAAGGGCAAAAAGGACCCTTGTTTGATGTAGCTAAAAAAATAGCAGACGCAAGAGGCACGGAAGATTTATTTATACTTACAGCAAGACCTCAAGAAGCTGCTGGTCCTATAAGAGAATTTATGAAGGCTTTAGGTATTGATATACCTTTAAAAAACATAACAGGTTTAGCTGATGGCACGGCGCAGGCTAAGGCTATGTGGGTAGCCGATAAAGCTGCTCAAGGTTATAATGATTTTTACTTTGCAGATGATGCTATTAAAAATGTTAAAGCTGTCAAAGAAGTATTAGGTCAAATAGATGTTAAGTCTAAGGTTCAACAAGCCAAAGCAAGTAAGCGAAGAACTTTTGATAATATAGTCAACAACATGATCGAAGACTCTTCAGGTATTGAGTCTTTTAAAAAGTTTTCTAGTGCTAAAGCCAGAACAGTAGGCGAGAATAAAGGTAGATTTGATTGGCTTACAATGGCTTCATCAGCTGAAGACTTTAAAGGTTTGTTATATAGTTTACTAGGGAAAGGTAAAAAAGGTGAGGCTCAGTATGAGTTCTTAAAAACAAACTTAATGGATACTTACAACAGAGCTGAAGATGCTATAACTCAAGCTAAAATAGCGGCGGCTAATGATTTTATGGCTTTGAAAAGTCAGTTTCCTGGTTTACCTAAAACACTAGAAACAGAAACAGGTGTTGGTAAATTTAACTTTCAGCATGCGCTTAGAGTTTATATGTGGACTCAGCAAGGTATGTCAATACCTGGTTTATCTAAAAGAGACGCTACACAGCTTAATAAGTTTATAGAAAGCAACCCTGATTTAAAAAAGTTTGCTGATGGATTAATGGGTATACAAAAAGGTCAACCATACCCCAAGCCTGATAAAAATTGGTTAGGTGGTAATTTAACTATAGATATTATTGGTGGTATTAATAAAGTTAATCGTAAAGAATATCAACAGGAGTGGCTAGAAAATGTAGATATTATATTTTCACCTGAAAACTTAAACAAAATGGAAGCGGCTTATGGTACCCGCTGGCGCAAAGCTTTAGAAAACACATTGACTAGAATGAAAGCTGGTACAAACAGACTTGGTTACAATGATCAGACAAGTGCTGTACTTGACTGGGTTAACAACTCTGTTGGTGCTGTAATGTTCTTGAATACTAGATCTGCACTACTTCAAACAATTTCTGCTGTAAACTTTATAAATTGGGGTGATAATAATATTATAGCCGCAGGTAAAGCGTTTGCAAACCAAAAACAATTTTGGGGAGATTTCATGACGCTTATGAACTCTGACTATTTAACACAACGTAGAAACGGTCTTAAAATAAACGTAAGTGAATCTGAAATAGCAGATGCTGTAAAAGATTCTAAAAACAAAGTTAAATCCGCTATAGCATTTTTATTAAGTAAAGGTTTTGTACTTACTAGATATGCGGATAGTTTTGCAATAGCTTCTGGTGGTGCTACTTTCTATAGAAATAGACTTAATAAGTATATTAAAGAAGGTATGAGCAAAGAGTTGGCTACAGAAAAAGCGTTTCAAGACTTTAGACAAATAGCAGAAGAAAGTCAGCAGTCTAGTTCACCTGATAAAATTAGTATGCAACAAGCTTCCGCTGCTGGTCGTGTTATACTTAACTGGGCTAATACACCAATGCAGTATGTAAGAATACAAAAACGCGCTTTGCAAGATTTAATAGCTGGTCGCGGTGATGCTAAAGTACATGTGTCAAGAATAGCTTATTATGGGGTTATGCAAAACTTAATATTTAATGCTTTACAGCAGGCTTTATTTGCTATAGGTTTTGGTGATGATGATGAAGATGAAGCAGCTAAGAAAAAACAAGATGACAAGAAAATAGCTAGAGTCGCAAATGGTATGATTGACTCTCAATTAAAAGGTTTAGGTATTGCAGGTGCGGCTATGGTTGCTGCTAAGAATACTATAATGAAGATATATGAAGAGTCTGGTAAGAATAGACCTGAGTATGAAAAAGCAGCTATAGAGGCTCTTAGTTTTTCACCAGCTATTAGTTCTAAATATAGAAAAATTGTAGGTGGGTTAAAAAGTTTTAGCTGGAACATGAAAGAAATAAAACAAAAAGGTTTTAGTCTTGATAACCCAGCTTATTTAGCAGGCGCGCAAATTATAACAGCTATAACAAATATACCTATTGATCGTGTTATTAAAAAAGCAAATAACATAAGAGGCATAATGAGTGAGCAATCACAAATGTGGCAAAAAGTTTCAATGGCATTAGGTTGGTCTTCTTACGATGTTGGTTTACCATACTATGGCGGTTGGGATAAACCAGTTGAGCCTACAGAAGCAGAGCGTAAAAAGCAAGAGATTGATGTTATGAAACGCGATACTAATACCGCTGAGCAAACACAGATGCTTCTTGATTTAGGTCTTGATAAAAAACAAATTAAAGCATTGCGTTATGAAGACGCTAGAGTTAAAAAAATAATTGAATTACAAAAAAAGAAAAAAGATGAGTAGTCCTTTATATGGTAAAATAAGCTCAGCTTGTAAAGCTGCTGCAAAAAGAAAATTTAAGGTTTGGCCTAGTGCTTACGCTTCAGGTTGGGGCGTAAGATGTACTAAAGCTGGTGGACCTAGTAACTTTGGAGGTAAAAAGAAATAATGGCTTATAAACAAAAAACACCAATGATGCATTGTGCTGCAACTGTAATGCACTCAAAGCCGTGGAATAAAATGCGCAATAGAACTGCTGCTGTATCTGGTAGAGGTGACGGTAATAAAGTCGGTTTAGCACATGCAGAAGAAAAAAGATCTCCACTTAATAAACAAAAAGGTGGTGGTACAACTAAAACTTGCTTACCAGCTTCTAAAATAAGAAGTATGAGTAAAGAACAAAGAGAAAAGCTAGTAAACTCTAAAAAATCCGCTGGCGCAAAAGGTAAATATAAAAGATCGTCTAAAACAAATGTTAAAGGCGCTCGTAAAAAAGGAGCTACACTCAGAGACTGGTTTGAAAAAGAAGACTGGAGAAGAGTAGATGATCCATCAAA
>Ga0208134_1000508_pt1 | contig 25610 bp, 41 predicted proteins | sample VirMetDEL_Mar_31_FD_184515 | JGI IMG/M metagenome (GOLD analysis project Ga0208134, IMG submission 184515) | Aqueous microbial communities from the Delaware River and Bay under freshwater to marine salinity gradient to study organic matter... | ecosystem: Environmental > Aquatic > Marine >... | reverse complement strand
CTTCATATAAATCTGGGGTTTCATCATACATATCAAATTGCAAGATACCTTTACTTGCGGGTGACCCTCTAAAAGAAGAGTATTCACCTTTATGTTTAGCTAATCTACAAGACTCCTTTAACGAATAAAAATAAAGCGCCTCAAATATTTCTTTATTCAACTTCTTAGCTTCAGGACTATCAAATGGCATACCCATAATAGCAAACACATCAGCTAATCCTTGAACACCTAAACCTACTGGCCGGTGATTAAGATTTGAGGTTTCAGTTTCCAAAGTAGGATAATAATTAGCATCTATAACATTGTCAAGATTTCTAACTACCTGCGCAACTGCAGGCTGAAACAAATTATAATCAAATATATATTTACCTTTTTTCTTTACAACAAACTTAGGAAGAGCTATGCTTGCTAAATTGCAAACGGCTTGCTCCGCATCGTCAGAATACTCATTGATTTCAATACAAAGATTTGAACTCTGTATAATACCAATATTCTTCTGATTACTTGACAAGTTGACTCTATCCTTATAACCTATGTAAGGAACTCCAGTTTCTAATTGTGAAATTAGCATCTTTTCCCATAGATCACGAGCTTTAACTACTTTGCGAGCTAAGTTCATTTCTACAGCTCTTCTGTACCCCTCTTCAAAATCTTCTCCAACTAACTCCTGAAGAACTATACCTGATTTTTTCAATTCATTAGGACAGAACAAATGCCAATCTTCATCAGCTTTAACTCTTTCCATAAATTCATCATTCATCCAAATAGCATAGAATAGATCCCGAGCTCTCATCTCTTCTTTCCCGTGGTTCTTTTTCAATTCCAAAAACTCATATATATCAGCATGCCATGGTTCAAGATAAATAGCAAAGCTACCTTTTCTTTTACCGCCCTGGTTGATCCAGCGAGCTATTTCATTATAAGTCTTCATCATTGGTACAAGACCATCAGATTGTCCATTAGTACCCTTAATTGCACTTCCTTTGGCTCTGACATTATGAACATGAAGTCCAATACCTCCAGCTAATTTAGAAATATGTGCAACATCTTTCATGGTATCAAACAACCCATCAATACTATCTCCTTTATTTGCTAATAAAAAGCAACTACTTAACTGGGACAATTTAGTCCCTGAGTTAAATAGTGTCGGAGTAGCATGAGTAAAGTACCCTTGACTCATCATGTTATATGCACCTATGATCTCTTCCATTTTAAATCCAGCAACCTCAATAGCAACTCTAAGCCACATATACTGAGGTCTCTCAATCACATTTTGCTTTTCATCCTTTAACAGATAAGACTTTTCTAATGTTCTTAAGCCAAAAATGTCATGATTAAAATCACGATCCTGAATAATAAGCTTATTCAATTGTTTTTGATTATCAATTACAAATTGCATAAACTCGTCACCAAGAACTCCAATTAAAGTTTGTATTTTAGCCATAGCATCATAGAAGCTATCTGGTGTGCTTTTACGCAATTGTGTTACAAACAGACGCGCAGCTAAAGTACTGTAATCTGGATGCACCGGAACCATGGCAGCAGCAGTCTCAATACACAAAGTATCAAGCTGTGTCGTTGTAATTCCATCAGCCATTTGACTAATTACTTTAATTGACAACGAATCTGCATCAACATTCAAGCCATCCACCTTATTTCTAATTCTAGCGGTAATTTTGCTAGGATTGAACATAACGCTTCGGCCATTTCTCTTTAATACTTTCATTTGAATTCCCCTCTTTTATGTTCTACAATAGTTACGTGGTTAGTAAAAGTCTCATTTACCATGTCCGGTGCTGAAGATAATTCCTGATTAGGATCTATCGTTACACTTAACTTAGCATTCAACTCTTCCCGCATATCTTCACTTCTTTGAAGAATTTTCTTAATCCTTTCGGTATTAGAAAAACCTCTCTTTTGTAAAAAAGAATAAATAGAATCTTTGTGATCATCAGTAAAAAGACTGTACTTTCCATTAACAAACAATTTACGCGCATCCTGCATGTTCCTTGTTAGTCTGAATTTGTACAAAGCAAGCTTACCAAAATCTTCATGACCTTCAAAAAGGACATGATTCATCAGTCTATCTTCGTATTTAGTAAATTTTGGGTCACTATTCCACTCATAAAGTACGCAAAAAACTTCGTCTTTATCTTCGTAAGAAAGATAAGAGTTCCTCAACAAATACAGGAACTCAAAATCAACTTGCAAATCAACAAAAGGTAACAAATATGTTGAACTTTTATTTGGTTTTATATCTATCGTCTTCTTCTCTTTCATTTTCTTATCAGATTATCCATGATTATTCTTCCTTTGTTCAATGTTACATCACTGATGTAATCACAAAAACCATTCTCCACGCAATCATAGTAATCCTCAATTAATTCGTAAACGCCTCTATGCTCATTTCCATATCTATCTTCAAAGCCATTTAAGGCTGCTTGATGAAGTTCTTCTGGCATGATAAAAATTAAAGGCTTTCCTATATTCATTTTAGAAAGATATACAAATTCAAATTCTTTAACCGTGTAACCAGTAAGATCAAAATCTATATCAACTATTGATTTTAAAGCTTCTTTATAAAGAGCTCCCTGAATGTAATATCTATATCCTAAAACTAATTGTGGAAAATGAATTCCAGCTTCTTCTCCAGTTTTCAGATCAATTGGAATGATAAGCTTGGCATTGTGATTTACAATCAAACAATCCAGCATACCTTTCACCCTCCTATTATTAACCTTAGTATCAAACTTATATTGATATATGATCTGAATTCCAGCAGTTCTATGATTGAAATACTTCCCAGTAAATGGGTGTTGCTGTAATGTAACTGCAGCTTGATTAGCAAGCGCCCACATCTCAGGCTTTATCAAAACTTTACCTCTGGCTTCTAACCTATCTTTAAAGTATTCTTGACCTGGGCCAATTACAGCTGCCATTAGCTTCTTTTCATCATAATTTTTGTAAATCCCTAGACTAGCTGCAGCAGCCTTAATAGTGTCTTTGTAATCTAAAAGCTTATTTGTGATCTTAGCTTGTTTTCTTCTTCCTAATGCGGATTCTATTTCTTGAGTCTGTCCAGGCTTCTCTGTGATTTTTTCTAAAACAATATCACAAATATCCTTAACATTCTTTGTTGGAGGCTTTGGTGAAGCTCCTTGATAATATATATCCTTAACCTTATGAGGCTCAAAACACAAATGATCAACCAAGCTACCAAACTTAAAATCAAAATTTACTTTATCTCCATTGATGACATCTACTCCTTGTTTGGAAATAGATGCCAGCATACTATAAGAAGGAAGTGGTAAATCCCTGTAATCCTGTTCTGGTATCTTTAAATTATGGTCTTCTATCATTTAAAATATTTTTAAGTAGACCCCGGGATTTTCTTTATCCACAGAGTACCATTGTTCATTTCTAATTTTACCCTCTACCGGGAGTTTCCCGTCGATTGTCATCGGAATAGGAAATACATACTTAACATTATCATCTTCTATGAAGTCATGCGCTGTAAGTAAATCTTGTATGATCTCAATACTATTACTAAAATCAAAAAGTCTTTTACTATTCCTTACTTGGTGATACCCAATAAATATTGGATCACCTTTTCTTGCTTTCATTGCCGCAAAATGCGACCTCATTGCTTCAAATTTATTAGGTCTGCTTAGGTCAGCATATCCTTTCACTTCTTTTTTGGAAGATGAGAATTTCTGGATACCAAGAGATCTAATATACTTGTTTACTGTTGGTGACGAAAAAATTCCTCTACTCGTCTTTACTTTACTGTTTTTTAAACTAGGAGAATTCCCAGGTATGAATATCATATCTGGGAACTTCTTAGCATTCCTTCTCTCTAACATTTCCTGCTTTTAAAATTTCAATTAGGTTCTTAAGTATATCTTTGCGAATCACTCCACCAATATCTTTATTCCAAATGGCAACTATATCCCTGTTATAAAGATTGGAATCTTTCTTTCCCAACTCTTGAAGATATAAGTAATCACCAGAAGCTATTAAACGCTTCTGGTGAACGTGACTCTCAGATAATATAAGACTCCATCTATGAAATTCATCTTCCTTAAAGCCTAATTCTTGAAGAGTTATTAACTCCTCAACAACATAACAAAATTTAGAAGCAGAATTTCCCTGTTTTCTCTCTAACATATTATTTGAATTATTTTTAAGAACAATATTCTAGCTTACTAGTATCTCCGTTGTAAGAAACACATTGTTTTGTAGATCTGTAAGTTTTAAACTCACAGCTACTGTTAAATGTAGTACCTCCAACTCCAATCCAAAAGGCTTGTTTTGTATAATTATGAACAGAATCATATCCATCAGTAATAACAACAGAATTGTTACCACTTTTTTGTATGCTACTCACAACCAAATCAAAGTCAGTTCCTCCTGACTTGCTAAAAGAAAGTATGCTAATCTCATTTATCTTCTCGATCTTGTATAAACTTGTATCAAAAAAGTACAAGTTTTCTACCATACCAAGTCTAAATAAGACCATTGCAATACCCTTAACCAGATCAATCATTCTCAAATTAGTACCTTCAAACTTTCTAGTACTACTCATAGAACCAGAGCAATCAAGATATAAATCTATCTTACCCTTGTAAATTCTAGTTGCATTACCGGCGCTGAACAACTCGGCATTTCTAAAGATAGGGTGCAAGAATTCCAGTCCAAAAACATCATCAAACTCTTCCGAGTCAAATAAGCTTTCCTCAACGGTCTTAAACTTCTGGGAAAAATAATTCTGAGACTCATTAAGAATCTTAATCATCACTTTCTGTACGCTCTCTTTGTTGATTGTCACCCTGCCTAAAGCATCTTTAAGATCCTCAATCTTTTCAAGAAAATCAGGTTCATTGAAAGCTAAATCTTTCAAAGCTTCTTCACCTAATTTTTCCTTAAGATCTTGCATCTTATCCTCAGCTTTTTTCATAGCTTGCTCAAGATTTTTCTCATTCTCATTACTATCAAGAATTTTGTCAATCATATCTTCATAAGATTGTCTCTCTTCTCCAGTACTGTTCTTGTCAGCTTCCAAGCCATTAGAAAGTTGTTCACCATCTTCATCTCCTTCATCTCCTTCTTCTCCTTCACCTTGACCAGAGCCTCCCATTCCGGGCATGTCTTGATCAAATGAACTTTCTCCATCACCAGGTCCATTACCATTCTTTTCTTGCTCATCTCTAAGCTCACGTTCTATCTTTTGAAGATATAGTGAAACTTCCTGTGTCAACATTTCTGTAAACAAAGGGGAGTCAACGGTAACAATTTTAGTTAATGAATTATACACTTTGTCTAACACCTTATGCTTAATAGCATTGTTAGCTTCTGAAGGACGTCTTTTAACATCTTCATTAACGTACATACTATAAACATCATTTATCAAACTTTGTGGGACTGTGCACTCTTCTTCAGTAACCTTAGCCACATGTTCTCTTATCTTTTTTAATCTATAAGCTTCCCTGGAGGTTACACCTGGAATAATTACATGCGGATCCTTTCTAAATCCAAAAGCTCCCGCTTCTGCATTATTATACTTATTGTACGGATCAAACGTTGGGGCCTTAAAAGACCCCTTGCCTGATTTTCTCTCGAATAAACTTTCCATATCAATTATGATAATGCCTCCATGGCTTGGTTAGCTTCTTCTGCATCAGCTTTTAAGAAAGGTAATTTCTCCTCCTGAGTATTGATAGAATTTTTAATATCTACCATATCTTCATCAGATAACTTACCTGCGCCTCTAAGGCTGTTAAACAATCCTTCAATCTTATCGTACTGCTTATTATACTCTTCATTGTTTACTGATTGGCCAAGCACATCAATAGTGTCAAGCAGCTCTCTAAATTCTTTAGGAACTAACACTTTTGATACTGCTGCAGCTTTCTCTTTACCAACTAACAATTCTACAGTTTTTACAATACCTCTCTGTTCGCTCATGTTCCAAACAACCATTACATTTTTGATTAGATTAGGCAAGAATGATAAAGACCTATCTGATAAATCACTATAAATGATATCAATAGTCTTTTTTAACTTAGCCGGATCTAATGTAATACTGTTAAGGTCTGAAGATTCAGGAATGGTAATGTTATGAGTTTGAGAGAATAATTTTCCTCCATTATCATAGTACTTTAAGATATCACTCTGGTTCAATCTATTCACATGAAATGTGACTAGAAATCTATCCCAGAAAGGTGAGTCCTTCTCGTCGTCCGGAATGGAGTTACACGTTGCGATGAAGTTGGTCCATACGCACGGCACTTTCTCATTCCCATTAAAGAGAATACGCTCATTCATTACACCTAGCAAACTATTTCTCAATGATGCTGATGCTTTGTCAATCTCATTAATAACCACAACTTTAGAGGATGTGATAGGAGAATTGACTTTATATTTCTGATTCAGGGTCAACTCTTCCAAGTCAATATTACCCTTGATAGCATTGCTACGGGTACCTTCATCAGTTTCTAACAAGAACAGATCATTATCTCCCAAAGTTCCATTTAAGGAAGCTTTCGCGAAATCTATAACTGCTGCTGTCTTTGCAACACCCGGCACACCTATCAAAAGGATTGGGGTATTCATAGCTTCACCTAACGCCATTACGCGGAAAGTCTCAAGCTTCTTCATTAAATTCGTGGTAATTGTTCTTTGTACTGCCATTTTGATTAAATTTGTGTTAATAATTTCTTAATTAATTGCTTTGTTTTTGTTCTCCCATGATCTTCCACGAAATCAGATATATCTTTTATTTTATACTGATCCGGAATCTCAATCTGTTTTAAACTGTATAGATCTGCAAACTTTTTACCTGCTTCTCTTCCCCAGTTTATTTCTTTGTCATAGTCATTATCATAAAATATATAAATATTCTCGAAACGACCTATAACCTCATCCATTACATAATCCTTTGCGTTTACCTTTTCACTTTGTAAGGCACAGGATGTCAATAAATGAGAAGGATACAATGATTTTATAACCATAGCATCCTTTCTACTACTTGTTATTATCAGATTTTTACCTTTGTCTGGCATCTGCTGCCATAACTCCCAGGTAGAATAGTCGTTATTATTAACCCACTTATTCTCCGGGATTTCAGTTAAAGGCTGATATATTTTGAATGTCTGTAATCCATCTTTTTCTTCAACAAATGCATAGGCTACATCTTCCGCCGCTTTGCAATAACCATTGATGAAATAATGTGATATTGGAAATACTCTGCAATATTCTAATTGTTTACGAGTAAAACCATACTTTACATTCCAATACTCTTGATCTTTTTTTGACCACTTTCTGATCTTAATCTTAATTTCTAGTCTACTTTTTTTTACCTTACCCTTATTAGAGGCGCTGACAAAAGATCTTCTAGGATGTTTAGATGTGTTCGTAGTTTCAAATTGAGTCAATCCCATATCTGCAGCTACCTTGTTAAAAACATCAGTGATATTTACAAACTTGAATAACCTCATTAAGAATACGAATACATCCCCAGTCTCACCAGTAGCAAAATCTTTGTACATCAATTTTCCGTACATATCTGAATGAAATACACTAAATGAAGGAGTTTTATCCTCTCGAAGAGGGCTTGATATTGGTTTTCTTGGAATTCCGCCTAAGTAATACTCAAATATCTCAACATCCGTGATACAGCTTAGTATGTCATTTTGATTTGCTAACTTTTTCCAGTCATGATTCTTGAAACTCATAATGATTTATTTAAAATTAAAAAAGGGGACCACCAATATAGTGAATCCCCTTCTAACTAACAAACACAAATTTGTTTCTTACATATCTAACCAGTTGTCATCCTCTGCTGCAACTTTGTCTGCTACTACACCGGCAGTATCAAAAACATCAGCCTCATCAGCAAGATCCATTGTCAATTGATCTGGAGTGATCGAGAACTCTCTCAATTCCAAATCATCTGGACCAAATTCCACATTTCCAAATGCACCGGCAGCTTTAGCCTCAATAATGTCTTTTAAAACATACTTGAACTTATCAGCTTTAGCGCTATGAATAGTATATTGACGCAATGTGGTTCTGTTGAACATGCTTTGTACATGTCCACCATCTTGCTTGGTCTTAACGCCTAGCACTACACCAACTTTGTTATTTGTTGATTCAATGATACTTCTAATAAGACTTACATCTCCTGCAAATATCTTAGCCCATTCTTCTTTACTGATACGAGCATGTGCATCAGAAGCATCATCCAACTTGGATAAATCCCAAGGAAGGTTCAGCAAATTAGATAAAAAAGAAATTAATTCTTCTTCACCACGATAAGCTACTTTCATTCCTGAAGAATTGTACCAACTCATATTGTCAGGAGTAGTCTTAGAAGCTATGTGATCTTTCTCCAACCATGCAGTTTTACCAAAATCATTTATAACTCTAATCTTTCCTGTCTGAGACTTGTGATGAGTCTTTGCAATATAAAATTGCGCTTTTGTGGTAATTGAGTCATCATCATTAGATAAGAAAAAATCTAATCTAATTTGATCAACTGTACGCTTACCGTCACCATCTTCTACTTCAGTAGTGTTTACATACTCAGGAGTATATTGAATCTCTCTTCCATAAAGATCCTCTATTTCTTCCTTCGTAGGATTAACAACCAATACTTTGAAGTTCTCAGCTCCAGTGTATAATTTTCTTGTTGGCCCGTCTGTTACTTCTTGTGCTTTTCCAAATCCACTCATAATCTATTTCTAATTTAAAATATTATTAATTAATTTTTATTCTACTGTTGCTCTAGTCAAACCTTGATTTACTTGTGATGGCTGCTCATCATCCCAGTTAACTTCATCAACTACTGGTGCAGCAGATAGAGTTTCAACAGCAAAAGGATCTACTCCTTCAGCTTCAGGCTCCAATTCTTCAGAAGAAAGATCTACATCAACTTGATCTTCTACCAGCATTGTGAGAACACAAGCTTCTAATTCATCACTATCAAGTATAGACATGGAGAATTCATGAGATGCTTCATCACTTAATCCAAGAAAATCAGCTACGTCACCTGTAAGAACAGATGAAGAAACAGCTTTACCTTTTTCTTTACTGTCATCATAAGCAACATAATTTTTAGATGTTTTGTAAACAGTTAAACCTTCTTGATCTTGAATGTTATTAGCATTCGAGATTAATACAGCTTTATTATCTCCACTCACCAATGATCCAAAAATGACATGTTGCACATCACCTTTTTCTAATCCTAGCATTTCAGCAGCTAGTGCATTAAAAAGAAATCTTCTTGATTTCCCATGACCACGATCACCTTCTAAGGTAACCACAGCTTTCTCAGGATATTTCTGATAAGAACCATTTGAACTATCAACTTTACCTAGCCTTTTTGTTCCAAATATAATTTGCATTTCTATTAAATTTAATTGTTAATTTTTAATTTATGTAAAAGCACATGAATAGGAGTCAATGGGCGTGTATTGGATTACTTTTAAACCTATTCTCCACAAGGTCTCTCACCTATAGATAACGTGCATCCCCCAACTAACTTTGTGCTTAAGTTTTTTACTCTCCTTCTTCGTACTTACGAATAGACTCAAGAACTTCAGCCATGTCATTAGGAATAACCATTCCGTCAAACATACCGTCAGGACTCTTTGCCATATTTGTAGTATTGTTTTGAGTCATAAACCCGTAGTTTATATCCTCACCTTTCTTCTGAACTGTTGTCTCAAGGATAACAGCAAACATCCCTTCAGGCTTTACTACATCCTGAACCAATTTACCTCCGGGAACTCCAAAGACTGTTCTATCAACACCATTGAACTGCTTTACTTCAGTGTGAGCCATTACTATTACGGTAATGTCATCACGCAGTCCATCAATAGATTTTAATGTTTTATACACATTATCACCCATCTCAGTAAACTTAGCATAACCTACAGTCTTAGCTTTATCCATGAACTCACCGATCATTGCATAAGTAATTGTGTCAATCACAATAGTCTTAATATCCGGACGTTTTGCAGAAACATAAGCCATACCACCTTTAATCTTTTCCCAGTTAGTTGTTTTCAGATAGTTGTTAACACCTGGATTAAACTTACCTAGAGCAGGATCTATAGTAGTATAGTTTTTTCTCCATCCTTTGAATGGTGGAGCTTTCTCGTCAGGACATATAATAAATGTCTCTTTCGGATCTAAATTTCTTAGTGAATATGTTTTGCCAGTTCCACTATAACCGGTTACTAATAATTTATTTGCCATTTTCTGTTTTCTTTTTTGCTTCGTCAAAAGCTATTTGCAACATTGATTTTGATAAAAGAAAAGCTATCTCTCTTTTTGAAAAATACTTTTCTAATCTCATTGATGTTTGAGCTACAGGATTTTTAGATTTTTCTAAATTCATGCCTTCTCCAAACATAGCAAGATTTCTCTTTCCAAAACTTTCTCTATCAAGTCCACAAGCTAAGATGTCGTCTTCATTTTCTACATCATACTCCTTACCTTCCGGAATTGGTTCTGTTTTAATCTGCTTTCTTATAAAGAAATTTTCATCATTCATAACTTTTTTTCAAATTTATCTTTTATTATTCCGTAAATGCCATTCCACTCTGGAAGGCCAGTTAAACACTTGTCATCTATGTAGATATCTGCTGATATCTTACGACAATCCGCCCCATAATCTTCTATTAGATGTGGGAAATTACAATTAATAAAGTGATAAGGTATGTTGTTTTCGTGAAGCCAATTAATTGCTCCAGCCAAAGGCAAACCTTCTCTACATGTATTGATTACTATCCCATAACCATCAGAAACTAACCTTTTAATTATTATACCTGCATTCACATGCTGTGGTCCTAACTCAGGATAATTACTGAGACATATAGTTCCATCAAAGTCAATAGCTAGTACAGCTTTAAAAGGTAATTTGTAATATCTTACTTGTGTACTCATTTCTTTAAATTTTGATCAATGTGTCTATCATCCAAATCCTTCCGGAAAAGAACCATATAAGATAGAAACATCGCATTACATAAAATATGACCAACATGAGATAATTTACTTTCTTTGTCATCATCTTCTCCTTCAATAAATGCATTCATGTGTCTTTGCATACTCTCGCACACTTCCGTGTACTTAAGTCCTCCTTTCCAATTGTTAGCTCCGCTAGTTACTACTTCAAGTCCCTTGGAATCTTCTTTGGAGATTTGAGCACCTGTTACAGTGCTCCCATCATCTCTTTTAAATGTAGTGTACTTATGTGCACCATACATTAAAACTTGTACCATTGGACCTAAAGCTCTCCAAGATACCAGCGACCATTTAAGCTTGCCAGTATTGAATCTTAATCCTGTTTCTTCCATAATTCATCAAGTTGTTTTAAACGTTTACCATTAGTTACAAAACCCCTGGTATCACTAAGAATTTTCCTAGTCGAAGATACAAAATATTCCGGAACTGTGGAAGCTTTTTGTAAGTCATATTGCTTCATTAAACCCTTAACATCTCCTTCTAAATCTCTAATGATTCTACTTTGAAGCTTGATATCTTTACCAAGCTTTTTCTCATTGTCTTTTCGAGATGCAATTTCTTTCTGCATATCTCCAAAACTCTGAATCATTCTCTGGTGCTCTTTGCTCATTGACTCTTCATATTCTTTAGCAATATCATCCTTAACCTGGTCAAGACCTTTGTGAGTAATACTCTCTTGGTCATCATCTATTCTAAGTTCATTTCTTTGCTTAAAGAACATATCTTGAATCATCTTGATCTCACATTCAAAATATCCTGTAGAGCTATAACTAATCATCATTGCTCTTTGAATATCATTTGAAGAAACACGACTTGATCTCATACCTCTTCTTTCCTCATCATGATTAACTACGTTAGCAACTATTCCTGATAATCTTTGAATTATACTGTGAACAGGAACTTCGCACATCAAAGACTCAGAAACATGAACCTTCTTAACTATAGTTACATTCTTCTCATTAGCCTTGAGAGCATCAATTTTCTCTTGCTGAAGTGTTTCAACCTTAGAGCTTAATTCCTTTTCTCTTGCTAGTGCCTCTTCCAGTAATTTTTCATTCTTCTTCATGGTTTCCCACTCAGAAGCATCCATACTAATTTTAGCCATAATTATTTGTCTAATACGAATAAATTCGCCATTTGTTTATCTATTAATTAAAGTTTAACTTCCTTTTTGTTGGTCCCTTAAATACTAATTCATGAGCTCTTTTTAAGCTGTCAATAACTGTTTTAAATCCGTTGGGATTATCCATTGTGGTCTTGTGAAAAATTATTTTACCACTATAATGAGCATACTCTAAATGATCACACATAAAGGCTGACACTTTCCTACCTTCATTAAAATATACCTGGCAGTTTTCTACTCCAGGTACATCTATATTGGTCCAAGAATCATCTTTATATTTTAATGGATCTAATTTGCATTTTTCAATGATCTCAATCATAATCCTTACGATTGTATTTAGTTCATCTTTCATTCCATTCCAAAGTTTTTCATTTTACGTGGCGGCCCAACTCTACCAAGCAATATATCTGCTTTCTTCTCGTATGGATCCAATTTATCTTGCTCATTACCGGCTGGTAACTCTGCAAATCTATTGGTAGCGCCATCAAATAAGAAATGATGATACTTGTTTGGGGGCCCAAATCTATTTTTTAAGATCTTGACTGCTCTAAAAGCATCTCTGAATCTTCTGATATCATAACCATGATAATTTTCAAATCCATATCTATCGGGTGAGTAAACACCAATAACAACTTTAGCATCACGCTGAATCTCCTTATTGTTAGCAAATCCTGCTAATGAAGGTTCAGTTTTCTTAATGATACTCTCGCCCTTATTTGTGAACTGTTCCTTTTCACTACCTTGCTCTTGCTGTATAACATTTACAACAGCCCATCCCCAGTGTTTAGTCATTTGCTTTAACGCATAATCCGTGCTCCACTTGGCCATGGTCTGATGTTGTGTCATCATGGTGCCAGTATCCTTATTCTTTTCAGGAGTAAGTAAGCTCATGTGATCAACAATTGCAATGGTCACTGTATTTGGATCATTTGGAATATAGTGGCTGTAAACCTGGACAGTCTCTTTTTCTACTGTCCCGTCACGCTTCTTTTTAATAAACTCCCTGTCATCGAATACATGCTTGCCATTTTTATCTGCATAATCACGACAATACTTGTAAATCCCAGTAGGATTATAAATACTATCAATAACCTCAATATTTTCAAGTAGTTTTTCAACAGCTCCTATATTAGCATCAATAAGATTCATTGTACTATCATCTAAAGCATTTTGTCTATAGCCTTGAAGTGTAAGAAGATCAACATTAATGTTACATCTACTTGATATGAAATTGCATATCATAGTGTCGATAAATTCATCAGTTGATTCTTCTAATGCAAAATAAAATATTTTAAGCTTAATGTTGTGTTTTAAAGCATATTCAAGAGGCTCTCTAACATAGAGAGCTTTAGTCACCTGTGTTTTACCAACACCTGAGCCTGCGGTTACCATTTGGATCATTCCTGGCACAATCCCGGGTACTGATAACATGAGTTTGGGATAATTCTCAAAAGGGATACAGAATATTTTACCATTCTCTTTATCCGTCTTAATCTTTTTAATCTCCTTAACTCTCTGTGCTACCTTCCCAATGGGTTTTAATTCTTCACTATTCTCCATAATGCTCACCATCATTGCCATTTTGGCCAATGGCTTGCATTCTAGCTTCAGCACGCTTACTTTCAGAATCAGCAATACCCTTATCATACGCGGCATCCATGTCTTTCTCAGAATAAACTTTCTCTTCTACTTTTGTCATTTGGCAAACATGACCATCATTCCAAGCTGGACTCGGAGGTGGTGTGCTTGCAGATGTGGAATATTTAGTACCACAACCTTTGCATACATAATTAGTCATCTTCATCTTCTTTTTTTTAATTATTTTAATATGGTTCAGATGTTTATCTAAATCCATAACTTCTTGTGCAGAGCATGTAATCATAATCTATCGTCTGGAACAAAAACTGAATTAAAAGAAGTATCTGTCTCAAGATCCCAATCACTATATATCCAACCAGATTGAACTCTAATTATATCTTTAGCTAGTTTTACATTCCAAATTCTGTCATGCAACATCATGGTTAAAGGATTTTGATTGTGCTCATGCTTAACTTCTTTTCTATTCAACTCTTCGCTCATATTACAAATAATCTTCATTTTCATATTTGATATCTGAATGGCTATCATCCAGCAAATACGCGTACTTTTCATGGAACCCTTCGTTTAACCAACGATGAGCCTCTACCATGTACTCTGTATCTCCACTCTTTTTAAGTTCCTTCATATACAACTCCAATACCTTAACTGCAGTTTCCTGAGCTTTGATATCTTTCTTGAACACTTGGTTCCATTTGTTTCTGAGCCTCCTGCCCATAATAGTTTCAGCACCGGCAGGAGACAATGCTCTGGTGCCAAAACTACTCGTCTTCTTGATTTTAACAGGATAGATATCTAACCACTTAAGAAATAAATCTTGAGTGATTGAAAATATCTTTCCAGTTTTTTCTCTGATGAATACTTCTCCTTCAGCTAATTTGACAAAACCCTTAGATTCTAATTTTACTAATTGATCAACAGTTTGATCAAATATCAATGATATTGACTCTCCGTTAACCAGGTTGTAAAGAATAAGGTATTCATTTATAGTCAAATTATACTTATTCAAAATATCCATTGGTATAACAATGTCATTCATCTATTTTTAATTTTCTTCTCCCTACTTTGACCGTTACTTTATGTACCCCGGGAAACTTGCCACTTGTGGGAACTTGTTCTCCACAGTCAAGGCAATATAAAAGCTCACTACCATTAACTAAATCTGATAATTCAAGCGTATTTACATTAACCCATCTTTTTTCTTCTATTCTTTCACTATCACATATATCGCATGTTATCATAAATCTCTATCTTTAACGATTCTTTTTCAAAATCCTCATTTATTACAAAGAACTTGACAACAGTGCCGGGATCACAAGCTACATCAAAATTTGAGGATATCAACCTTGCCATTTTCGTTGGCGTGTTCCTCTCAGTCTTATTGTACTCCTTTTCCATTAATGCAATAGCATCAAATAACTCTTCGTCCCTTAAGGACTTCATCTTATACAGTGATATCATACGACTCTTATATATTTTTTGTCAAAACTATCCATTGAATTCTTGAAATAAGACATATCTTGTGTTCCATTTAGCACAATAATGTGCATCTCTGGAAACTCATGTCTTAAGCATCTTCCCAACATCTGATAAAACGAACCAATTGAGCTGTCTAATTGTGTAATTATGCCGCGCTCTATATTTGTCAGATTAACTGACTCACGCAACATATTTACAGCAAATAATTCATTACATGTTCCATCATTGAAACAGTCTATAAGGTCTTGATTCTTTCCTTTTTCATTCTTTGAATGTACAGCACTATCAGATCCAACATTTTTAGCCTGTTTAATTGATCCTGTAAAACATATAAATCTAACTTTATCCTTTCTAAATTCTTTCACAAGCTCTTTAACGCGATCAGTCTTGACATCTGCAATGAATTTCTTACGAACAGACCCTAGATTAAGGAATTTGTTTCTACATCCATTACGGACAGGATATGAAACTGTCAAAGACTCTGAAATATCTTTATAGTAGGCCATTTGTTTGGTAATAATATTATAATATTGCTGCTCACTTCCTTGCACGACAATTCCTACCTCTTTAGGGTATTTTTTTAGAGTCATGAACAATTCTTTATGAGTACAATACTTTGTTATTTTACCTTTTGGCTTTCTATATTGAAAATCCCATATCTTTCCATCTACTTCTTTCTTAAGTTCAATTCTATGAACAACCAGTTCTGGCTCCGGCAATAATTTCAAATCAATAGCCTTTTTTAGAGGTATTGAATAGAAATGAACATTAGTACACAATCTTTTGATCGCATCTTTTCTCTCTTCCGGAATAGTAGCAGATAAGAAGATAAGCTTAGTATTTCGACTTAACATTGGCATCATATTCTTAATCCTAGCAGGAGTAAGAGCATGACATTCATCTAATATCACATAATCAGCTTTCTTCTTATGCTTCTTTAATGAGGCATACAACAAAATGGTAGTATGATCCAGAATCTTGGCAACCTTGTGTTTCTTTAAGTCTTCACGCCAATTCTTAGTGTGAGTACTTTCTTTACAAACTAGGTAACCTTTTGCTTTTGGATTTTTCTTAAGAATTTCCTGAACAATCTTAGCCGCAGCCAAAGTTTTTCCACATCCTGTAGACCACTCAAGAACTAAATGTTGATGAATGTTTGACAGCTTAACTGCGTTAGATTGTATTTTAGATCTATTCTGGTTTTGGACCAAAACCTCCATTTTGTGTCGCTTTGTAGATTTGATCTATTATCTTCTCAAAATCTTCAGGATTCATTTCATCTAATTTAGACACATCAAGACTCATAACTTGTGCTTCTGGGAATTTCTCAGACAAAGTCTTCTTGATTTTATCTATTTGAGACTCATCATCCTCTGTAACTTTCCCGGTAAGCTTATCAGAAAATGCTTGCATTTCTGGCTCGTTATATTTCATTGACTCTGAAGCTGTAATCATTGATCTAGAAAAATTCTCATCACTTTTTGCGCATTCAATTAACATTCTTGGCAGCATATCTAACGAAGCATTAATTGATCCCTCTTTCATTATGAAACCATTCTTAGTATTCACTGCGCGTAGGAATACAATATTATCTGTTTCTCCTTGAGAATCAACGTATTTGTGAATAGCTTTTGCAGCATCATCAATTGTAATTTTTTTTCTAAATATTCCCATTTATTCTTTTTTTAAATGATTATTAAGGAAAGACAAGTTTAATTTAGGGTACTCATCAGTATTAGAGAATCTACTGATAAACTCAGTAATATTATCTATACCTACGATCTCATCTTTAGCTATATTCACAAGCTCTTTATCAGCTCTCTTTACAAGAGCATCAACTAACTTGTGCATTCCGGCTTTAACTTTATCATCATCAATTTTATCACTTGCTGAATTAAATTTGTTATGAGTCTCCTCAAGAAATTGCTCTCTCCTATCTACAATCTCTTTTACTTTTTTATATTGATTCTTACATAAGGTCAGTACGGCCTCAAACTCCTCAACACTAACCGCGTTGGGAAGATCTTTAAATGCTATTTCTTCTGGCTTCATTTGCTAATATTTGTCTATAGATTAATTCGTTTTCAAGAATAGGCAATTTCTGGATTCTTTCCTGTCCAAATTCGCCTCGTTTAAGTTTATTGATGCAGTTCTTTATGTAATTACTGTCCATATAAACCATATAGTTAGCAATTCCTTTAGAACTAACCCACTCAATGCTATGTCTTAACTCAATATGCATCTTCATGGCTTTGTCATCAATATTCATAAAGAACTTTTTTCTCTTCAAAAATGGTTCTTCAGTCATTTTCCAGTCTTTTTGAATGTCAACTTTTCTCTCTGGAGTTTAATATGATTTTCTTTTACATCAAGAACTCTATGTTCTACAGCAACTTTATCTCTTTGTATTTCTTGATGATTAGCAAGCATAGCTCCTTGAGCAACAGCTTTAATTGCTTTGCCAGATAATTTTGATATGACAGTAGCTTTTTGTTCATTCAATTTGCCGGCTCTTAAGTCTAATACATCCTGGGCCAAGCCGGTAGCAAGTCCATTCATAACTTTCATGTGATTGTTAATTGGTATCATTTTGTTTTTGTTTTTTAAGTTCGCGATGCAACGATATTTGCTGCCTCTTTAAATCTATTATGTATTCTGGAATTGATCCCATTTCAGTTTTGAATAAATGACTTGTAATATATGAATCTCCAAGATTTTCCTTGTGTTTCTCGAATATTACTTTAGTTCTTTTTCTTGCAAGTTCTAAATTGTTCTTTCTCCATTTTCTTTGGCCTCTTAAAGATGCTTTTTCTTTACATTTAGGACATGAACGAGAATTAATACTATCTTCATACTTTGTTTTTTTACCACAAATAACACAGTAGTAAATATTAAAAGTATCTCTAATTAATTTTTTTGCAGAAACTTGAGCTCCATTTATTTTGTAATGAGTTTCATTAGAGTTTTTTTTAGTCCAACCTTTTACTAATTTTCCTTTTTTGTAAATTATACTTTTAGTCTTAAAGTAATGCACTCTAACAACTCCTTTTTCATTTATAGAATATTGTTTATCTGTTCCTTCAATAAATTTTGATTTCATCTGATTAGATTTTAAATTAATATCCCGGCAGCCCACCAATGAGATCTACACCACCTGTTTCGACTAATAGTACCTATCGACTGTACTCTACCGGGATATTTGTGGAATCGAACCACTTTCTTCTTCAATATTTTAAAACCCCCAAGTGCAGACAGGCCCAACACTCATTAGCCTACATTTGCTTTTATCACACTGTATGGGCTTCTGCTGTCTCCAGTTCTGCCACCAAGTTCTATTGTGTATTCGCCTACTCGGGGAGTTTGCTATGATAACTTCTTAGCTTCTGACTTTTCAAGCTCCATAAACATGAAGCTGTCAAGCGTGCTATCTGTTAATAATATATGAGCATCATGCAAAGGCATATCTGAATAGTGAGCATAAAACTCACCCTCATTAGAAAATACTCTCTCATGATCTTCAGGTAGATCTAATAATTGCTTTGGAAGACTATACTTCTTTCCGCAATTGCTCCTAAAAATGGCAGCTCCACCACATTGTTTCACTTTAGCGGGATCACTGTCCTTTCCAATATATTGTTTATCATTGTGGCAAGGGAGCCAAAATGGCCCTCTTGCTTGCCCAAGATATACAAATGGGTGGCTACCACCTGGAGCAGGCTTCTCATTGTCGTTGATACGTCCAAATGGACATCCTCCACAAGGTCCTTTCATACTTTTTTCTGCAAAACTACCCATTAGACAAAGATTTTATTTCTTGTTCTTTTTCGATAGTCCTTAAAAATTTATCAATTGTATTTTGCTCAAAATATTTGAGGTCTTTAATTGAAAATTTCTTAAGCTTTTCAACGATACTTTGCACCATATCGCCATTAATGTACCATGACATGCTCGGGATCTGTTCCATTGGCAGTTCAAAGTACTTAACAGCGGTATTGTAATTATGCAAATCAATAGGATTTATTACATTGAATGTACTATGATGGTAAATGCATAAATCATGAGGAACTCCTATGACAACCTTTATATCTTTCCACCTGTACCCATAATCATAGGCAAGCTTACAAAATACCTTCCTGGCATATACGTATGCTCTCTTCCTAGTATCTGCAGAGATATCAAATCCATACAGTTCATCAAGAAGATCTTTCAATTCTTGTAATTTCATATTAATTTGTATTTTAGTGTTAATTATTCGATTAAAATATTTTTAGTTAATAAGGGCCGTACTGAAGTATTCTCCAGCATAAACCCTTTACTCTCATCAATTTCTTATATAGAGATGAGAAGTCCATAGTATTGTTATAGCGTAATATAAAAAGGATACTAAAGTTCTATTTCCTGAGCGAGCTTGCGAGCGAAGGCTTGTCTTGCTTAATTTTTGATAAAACTACGCTTTTAGAAGCTAAATATTTGTTTACTATTATTTTCATTGTTGTTATTATTAATTTAGCACCCTCTTTCTTATTAGCTATCACTGTAGTCGTGATATGAACCAGCCGATATGGTTACTAATAAGAGTAGGGTCACATAGTATGTAGTTTATCATCTACTAATACTTTTTTTATTGTGGTTGATACTTCCACGATATATTATTTTACTACTTGCTGAGAACTCATTTGTGTTGTAGTGACTGGGGTATTTCCCTTTATATCTCTAAAATTACTTTTCTGCCAGCTTTCCTTTCTCAAGGGAACAACACATCTCGGATTACTCCGTTAATTTTGTATTTTCTCATCACGCACAGTAGGACAGCAAGCTGATTACCTAGTGAAATTAACATCCTGTCAATTCAGGATCAGTATCTTTCTGTGAATATTTTACCTTAATGGTTGACTTTAGAGCCATTAATTCCCGCATTTTATTCACAAAGGGTCAATGCTTAGCCTTATTATTAAAAACTCTTTCCCCAATTCAGCTATGGGATATTATCATTGCGTATATCCGGCAGTGAACCCATCACAAAAAGTTGATGGAGCAATGGCCAGAAATATGATAATTCAAATTATTAATATCCATCTCATATAAATGATATTATTGCTGAGCACACAAACACTAATCCTAATAAGACTATAATGTATGCCCAGAAGGTTAGGTATGGCTCATTATGCGTCAAACCATATTTAATTGATTCAAATATATCTCTCATAATCTAAAAATTGATTTAGCTTTATTAAATCCAATATAAAGCAGGAAAAAACCTGCAAGTTTACTTGCTATCAGTTCTCCAAGAGAAAATCCTGCAATCTGAACTATCATAAGGAAGAATCCTAATATGATATAAAATAACATTGCTACGAAATTTAGCTTTTGTTTAGTTTCTAGTTTCATTGTTCTTAATTTGATTAATACTCTTGGCGGATGAAGTATCTGTCTTCTCCATCTCTTACGCCCATCCAGTTTTCTCCCATTTCTGAGACAGCATTTGGATCTCTCTGCGCCATAAAATTGATAGTATGTTGCATGATGATTAGTTTACTCATTTCCTGCGTATTTACTAGTTAGTAGCGACATGAATCCAAAGACTAATACCACTATAAATATTTCTTCTAAATCTCCTCCTTTAGTTAGAACTCTATAGAGTAACGTTGAGGTGCTTATTAATGTAGCAAACAAAAATCCTACATGTAATATCTTACGAATTGATTTCATGATATAGTTGTTTTTTACGAGAGGCGGTAGGATTACTAATGCCTACATAGCTTTTACACTTTCGACTGCTACATTTGTCTTTCCTCTCTATTTTTTGCCTCATTTTTACGTGTTGAGGCTTCACAGAATTTAATTACTTATGCGTCTAGCAACTCGAGATGCCAATCTCTTTCCCTAATTGGGTAAGCGTCTTACCTTAAGACCACACGCATATAGTTTTTAAAACATTTTTCTTTTCTCTTCCTTTATATCCGGAATTAAATAATTTTCTGGGAACAGCATGTTATCATGATCAAGTTGATAATGCAAATCTTTAGATTGGCTATCCCATTTTAACCCGGTAACTATTCTTGAGCTAAATGTATCTATACCATGATCATCATCATACTTATGATGTATTCTAACTACATCATTGATTTTGAATTGAGCATTATTAATTCTTTTTCTTTTCTCTTTTCTTCTCTGTTCTGAATTCATATAATTATTAAATTTAATCATTGAAGAAGTTAATTTCACAATCATCAATTGGAAGATGATATTCTTTGCAAGTACAGCAATAATGTGCTTCTTTGCAGAAATCTTTATACTTTAGCTTGTTATAATATCTGAGAAGCCAAGCCTTATTTCTTTTATCATCTTCTGTTAATCTATGATTTATTTTTACTCGAATATACAGAGAATATATTAATAATAACACTGCAATTAAAATGTATCCAATTATCATGGCTATGATATTAATTAAATCTATTGCGTTCATATACTCGTGTTTTAGGTTAATTTTCTTTTTGATTTTTTATCATGTTCTAATGGACTAAGTCTCCAAATAGATTTTCTTCCTATGCAAACTGAATAATTTTTTCCATTTCTTATTTGAGGATCTCGGTGCTTTTGAGCTTCACTGCATCCAAGAGTATTGTTTTTGAATACGCAGCCAGTGCAAAGCATTCTTCCTTCGGAATCTAGGGTTACATCTCCTTCTTTGTTGATTACGTACTCACCATCTATAAACCTTATTATATCATCATTCATTATAAATGAAATCAAAACTAAAGCATAGAAATCTTATAGTGAAGTCTTTGCTCCATGCTTTATATCCTAAATCTGATCCCCAAATTTCAATACTTAAGGGTAAGGTCCAATGACCTAATGTTCTGTAAACTTCTAAACTATATTTCATTATCTATATTCTTTTAAAAAATTATACGCCTTGTTATACTTAGCTAAACGGTCATGATCTTTCTGAGTAAGTCCTTTTAATCGTGTGATTTTGGAATTATGTTCCAAATCTCTCATTTTAACTTCAATAGCTAAGTCAGATATTACCATTTTATTTATAGCTTCATGATAATCTTTACCACGCATATCAAGCAATTCAAGAGCAACTAGAACTTCTTTTGGAAATCCTTCCATTTCAAGACCTTTTATAGTCCAAGAAGTATCTTCTATTACGTCATGCAATATTGCTGTGATCATATATAGTTCTTCTAGATGTTGTACTTTATGCATAATCCATAAAGGATGAAGTATGTATGGTGCCCCGGACTTATCTATTTGCTTAGCATGGGCACTAGCCGCTATTTTGATTGCTTTAGCGAGTAGGTTCATTTCTATATCTGTTTTTTTCTGTGTATAAGTTATAATTATTATGTACTATTTCACATTGATTATGCAAGTGTATTTCTATTTTACCATTTGGATATTCAGTAATCTCATTTATGAGTCCTGAAAACTTCCAAAGCATTCTAAGTCTTTTCATTTTGTTTGATTTTAATTAGTATTTAAGAGGACGGTGAGAGGGGTTATACTTTACTGATGTGGTTAATCAGTTTTATTTCTAACCTCTTTAAGTCTGGCAAAAAAGCAGTTTAGATATCATATTAATACTTTCCGCTTCCACCTAATCACGATATTACGCTCTCCCCGTCCATCCTAATTATTTTAAACCAAGCTAAGGGGAGAGCGGAAACTCTCCTGTATGGTTAACAGAATTGACCTTTTTCCAAAGGCGCTCCATCTCTCTCCTTAGCATTGGACTATTGAAGAAAAGTACTTATTATCCATTCTTCAATAATATTTTAGAAATCAGCATCAAAGCTCATTCCCTCATCATTTTTACTATTTACTCCAGCTTTCTGATACTCAGACACTCTTTTTTCAAAGAAGTTTGTCTTACCTTGCAATGATATCATATCCATGAAATCAAAAGGGTTAGTAGCATTATAAATCTTATCACATTCAAGCTCTACTAGAAGCCTGTCAGTGACGAATTCTAAATACTGAGTCATTAGATTAGCATTCATCCCAATAAGGCTCACAGGAAGTGACTCAGTAATGAACTCCCGCTCTATATTGAGAGCATCTGTGAGTATCTGAGTGATTCTTTCCTTTGGAACCTTGTTGATGAGATGTTTGTTGTGTAAGTGCACTGCATAATCACAGTGCATTCCTTCGTCACGAGAAATAAGTTCATTGGAGAATGTTAATCCAGGCATTAAACCACGCTTCTTTAGCCAAAAGATACTGCAGAATGCACCGGAAAAGAATATTCCTTCAACAGCAGCAAATGCAATCAGTCTTTCAGCAAAACTTGGCGATTCTATCCAATTAAGGGCCCAATCAGCTTTCTTTTTAATGGCTGGGAAATGTTCTAATGCTTTAAATAGCTTATCCTTCTCAACTTCGTCCTTAACGTATGTATCTATTAATAATGAGTACGTCTCACTATGAATGTTCTCCATCATTATTTGGAATCCATAAAAGAATTTAGCTTCAGCATATTGTACTTCACTTACAAAGTTTTCCGCCAGGTTCTCGTTTACTATTCCGTCAGAGGCAGCAAAGAAAGCTAGTATTTGTTTAACAAAGTAACGCTCATCATCATTTAGCTTATTATTCCAGTCATCCAAGTCATCGCTTAAATCTATCTCTTCAGCAGTCCAAAAAGATGCTTCAGCAAGCTTGTACCATTTCCATAGATCATGATGTTTAATTGGGAATATGACAAATCTATTGTCATCTTCTTGTAAAATTGGTTCTATTTCTTTGCTCATAGTTAATGTATAGGTGTTAAATTATTATTTTGTTATTATGTATATCACAATGTTGTTATGCTTTATAACAACAAAACAAAGTAATTTATATTTGAAAAATAAGGAGAAGTCTAACCTCACTATTCTTAATTGTTATTGTACTCTTTTTAGTTTGCACAAACTCCATGGTAATCACCATGTTGTAAATGACTTTGTAATGCATTTGTATTTATTAATTTAGTTTGTGAATTTTGTCCACTTGAATTATGACAAAAAACTGTTTTGTTAGATATAAAAACTATATTTCCATTTTCAAAATGGGGTAGATGTGTGAGCTCTCATTAAATGAGAACTCTACACCTCCGGTTATGTTATTTAATTTTACTTGAATCCAATAAGAATTTAAGTCTTTCATCTCCTGTGTTTATCAGGCGAGCTAGTCTCTCCAATTCGATTTTAGGGTAAGCATTCATTACTGCATCATACAGTTTATCAATTCCTGGATATATAACGCTTGGTCCTGTTTGAGGATTAAGCTGATTCTTTCCTTCGTAACTAGCAATTGAAGAAGATACAGTTATAGGCTTTACTGTGTTTTTAAGTTTTCTATAATAATGAACTCTTAATGCCATTTCAGTTCTGTCCATTACCTTTGCTGCGTTACGAAATGCAAATGTCATATTACCAGGTGATTGTTTTACAAACAATATTAATCGTTTGCTCTCTACCTCTGTAAATGGTATTACACTACTTGCTTTTCTTTTTGAAGGAATTGTAATAGCATAATATCTATTTCTAATAGTATTTATGTTTTTGCCTAGAACATTGCTTGCTCTTCTAAGCCCAAATGATAACTTTCTTTCATTTGCAATACTATTCATTATTACTTTGTCGTCTTGTGATGTGAATGTGCTTTTTCTTGACATGTGATTAGGTTTTAATGTTAATTAATTTGTCTTTTGTTATACGTCTTTCTTACAACCACTCTCTTGTGATTGATCCACGCTTCATCTATTAGGAAGTATGTTTTTGCTGAATCGAAGTTATTGATTTCAGTTACTAATCCAGAACCTATTGTGTTATGTTGTACTGTAGTTAGTAGTTGGTATTCTATCCTGTCACCAATATTTATTATACTTGGATCTGATAGTTTCTTAAATATTTCATCATTGAATATCTTCATGTTTTAGCTATGTTATATTAGTATTTTAAATGTCTTTTAGGGTTCTGCGTGGTATCACATCTAACTTATGTAGTATTGAGTATGACATGTAAGGATTGTTGTCAATGTAGTATATGATTACATTCTGCCTAAATGCAAGTCTTTGTATCTTTGAAGTTAGTATTACAGGTCCATTCATACTTGATACACCTGGTTTGAATGTTACAACATTACCTGGTTGATAAGGAGCATCACGTAACATTTGATCAATTATATTCTTCTCTGTGATATGCATTTTGTTACGTTTTAGCTATTAATATTATATGTGTGTGAAATTTAATTCTTGGGAATATGCTTTGAAAGTGGGGTGGATGGATTATCCCCTCCATAACTATTCACTTAAACACTTATCAATCCTTAACAACCCACTGCTATTTATGGCAGAATGTAAAAAGGATGCTGGAGTGTTATTTCCGAAGCGAGC
>Ga0208134_1000507_pt1 | contig 25629 bp, 42 predicted proteins | sample VirMetDEL_Mar_31_FD_184515 | JGI IMG/M metagenome (GOLD analysis project Ga0208134, IMG submission 184515) | Aqueous microbial communities from the Delaware River and Bay under freshwater to marine salinity gradient to study organic matter... | ecosystem: Environmental > Aquatic > Marine >... | reverse complement strand
TTTCGGTTTATAAAATGATAGGGTGCTTATGACATAAGGTAGCCCTACCGTTAAGTTTGTTTAGCTTTGGACGTGTCTTCCAGTTCGGTTGTCAAGCATCATTTTAGATTTAATACTTTTAGATATCTCGTCTTCATCTAATAATCCTTTGCCACCATTATCTACAGTAGTTTTCACTACTCTAATGTCCTGTCTAGATGCAGGTTCTTCAACCGGCATTTCAACAGTTTCTTCTTCTTCAGGTTGACCACCCTCAGCTAAATCTTGTCTTCCATCTGCTTTCATTTCTGCATCTTTCATCATCGCCATTAAGTTGTCGGCTCCGATTTCGTCTACAGCTTTAGCAGTAAAGACAAATTCTCCATCAGATAACCTTGCGGGTATACTGTCAGAGACTCCTGAACCCGGACCTTCAACAGGACCAGACCCAGCAAATTCTTGTGCAATGTCAATAACTTTGTCGAATATTTCGCTAAGTCTTTCATTGCCTTGTAACTGTTCCATTAGATAGTCTTCTTCTTCGCTATCTAATGCTTCGTCTAAAATAAAATCTAAGTATTCATCTTCCATTTGATTGTCTGGAAGCATGTCCTCTTCAGGGTCACTAGGCATCATTAACATAGACATTTGCTTATCTACTTCTCCACCTTCTGCATAATTCATATAACGAGCAAGTTCAAGCAATTTAGGATTTTTAAATATTTTTTCATCAATCTTATCGCCCATATTTTCTCTTGCAATAATAGAATCAATTTCACCAATATCATTATATTTTAATTCGTAATTTTGCATTCCAATACGAGTTAAATCATCCACGGTTCCTTCTGTATATCCGTGGTCTTTTAAAAATTTTTCTGTTTCTCGATGAGGAATAACATCTGAATTTTTCATACCTTCAAAATATTCATAATCTTTAGATAAAGGTCTATTTTTATTTTCTTCTAAAAACTTTTCATGATTTAATTTTTCAGCTTTTTCATCTAAATTCTTAATGTCATTTTTAAGTTTTTTTTCAGTTTTTTTGGAAACATTTTCGGTATCTATTTCTTTTTCTAATTTAGAACGTTTTGCCATTATAGTTCTTAATTTTTCTGCTATTTCTTGTGCAGCTTTACCACCAATTCCATACCGTTGTCTATCGTCTATTAATAAACCACCATCAGCTTTTCTTAATAATGCAAAATCTTCACCAGATATTTTACCATCTTTATTCATATCTAGTTTAGTTTGATTACCTGTTAGTCCGCCTTCTGCATTACCTTTTCGCATTTCTTCATAAGACTCTTCGCCTAACTCAGATTTAACTTCAACAATGCGTTCATCGATTTCGTTAATTTCAGCATTTAATCTTTCAGCTTCACGTTCATTGTTATTTTCAATAGCATCATTATAGTCCAGCATTTTTTCTTTTGCTGCTGCTTCTAAACCATTTAGTAATGTTCTAGGATTTCTGTTTAAACCTTCGATGGTATCTTTTGTTAATAAACTCATGTTTCTTGTTTCCTATTAATTGCTTCCTTAACCTGCTCCGGCAACTGCTCTAGGCGTACCAGAGAATTCACTCTCCCCTGCAACCGGTACATTTCCGATTCCGATGTTGCCACCGCCAGTGCCTGTAGGTCCAAGGTCTTGAGGTTGAGCAGGTGTTCCTGCAAGGCTTCCCATTGCATTTGGTTGCCCGTCAGGGCTTTGAGCTTCAGGGCTAGTTGTTTGTCCAGCATTTTGCATTCCTATAATTTGTGCCATAATAGCTGCTTCTTCAGGGTCATTGAGTATTTCATCAGGGTCTAAATCTAAGCTAAAAGCAAGTTCACTAACGAGTTTAGAAATTTTAACAAAAGGAGCAATAGCAGGATTCTGTGTTGTTTGTAAGAACGTAGTTAATCTTTGACTTCTTACTTCTTTTTGCATTAAGCTATTTGTTCCAGTAGCTTTAACTTCTAAATCGCCTTTAACATCTAGTGAGCCTTCAAAGAACTGCATGTTCCACTGAAAGAAAGCTTCTCCTAGAGGTCTTAATAAAAAGTCATCAAGATTCTTGACAACTGTTTTAATATTTAAACTTGATGCACCTAACAACATGGACATACCCGAAGCAGTCCTTGTCATACTTTGTACACCTGTTTGTCCGTGTGAATAACTAGGTATGCCAGTTTGTTCGTCTGCAAGTTGTCTAAACTTGTCAAACATCATCATGTTTTCTGGTGCTGTGTTAGGAAACTTCAAACCATGTATAGCTTGTCCGGGCATTCCAGCTTGTCTTCTAAAGATTTTACCCGGATATATTTCCATTGATTGTCCACCAACTAAAGCAGACTCATCTACATCAAACACCAAAGACCCAGCCATTGCTAGGTTGTCTACAGCCATACGTGCATGACCGTTCATAATCTGTTGAGAATCATCCATGTTCTCAGCTACACCAATACCAAAGAAGTTATAAGGATTTCTTTCGTATGGGAAAGCGTGGTATGGTAATCTATAAGGCGTAAATGGATTAACCACTGCTCTTAATAGATTGTCACCACATATCCAAGCATTAACTTGGACTTCATCTAAATCATCAATATCATCTGGAAGTTCGATACCAACTTCACGTGCATACTCTGCATCCATGATTCCCCAGTATTCAAGAACTTCAAAGTTTGTTTGATAGTCTTCATCAGCTCTTGCATCATCTTTTAAATGTGACTCAAAGCTTTTCTCTTCGTAGTTAGCCCCCATCTGTAAACAATTACGAATAGCGTCCTCATCAAAGTAAGGCATGTTACGTAATTGTCTAAGTTGAGATTTGTTTAGTTTGTGTCTGTGAATAACATACTCACACTCTTCAATGCTAGTAGCTGCAGGGTCTGGATAAAAATCCCAACAACTAACAAACTCAATCCTAGGAACTCTAACTTCTAATGGGTTATAACTTCTTTCACCATCTTCATCGGTATCCCATTTATGAAGTTTTTTGTTAAAATTAAAGGGTCCTTTTACAATTCCTGTACCTAACAAAGAAGATTCTAAAAGAGCGTTTCTAATTTCTGACGAACCTTTTGATTCATCTATTTGGTCGTGAATAAGTTTTTCCATTCTCCTTGCAGCTTTTTGTGCTGGAGAAATTTCTAAATTAGTAGGTATAGGGCTAAAACCTTCTATAAGTTTATCTTCTGCTTGGTCTTCTAAACTGTCTTCAAACAAACCTTTTACAAAAGATGCTCCGGGTTTTAAAGTTTTACCATCTCCATCATACCCTACATCGTAAGGGTTTTCTTCTATACGATTACCAATATCGTCCGGTAACTCGCCCCCACCTATTGTACTTTCAATTCCGGGTGCCCCTGTTTGTGTATCTAAATGAGCACTTGCTAATTCACCTTCAGGTATTTTAGTTTCAGCAATACCGATTGGAAATTTACCTGTACCAAAAATTACATCAACAAGTTGACCAAAAGCAGCCAGTACTTTTGTTTTAGTAATTTTTACAAAGATACGAGACTTTTCTGAGTCTCTAAACTTAACAGACTTGTTATAAAGTCCTCTATAGTTTTCGTAGGCTTTTAACCATCGTGATTCATCTGACCTTCTTGCATCTTCAGCTACAGTAAATCTGCCTTTGATAATACCAACAAGATTAGTTTTTTGTTCTATTTCAAGAGAAAGTTCTTTACCCGCTTCACCCTCTACTTCTTCGTAAATGTTATCAGCGTTTAAAAATGTATTTTCTTTTTCCATATATTACTAATAACCAAATATTGAATCAGACGGTTGATGCATTTCTCGTTTCAATCCTCTCATCCGTTCTAGTGGGCTTTCCATTCTTGGTCGGCTCATTATCATATAACGCAGTGCATCATATGCGTGGTCAGATGCATGTGTGTCTACATCTTCTGGATTTGTTTTAGATAAAGGTATACTCTGTAATTCTCTTATTAAGTTAGGACATGTGTTAAATATCTGTAACTTAGGTCTACCATTTTCACGAACTTTTAAAAACTCATGTATTTGGATTTTACCCTGTATTCTATTCTTATCTGCACGTCTAAGTTTATGACCTGCTTTTTGTAAGGCTTCTCCAACAGTAGGTCCAGTTGTGCCTGTTCTAGCCCATGCTGCTGTATCTAATACACCTGAGACCGAAAAAGGGTCTTCAAGTTCCATATCTGTTATTATAGCACCCAATTCTTCACCTGTCAAGCCTTTTTTGTATAATTCTCTATAAATTATTAAAGTTCCATCATTTATATCAATAATACCCCATAAACAACAAGACTCTGAGGCATATCCATAGTCAATCCCCTTTACTCTTTCCCAAGGTAAAGGTAATTGAAAAGGTGTAACAACATGCACACTAGGATTAAATTCTACAAAAGCAGCTCCTTCTGCTACATCCCAGTTACCTTCAAGTAATTGTCTACGTTGAATTGGTGGTAAAGACTTAAGCATTTGCTCATAGACACCATCCTCTGCAAGGTATGGGTTATCAGCTAACTTAGCCGGAATAAACTTACGTGTCAGTCCGTCTGCACCTTCAAAACTTGAGTTATGTTCTGCAGGCTCTATGTATCTTTTTTTTACCCAATGCGACCCAACACCTCCGGGGTTTGCTGTGCATCGTAAGTAAGTTGTAATTGAGGGGTCAGTAGTACGAAGACGAGAAGCAAGATAGTTCCAACTAAACTCTGTAGGTAAATGAGTAATCTCATCAAATCCTATCCAACTATAGGCTTGTCCTTGATAACGATAGACGTCTGCATCTCGTTCAAGGAATCCAAATTCAACCTTCGCACCACTGGGAAAATTCCAAAGCTTTTCAACTTCTCTGAACTTAGCACCGGGAAATGCTTGTGGGTATAGCTCACGAGACTTGTCAATCATCTCACGAAGTTCTGGCATAGACCTTCTAAGTATTAAAGCTCTATGTGCTTTTTTGTGACAATAGCGTAGTGGGTCTACAATCATGGCAAAAGATTTACCACCACCAGCAGCTCCACCATACAACACATCTTTCTCACCGGCAGCAAGGAAGTCTGTTTGTGGACCTTCGTTAGCATGGAATAGCACATTTTCTGTTTGAAGAATATGTTCTTTTGCTGTAATAGGTAATTCTTCTAAGTCATTGGTTGTAAAAACTTTTTCACTTTTATCTGATGTAGACTCTACTTCACCTAATAATTTTTTCTGTTTTGCTAACGCTTTACGTTTATTATACAAAGCCGTTTCAAGCTTTTGTATGTTTTTTTCTTTGTTTTTAACAGAACGTTTTGCTGATGTTTTTGCAGCTTTATTAGTAATTAATTTATTTTTTAAAGTAGTACCAGTAGGTCTTCCGGGTTTCTTTTTAGGCGTTCCGTCTTTTTTTAAAACAAAATTACCTTCAATATCTTTTAAATAGTTATCCGGATGTATCTCCCAGTCATATGTTTTCAATTACTAAAGCTCACTATTTAATTTATCTATGTGTTTTTTTAAACCTACATGACTAATATATCTGCCAGTTTTAACATGTAACCAATCTGCAGCATCTCTCAAAGATATTTCTTCATCTTGTACCATAACCTCAGCTACGCTCAAAGCAATTATTTGTTCTTCTATTGGTTTTAAATATCCAGTTAAATCATCAAATTCATATCCAAAAGGAATCGTAGATGTTTTACGTTTGATATATCCGTCAGGTAATAACATTTAAATAATCCACATAATTATAAAAGCTGATATAAAGCCTATACTACACATAACGCCCCAGACTTGCATGTCTGTAAGGTCATTAGTATTAATTATACTATTTACTTTTTTTTCTAGTAGTTCTTTTAACATTTGTTTTCCTCTTCGTTGTTTGTTTCTTTGGAGCTAGAGCTTTCTTGAATAACTTACTATAAGCTTTCTTTACTGCTTCTAACCATTTATTAATCATTGTCATTGTTGTTCTCCTCGGCTTTCTTTTTTTTGCCGAATATTCTATCCCAATTATCTCTGTAATCTTGTGTATAGAATCCGGGTCTGGGATTAGCACCCTTACTTCCGTGTGTATTTTTGTATATTGGCGACCTAAATGTTATTGGTTTTTCGTCACTGCCTATTTGTTTACCCATAATCTTTCTCGTTTATACATTTACTCCACTCTTCAGCTACTATTTCTTCAGGATAAGGAGCATAAAAAATGGCTTTACACTTTTCAAATTGTTTACGCCAGTCAGTAGGATTATACTTATCATTCCATTCTTTTTGATTTTCATCGGGAACTATCTCAACTATAGGAGTTTGAGCACATCCCGATAACAAACACAAGACTATTAATTTTTTTACCATTTAACTTTATTAGCCCAGTAAGCTGCTGACAGTACACCTTTAGCAATGTTCTTAGCGTGACGAGCTTTGAATGATTTTCTTTTCATTTTAGTTTTACGAGACTCACCTGCTTTAGGTTTACCTGCAGTCTTAGCACCTTGCTGTCCAAATCTAATAGTTTTGATTGTACTACCGGATTTAGCTACAACAATGTGTGACTTAGTAGGATGATTAGGAGTACGCTTAGGTTTATTGTAACCACTAACTCCTGCTCGTTTTAATCTACCATCAGCTTTACCGCCTTTAGCCATTCTAAATTTTGCTGTCTTTTCTGCAATCTTCTTAGGCTGTTTAGAGTGTTGCTTACCTGCAGCTTTGTCTTTACGTTTAGCTGCTGTGGTAGCTGCGTATTCTGAATCAGTTAAAGCTTCTCTAGCTTTCTTAGGAAGATATCTTTCACCAGTTTCACTGGACTTCTTCCCAGACTTAGTTCCCCAGTCTTGTTTGCTCCAGTCTTTTAACGATTGTTGTGATTTCTTTAACATTACTTGTAACCACCACCAGCTTTCTTGTATGCTTTGGCTAGTGCCTGTGCTTTACGGGCAGACCATTTACCGGCTGCAGTACCGTGTGAAGCTTGTGACTTTATTCTTTGGAATATCTTCTTACGTTTGGTTGGTTGTGTATAGTTTCCTGCAGCGTTTACAGTTGAACCACCCTTTCTAAATTGTAATCTTTCTAATAACATTAGTGTATTATCCTATCTTTTTTTTGAGGTATTGTATTTAAATATTCTTTTTCTAGCTCATCATCCACATAGATGCTGTCTAACTCACCTACAACCACTAAATGGTTCTGGGCTGCAGCTAGTTCTGCTTTCTCATAGGATGAAGCTACGATGTTAGGACCTGCAAAGGTTGTGCCATAAGCCTCTATTTCAGTTAGAAATATCTTCATTAGTCAGTAGGACTTATGTCCTCATAGTCTCCATCTTCTGCTACAATATCTATAGTTTGTTTTTCTGGAAGAATAAAAATCCCGCCTCCAACGTTATGATTAACTTCCATTCTATCTTGTTTACCTAAACCAACCCTATCAAGAATCGTCTGAGCTGCCTGTAACTTTACGTTAGCTTGAGGCACGGGTCTGTCAGAGTTTAACACCTCCATCAACTTAAAAGCTGCGGAGGGTGCAGAACGAGCAAGTACATCTGAGGCTATTTCAATCACTTCTTCTTTTAAACTTTTTAATACTTGATGATGATTTCCTGCGTAGCCCGCTAGTTCTGCTGCCCTTGATAAGTCTCCATTTGTTGTTATAATATTATCTAAAAACAATTGCTGTTTTTCTGTTAGTTTCTTTTCTTTTTTAACTTCTCTAGGTAAGTAGCTCATGTTTAATATTATATACCCTATTTACGGCTTTGTCAAGAGTAAATAATTACTTTATTTTTAAGCAGGGCTTGACAGAAATAGGAATTCATAGCTATAATAAGTATATACGGTCCCCCCGGTTCAATATAGAGTAACCCTACTCTACCTTTATATCCCTGATTAAGCGTAACAAGCATTCTTATGCGTGTTATCAGTGCTTTATAGTCCCGTCCCTAACCTACTTACCAACCATATTTGGTTCAAAATGTGCGTGTATGTGCATGTATAGGGGGGGCGTGGGGGGTGGCTCCTGCCCCGCCCTTATCACGTTCCTACGCATCCACCATTGATAAGACGTGCCAAGCTATACACGTCTTTACACGTTTAAAGGATGCATTGCCACTGGCTAACAAGCAATAAGAAGACGTATAAAGCGTATAAAGTTAAAAAAACATTCTTAACACGCCTAAAAAAGAACGTGATTAAATCAACATTCCATTACAAAGCTTGCTCAGGTTCCATAAAAAGTGACAGCTCCGCATATATTTTTTTAAAGACGGACGCTGCTAAATTAAAAAAAGACCAGATAGAATTCCTCCGGCCAAGCTTATTACAATTTTGAATTCACTGCGTGCGAACTTATCACGGGCAAAAAAAAAGCCCGTACCAGCTCATGAGAACCGGTACGGGCTTTATAGATTTAGACTAGGTTAATGTTGTAACCCTCATCGCCGTCATTTAGAAATGCGGTTAACGTATAGCGTTCACCTTTTTTATCAGCCATTTCTATTTTCAAGGTTGTGAATTTAACATTCCCGTCCTTATCTTTATTTTCTCTTTTGAGAACATCCACGCTTTTTACATCGTGAATTGTTAAGTCTGCATATGACATATTACTTACTGCCTCCCTCAGCGTTATTAAAGTTAATGTCCTTTTCTTTTAGGACTTGTAACAATAGGAAGTTCAAATATAAACCTTGTTCCTCAATAGGTAAGGTATTCATAACTTCCGCAGGTACTGCTTTTTGCAACTCTTCAATTAAGGTTAATTGACGTTCCATTTAAGCCACCCTTTTGAATGAGATGTTTTCCCGTTCAAGTTCAGTCAATGAATTTTTAAAATGATGATTCAAAAATTTTGACTGGCTCATATAGGAAACATTAGTCCAAGCACCAATTAATTGTTTTACTTGGTTCAAGGTTAGAAATTGTTTCTCTCTATAAGCGAACAAATAGAGCCTTAAACGCTGGTAAAATTCTTGATAGTTCTCTTCCGTGATAACTGGCATTCCAATATTCCACGCATACATTCCAAAAGTAAAATAATCTATTGATTGTTTAATTTTGGTTTCTTTACATTTTGATAAGTCAACTTGTAATGTCATTACGCCACCTCTTCAAGCATGGGAACAATAACAGCATCCGCAGTTTTAGAAATTGCGGTACGTCTATCATTCTTAATAGCCTCAATATTTGGCTGGCTAGTTTCCTTATACGCCTCAGCATGAGTTGACCAATGCGTAAGAGCGTTATAAACACCCCACAAGTTAGAACCTAAGTCACGTCTATATTTTTTATACTCGCTCCATACGTCCTTAACTTGATACGCCCTAGATAATTGCTTATGCCATAAACAATGTTCAACATCGCCATTAAATTCTGAATCAATAGAATTGATAATGAATTTTTTAATGTCCGGAGTAGCTACCGCATCCGCAATAATTTTAATTGCCTCCGCATCGCTCACATTCCTAGTGGTGAATCTCTTCCAAGTTTCAACGCTGGAATTATAGACTTCCATAACATTAGTTAATGGTTCAATCGCATCATGAATATTCAAATACTTTGTATGCTTGCGTTTAAATTTTCCTATGGAACCTAGAGCCGTCATGCCATTAAGGCAAGCCAGCCTGAGTGCTCCATATTCAATACAAAATCTCATAGAACCGTCCACTGAATTACGAACTAAAAGTTGCAATTCAATAGTGTCATTCAATGCTATCTCTTCTTGATGCATAGGAAAGCGATAATAAGCAAAAGCCCTCGCTCCCTCATGGGATATTTTAAACTCCCTTGTCATATCAGTAGTATCTAAGCCGGAGCCTTGAATAATCTTCTCAGCCGTTTTAAACGCCTCAGAATGATTTACTAATTGATAGTCCAAGCCTACTGCCTTGAACGCCTTGCCGGTATCCTCACGGATAATAAATTTACTATCAGGGACTTCTATAAAGTGCCCCGCATCGTTAGGGTTCCGGTAAGCTGAATCAACTACTACACAATTAAAACCAGCCTCGCCAAAGTCAGGCTCCGCAGGTTGTTTGGTTAATAATATTTGATTAGCCTTAGCCTCAAAGTTAATTATATTTTCCATTTTTATGTTCCTCCATAAATAGAAATTAAAGTTAAAAGAATTTTTTAGTTTTTGTTTAGCCACGTTGTCCCGTGGGGTTCACTCTTTAAAGTGTCCGGAGCGTAAGCCTTGCCTTGATGCAGGATGATTTTCTCACCGTCTAGCAGGTCGCATTGCCCTTGTAAGTATTCTATAACGATAAGGTATTTAAAGTAAACATAATATTTCAGGTGTTATAACTGGCTGTATCAGTTGAGATTGTTTCCGCCTTTGTAACTGTTAATATTCATTCTCAAAAATTATTACATGGAGGTGTAAAAAAAATTATGAAATTAATACAAGCAAAAGAAATCACGGGAGGACTTTCACGGACTAGCAAATTAGAATGCGGAAGTTTTTCATTAAGTGCATTCGATTGTGTCACGGGTTCCAAGCTGGCAAAAATTAAAGGCTCAGTCTGTAATAAATGTTATGCACGGAAAAATAGTTATTTATATCCTAGCGTAAAAACTGCCCAAGCAAAAAGGATAAAAAATCTTAATCATCCTAACTGGGCGGGAGCCATGGTTTCATTAATAAGAATCCAAGCACTAGAAAATGATACTAACTTGTTTCGGTGGTTCGATAGCGGAGACTTACAAAAAGGAATGCTTGCCCGCATCGTTGAAGTTTGTAAGCTAACACCGGAAATACGGCACTGGTTGCCCACTCATGAGGCGGGGATGCTAACAAAAGACATCGAGAAACTGGGCGGGAAACTTCCGGATAACCTTATTATTCGATTAAGTGCCTCCATGATAGACGGGAAACCGCCTAAATCTTGGAGCCATACTAGCACCGTGCATAAGGAATCAACACCCGTTGACTTTTTATGCAAAGCAAAAGACCAAGGGGGCAAGTGTCTAGATTGTACCGCTTGTTGGAATAAAGATATTAAAAATATATCTTATATACAACACTAAAAGAAGTTGACTACCACAATAAAACATGGTTCCTCCATGTAGAATATAGCCTGTAGGGAGCTATACAAAATAAGTCCCTACATTCAATTATTTTATAAGTCTATAGCCGTAGTCCTATGTGAGCGGAGATGCTCTTATATAAGAGCTGAGTGAGCGAGAGAGGGTGTTTTTTGGAGGTCAGTGAGCGGTATAATTAAGAGTAGATTTTTAGTCTCTTATTACGTATACTATATAGGAACTAATTACTAAAACCACTAATTAAGAAACTATATAAAGTATTATATTAAGTCCTTACTAAGTGTCAAGAAAATTAATTTATTTATTTATTAAAAAAAGCTTGACACGATTTATTTGTTTATATATATTGTTATTTGTAGTTAGGAGTGAGCCTTTATAAAATCCCACTGAGTGTAGTGTTAAGGCTAAAAGTAAATGAGTACTATACCACCATGCACTAACTACAACAGTTGCTAGACCTGTAAAACTAGCACCTTTATTTCCTAATTAGCATATGTGTATAATGGAACGAGCAAGGTGATGAACCGATATTTATACATGGAATTAAACAGTTTGGTAGTTCTGTAAAAACTGCCACCTTATTTTATATGTTATTTAGGAGGTAATATATATGTCGAATATAGTAAACGATATTATTATGGACAACTGCCGTGAGTCAGTTAGTAGAATGTGGGTTATGGACGGCAGACCGGACTTAGAAAATGACTGCATCGCCTATGTTTATGAGCACGTACATCATGAGAATAATTATCCAAGTAAACAGATGTATGAATTAGTTATAGAATTTTTATCCCAGCATTGTACGCAAGCGTTATCAACCGATGACTTAAAACAAATGGCTAATGAAAGTTTAAATGCCCAGCGTAATCATTACACTAGGGAGGAATCTTAAAATGAAACTAACTAGCGATAACTTAGAAAAAGTTTTTAACTACATAGAATCTCAATTAGCAGACAAAGATGCAGGAGAGTTTGACGAAGAAACTCCAGTCTTATCAGCAGTTGATAGAACTATAGAAATGTTTAAGGAAAATGAGGATGATTGACCTCTCATAATATTTATGATAACTTATAAAGGTAAAAAGGTTACAGCTAAAGTAAAAGCTAAACACATAGTATCCGATGAGGTTATGAAAATATTTGATAACTTAAAAAAGAATCCGGAATTACTTGACAGTGATTGGCAGTACCTTACATCTAAGGAAGAGGATAGCGTGTTAGATTATGTAAGTATCTTTGAAGATAAAATACATAAATTACTGGGCGTTAAATTCAAACAAATAATCAGTAGTAATAACTACACAAAATCAATTTAACTATGGAATTTATATTAGTAGTAGTAGGTGTTGTCTTGATTCTTTCAATGACAACCTTGTATATGTACTTGGTGGGCGAGGACAAGATAGAACCTCACGTACCACCAATGAAAAATCGTGGAAACTTTTGGGATGCAGAGACCAAGAAGTTTTACAAATGGGATGAGTTAATGGAACTTAAAAAATTGAGGGAACAAAATGACACAACACAGTGATGCTGTTGAACAGCAAAGACAAATACTTGAATTAGAAAAACAAGCCAAACGAGTTGTAGGTATTGACACAAGGTACAAAGATGGGTTATGGTATAAACAAACTGTTGACTATGCTGATGGTCGAAGTGTTACAGAGTACAGAGACAAACGCAGAGCAACCATAGAGGAGAATAGGTATGGCGAAGACGTGGAATAAATCTGTATATACATCTGCGACACAAGGCAGGGGCAAGAAGACAAGTCAAGGTAGAGGCAATGTTGCTTTCTCTACTATGAATAAGAACAAGAAAAGCAACTACAAAAAATATCGAGGGCAAGGAAAATGAAAGTAAAACATTTAAAAACTAAAACAACAATTGAATTAACTCCAGAAGAAACTAATCAATGGATTGAAACAATTAATACATTTGATAAAATTGTAGATAATACAGTAGAAATGAGTGATATGTATTTATCAGACTTAGGTAAACTACAAACTACTAGGTGGAAACTAACTCAATTGTTTGGTCTTTCTTATAATCGAAGTGAGTATAAATATACTAAAGATAAAGCATGAACATATTTTATTTTGATGAGTGTCCTGTTATATCAGCAGAGGCACAGCCTGATAAGATGTTAGTCAAGATGCCACTTGAAACAGCACAGATGTTATGCACGGCACATAGAGAACTGGACGGGGATGAGTATGCAGATGCTAAGGGACTTTACAAGCGTGCATACTGGAATCATCCGTGTACTATATGGGCGAGAGAATCCAGCTCTAACTATTCGTGGTTGTATCGTCACTTCATAGCGTTAGGTATGGAGTATACTTACAGGTATGGTAAGCATCATGCAAGCGTGGTTAAGTTAGAAGAACCATTGAGCAAGATGCCTGACAACATTACACATACAAGTATGACACCCTTAGCACAGGCTATGCCGGAGGAATATAAAAATGAGGATGCTATTGTTGCTTATCGTGATTACTGCATTAACGAAAAACATTATGCCAAGTGGGAACAAAATAGACCTAAGCCTGCTTGGTGGAATACACAACACACGGAGGTTGCTTGATGTCTAACCTATCTCACATTGCTTATTCTTATATGGATGAAAAGCAATACATTGAACTGTGTAAATTTTTATATAAAGAACAAAGGAGAAAAACTATGAATTATATTTATGAGCGTATGCAACATGACGGCAGTGGGCGGGAACCGGAGCCTGAATTACTTACACGTGCTGAGTATCGAGACTTTCTAAATTATGTTGATAAAAATTATGATGAGTTTTACGGTTGTAAAGTTGGTTATGATGTGACCAAGGTGGGCGAAAACTTTGAAGTTAAATTAACAAGCAATGAATTTACAACTTTAAAGGATATTTTACTTGACATTCGCAAATAATTTATTATAATATTTATAGTTAATCAATTCATGAGGAGAATATATGGATTTAAAAATTGAAAGAAACGATGAGGGACAGATTAAAAAGTACGTTATGGAAGGTACTTTAGTCTATCCTTCTATTAATATTCCTAACACTAAGTTTGTGCAAGAGGGTATATGGGAAACCTTTATACTACCTGACAGCGAAGAAGAGTTAGAGATAGCTAAAACAATGGGCGTTAAAACCAAAATGGTAGGCTCCGAAGATAATATGTCTGAGGCTATATATCTTAAAAGGTATACATCATTTAAAAGTGGTAAGAAAAACAATCCTCCAGTAGTTAAAGATGCTGACGGACAACCCTTTGATTTTGTTGATGTTGAATCCGGTAGAGAGATTACTGTATGGACAGGCACCCGTGCTAGAATTCAATTTCATTACTGGCAATTAACCAATAGTTATGGTACATTTAATTACTATATACTAGACGGTGTTAGAATCTTAGACTTAGTTGAAAGACAAGAGCTAGATTCCGATGCAGACTTTTAAGGATTCACTATGATAATTACAATTAATAACGAAGAAGGTAATACTCTTTACGATGTTAATAAAATATCTGATGAGTCAGTCAAACAAGAAGCTACTGTAATAGTACAGAAAGTAGGAAACCTACAGGTTATTATAGAAGCTTTGGATTTTGCTAGCAGGACACATAGAGCTAACCTCGAAGAGCTTTTAAAGAAACAAGAGGAAGCTATTGTTGAAGAGCCTGTGGATGAATCACTAGATTCTGATTAGTTTAATATGTAAGACAGGAGGGTCTTACTAATATTAAGGGCTATTACTTTAGGCACTTTACCGCACCTCCTTGCCTTGCCTAGTATTGTAATAGCCCACTTTTAAGGAGGACATATGGCGTTTGTTGAATATCATTTACCCTGTGAATCATGTGGTAGTAGTGATGCCGTATCTCTAAACGATGACGGGTCTGCTTACTGCTTTAGCTGTAGTGGATATTTTAAAAATTATAAGGAGGAGCCGGACGTGCAATCAGCATCACCAGTAAAAACAAATAACTTTCAATCATTAAGCAATGAACACGGTGCTATATATAGTGCTTTAACTGATAGAAAAATATCAAAAGACACCGCACAAAAGTATGGTGTTAAAGTTGTTCAAGATAGTAATGGGCAAGTGGTACAACACCTATACCCTTTATTTAATTTAAACGAGCAGGTCGCTCTAAAGATTCGTTATGTAAAAGATAAGAACTTTAGTTTCAGAGGAACACCTGACGGCACTGGACTATTCGGTGAACAACTTTTTAAAGGTGGTAAGTATATTACTTTAGTTGAAGGTGAGTGCGATGCTATGGCAGCCTATGAATTATTTGGCTCTAAGTATGATGTTGTCTCTATTAAGAGAGGATGTCAAGGAGCAGTCAAGGATGTTAAAGAAAGCTTAGAGTTTTTAGAACAGTATGAAAATATTATAATCTGTTTTGATAATGACAAGGCTGGTAAAGAGGCTTCTAAAAAAGTTGCTCAATTATTTTCACCTCGTAAGTCTAAGATTATGACATTGCCTAATGGGTTTAAAGACCCTAATGAAATGTTAAAAGAAAACAAACATGCTTTATTTGTTAAGTCTTTTTGGGATGCTAAAACTTATACACCTTCCGGTGTTATCAATGTATCTGACAAGAGACAAGAGTTTCATAAGAGAGAAAAGAAACCTAGCATACCTTATCCTTGGGAAGGTCTTAATGAAAAACTTGTAGGCTTGAGAGGAGGAGAGCTAGTCACTTTAACAGGAGGTACAGGACTTGGTAAGTCTAGTGTCACCCGTGAATTAGAGCATCATCTAATTAAAAACACCACTGATAATGTGGGCGTTATTGCTTTAGAAGAAGACTGGAGAAGAACCATTGACGGTATTCTTTCTATTGAAGCTAACAACAGATTATACATTGACCACATTAGGGAACAGTATTCTCCGGAAGAACTAGATAAGTTCTTTGATATTCTTTATGACGGAGAAAATAAAAATAGAGTGTGGGTACATGCACACTTTGGAACCAACGACATTGAAGAAATATTTTCTAAGATTAGGTTTATGATTGTTGGCTGTGGTTGTAAATGGGTAGTACTTGACCACTTACATATGCTGGTTGTAGCCACTGCTGAGGGCGATGAGCGAAGAGCTATTGATAATATTATGGCACGCCTAAGAAGTATCGTAGAAGAGACTGGTGTAGGTATGATACTCGTGTCTCATCTGAGAAGAGTTGACGGTAACAAAGGACATGAGAATGGTATAGAGGTGAGTCTCTCTCATCTTAGAGGCTCTCAAAGTATTGCCCAGTTATCAGACTGTGTTATAGCATTAGAAAGAAACCAACAATCCGATAGCGAGTCGGAATCTAATACTACAAAAATGAGAGTATTAAAGTCTAGATATACCGGTGATGTAGGTACGGCAACGAAGTTGCTATATGATAGAGAAACTGGTAGACTTAACGAAGTCATAGGCGGTGAAGAAGATAATACTGATGATGACTTTTAATTATGAAACTAATTTTTGATATTGAAACAGACGGACTAGATGCAAATGTAATATGGTGTATTGTTTGTCAAGATATTGAAACTTCAAAAGTATATAAGTTTCCTCCTGAAAAAATAAAAGAAGGGCTGGCTTTATTAGAGAGTGCTTCATGTCTTATTGGTCACAACATAATAGGATTTGATATACCTGTCTTAGAGAAATTAACTGAGGTAGATTTAAAAGATATACCTGTTATTGATACGCTAGTCCTTTCTCGTTTGTTTAATCCTGTTAGAGACGGAGGGCATAGCCTAGAAGTGTGGGGTAATAAATTACAATACCCTAAGTTAGACTTCAAAGAATTTGAAAGTTACACTCCTGAAATGTTAGAGTACTGTACTAATGATGTCAGATTAAACTCTGCTGTCTATGACTATTTATTAAATGAAGGTTCTTATTTCTCTCAACAAAGTCAAGACTTAGAACATGATGTTTTTAAAATTATGAAAACTCAAGAGGCTAACGGTTTTAAATTCGATGACCGAAGAGCTAGTATTTTTGTTGCAACACTACGAGAAAAGGTTCAGTCTTTAGAAGATGAAGTACATAGAACCTTCAAACCTAAATGGGTTGACATAAAAGAAGTTACGCCTAAATTAAAGAAAGACGGGGAGTTATCTAAACAAGGGTTACGTGCTGAAGAATATGAAAAGATAAAAGAAAGCGGTGATATGAAACCTTTTATGAGACAAGAGCTTAAAGAATTTAACCTAAGCTCTCGACAACAAATAGGAGAATACTTAAAAGACTTTGGCTGGAAGCCTACAAAATTTACACCCACCGGACAACCTATTGTAGATGAGGGTAGCCTTTCTAAAATACAAGATATACCGGAAGCAAAATTAATACTTGAGTATCTACTATTACAAAAGAGAATTGTACAAACAGAAAGTTGGATTGATAGTTTAAAAGATGACGGTAGGGTTCACGGCTATGTAATACCCAACGGCACTATCACTGGACGGATGACACATAGGAATCCTAACATGGCTCAAGTACCCAGCGTAACTTCTCCTTATGGTAAATCTTGTAGAAGTTTTTGGGGAGTTGCTGAGGGTTATAAATTAGTAGGGGTAGATGCAAGTCAACTTGAGTTGAGATTGCTTGCCCATTATATGAATGATGAGGATTACATTTATGAAATTACACAAGGAGATATTCACACTTACAACCAAAAACTTGCTGGACTTAAATCAAGAGATGAGGCAAAGGTATTTATCTATGCACTCTGCTACGGAGCAGGAAATGAAAAGATTGGACAAATTGTTGGGGGAAATGCTACACGAGGCGGGCAACTTAGAAAACGCTTTTTCGGTAGTAATCCATCATTTGCATCTCTTACAACAAAGGTGCAACGAACTGCGGAAAAAAAATATTTCAAAGGATTAGACGGCAGAAAATTATTTGTGCGTAGTCAACATGCTGCACTTAATACTTTAATTCAAGGAGCCGGTGCTATTATTATGAAGAAAGCACTGGTCATACTGAATGATGTTTTAACATTAAATACAATTGATTATAAATTTGTAGCTAATATTCATGATGAGTGGCAGATAGAGGTTAAAGAATCTCAAGCAGATTTTGTTGGAAACTTAGCAGTAGAGAGTATAATAAAAGCCGGAGAACATTTTAATCTTCGTTGTCCCATGGACGGTGAATACAAGATAGGAGACAACTGGAGTGAAACCCATTAAAAAAGAAGTACAAGAACAAGAATATGATTGGAGATTTAATAGAGTAAACTCTAAAGGAGAAATACTTTTTAGTCATATTACTAATGAAACAGTTAATACTGTAAGAAATTTTTTAGAATCTAAAAATATCAAACACTCACTTACGGCAGGAGCCGGCTCTACCATGTTTAGAATAGAATTTAATGGACAATTTTATTCTTACTATACTACTACCGGACGATGGGCACCTTATGCTAGACGAGGCTTTCCTTCAAAACATTACACGTCTAAAGGTATTGAAGATTTTTACAATAGATTTTTATTAACTGAACCTAAATTTAAAATAGAAGATGAAACAAAAGCCAGCGTAAAAAATTTTTTAGAAGAAAAAGGAATAGAGTTTAAAATAAAAAAAGATGTTGTTACTTTAACTACTAAAATTATACCTAGAAAAGATGGTAGGGGTAATAAAAGACGTTACACTTATGAATACATAATTGGAAAAGGTAAATGGCGAGGTATGCGAATTGACGAAAGTTACCCTGATTCATACTATCAAGCCGGACATATTGAAAGTTTTATTGAAAAATTTTTTATACCACAAGAGGAACTTTAAATGAAACCCACTAAAGCTAATAGAAAAAAATTTGATTTAGATTTAGAATACGGTCAAGTCAGAGAAGATAAAGTAGCTGAAATGCTACAAGATAAAAAGATAGAAGTTAAATCTGAACGTGGTATGTGGATGAACACAGGAAACATAGCCATTGAGTATGAGTGTTGGAACAAACCTTCCGGAATAAACGCTACTGAATCAGACTACTGGTTTCATCATTTATGTGTTGGAGATAATGAATACTGTACCCTAGTATTTAAAACTGATGTCCTTAGAACTATTGTAAAAAAGTTAGACACATTTAAAACTGTTAGCGGTGGGGATAACAAAGCTAGTAAAATGTATTTAGTTAATTTACAAAAATTATTTTCTAGCGATGTTATAAAAGCTTTTAAGGATTACGATGAAAAAAAATAAAAAAACAATTGATACTTTAGTTCAAGATATATATCAAGCTATAAGTCCATTAACAGAAAACAAACAAATAAAAGTTAACGATGAAGACATAGATAAGTTTGGTAAAGCTATGGCATCTGCTTTAAAACATTGGGCTACGCCTCAACCAAGAGATACTTCAACGTTACGTATGTCTAACATTGGTAAGCCTTCACGACAACTATGGTACGATTTAAATGCAGAGCAAGTACCTCAACAGTTAGCCTCATCAACATTAATTAAATTTTTATACGGACATTTATTAGAAGAGCTAGTGTTATTCTTTGTTAAAATGGCTGGTCATGAAGTTACCTCTGAACAGAAAACTGTAGAAGTAGAAGGCATAAAAGGACATATGGATTGTGTTATTGATGGTGAAGTTGTAGACATTAAAACAACATCCGGCTTTGCGTTTAAAAAATTTAAAGAAGGAACCCTAACAAACGATGACCCTTTCGGTTACATATCTCAATTAGCAGGGTATGAGCACAGTGAAGGTACTTCTAATGGAGGCTTCCTTGCTCTGAATAAAGAAACTGGGGAGCTTGCTTTATTTAAACCTGATGAATTTGATAAACCAAATATAGTTTCAGCAATAAAAAATGTAAAGAAAACTATCAAAAAGAAAACACCTCCGGCTCTGTGTTACTCGCCTGTTCCTGAAGGCAAGGGTGGTAATTTTAAATTAGCAAGGGGATGTACTTATTGTAGACATAAAGTTGAATGTCATAAAGAATCCAATAACGGAAAAGGTTTAAGAGCATTTCAATATGCTAAAGGAATTACTTATTTAACCACTGTAAAATCAGTACCTAAAGTAGAGGAGATAAAACTTGCACGCTAGAAAATCTAAACAGCTAAGAAGAAGAGCAGAAAATTTATTAATAGAATGGTTACGAACTATGGTTCCGGACGGAGAAGATACTTCAAAGATAAATAAAAATAATTTACATGAGTTTCTACCTGAGCAAACACATATTTATTCTCAAAATAAATTTATGTTGAGTGCTTATAGTTTACGTTGGTTTTATAAACAGGTTAAAAAGAATCCTAACATTACTGTTAAGGAACTCACCAATGCCTAGAAGAGTACCAAGAAAACCAAGACCTAAAAAAATTAATGTACCAAAAGGGTATGATAGTTTATGGGAATACAATATACATCAAACAGTTTTAAAAGATTGGGCACATCACTTTGAAGCTATTAAATATATTATTGACAAGAAATACGAAGTAGACTTTGTTAAAACATTTCAAGATAAAACTATTTTATTAGAAGCTAAGGGTAGATTTTGGGACCATGCAGAGTACAGTAAATATACTTGGATTAGAAAAGCTTTACCTGAACATATGGAATTAGTTTTTCTATTTCAAAAACCTTACTCTCCTATGCCGGGTGCTAAAGTACGTAAAGACGGAACAAAAAGAACCCATGCTGAGTGGGCTGAAACAAATAATTTTAGATGGTACAGTGAAGATACTTTACCTGATGGTTGGAGAAACAATGAACTACAAGTTTAACGAAGATAAAAATTTACTTGAATTAAAAACTTACATTGAGGATACGTATGGTCAGCACTATGCTTCTGATAAGTATCAAGCAACGGATGTTATTATTGATTCAGGACACGGTGAAGGTTTTTGTATGGGAAACATTATGAAGTATGCAAAACGATACGGTAATAAAGCAGGAAAAAATAGAAAAGACTTATTAAAAATTTTACACTATGGTATAATAATGTTAGACATTCATGATAAGGAGAATGTAAATGGTTGACGACAAAGTTGGTATCAAGGAATATCTTGGTATAAAAATTAATTACAGTAATGAAAATAATTTAGATAAGTTTAGCCTTGACACGCTCAAGGATAGATACTTATGGGAGAATGAAACACATGCACAAGAAGCATTCGCAAGAGCATCCGTCTTCGGAGCAACCTACAAAGGTCACACAGATTTTGAATTGGCTCAAAGACTTTATCACTACAGTTCCTCTTGCTGGTTTATGTTTAGCACCCCTATACTTAGTAACGGGGGAACCAGCCGTGGGCTTCCTATTAGTTGCTTCCTCAATTATGTTCCTGATAGCAGGGATGGTTTATCTGCTCACTATGATGAAAACATATGGCTCGCAAGTTCGGGTGGAGGCATCGGTGGATATTGGGGCGATATTCGTAGCAATGGTATTTCTACTACTCACGGTAGTAAGTCTACTGGTTCAATCCCCTTTATGCATGTTGTAGATTCTCAGATGTTAGCCTTTAATCAAGGCACTACAAGACGAGGTTCTTATGCTGCATACATGGACATATCTCATCCTGAGATTGAAGAGTTCATTAACATGCGTAAAGAATCAGGTGGTGATATTAATCGTAAGAACCTTAATCTGCATAACGGTATCAATCTTACGAATGAGTTTTTACAAGCTGTTGAAGAGGATGCAGACTTTAGATTGATTGACCCTAAGACTCACGAACCTACAAAGATTGTGAATGCTAGAGACTTATGGTGGCAAATTATAAATGCTAGAGCAGAGACTGGTGAGCCATACATGATTAATATAGATACATGTAACGAAGCATTACCTAAAGAACAAAAAGATTTAGGCTTAGAAATTAAACAGAGCAACCTATGTTCTGAGATTACTTTACCTACCAACGAAGAACGAACAGCAGTGTGTTGTTTATCTTCTGTAAACTTAGAATACTTTGATGAGTGGAGTGAGAATCCTCTGTTTATTGATGATTTAATTACCATGCTTGACAATGTACTACAGCATTACATTGATAACGCTGTGGATACAAATAACTTAGGAGAATATAATGCAAACTTTAAACGCTTTAAAAAACATATTAAAGAAGGCAGGGAAGGCTTTCTTAAATCTACCTACTCAGCTTATAGAGAAAGGTCGTTGGGTCTTGGTGCGATGGGATTCCATTCGTATCTCCAGTCTCGCAACATTCCATTTGAAGGTATATACGCTACGGGCTTTAATTATAAAGCATTTAAACACATTAAGAGACATTCGCTTAGAGCAACTGAACGACTTGCTGATGAACGTGGTGAGTCACCTGATATCAATGGTAGTGGTAGGCGTAATGCTCATTTACTCGCTGTTGCTCCTAACGCTTCTTCTAGCATCATATGTGGCGGGACATCTCCTTCGATTGAGCCATATCGTGCTAACGTTTATACGCACAAGACTCTCTCAGGTTCGTTCCAAGTTAAAAACAAATACTTAGAAGAAGTTTTAAATAACAAAGGATTAAAAAAAGATGAGTTGACTGCTTTATGGAAAGACATTAGCGGTAAAGACGGCTCCGTCCAGCATCTCGATATATTAACAGATGAAGAAAAAGAAGTGTTTAAAACGGCTAATGAGATAGACCAAATATGGGTTATTGAACACGCCTCTAAACGTCAAGAGTTTATCTGTCAAGCACAATCAGTTAATCTATTTTTTACCCTTCCTAAAGCTACAGAGCCACAGGAAGTACATGATGAGTACATGCAGTATGTAAATGATGTACACTGGTATGGAATGAATAAATTAAAATCTCTATATTACTTCCGGTCTAATGCTGCTCGTAGTGTAGAGAATGTCAATACTAAAGTTCAACGTATTAAGTTAGACGATGCTGAATGTATAGCGTGTGAGGGATAAATGAACTGTTGGCATTGTAATACAAAATTAATATGGGGAGCAGACCACGATATTGATGATGAAGATAATGAGTATATAATGGAAACTAATTTAAGTTGTCCTAAATGTAATTCAGAAGTTATAGTATATTTACCAAAAGAAAAATGAAACAATCAGAATTTGAAGATGTGTTTAGCCCAGAGTTTTCTGGTTTTACTAGTAGGATGTGGTTAGATTATTGTGATGAACATAAAGACCCTTTCTCAAAAACAAAAGATTATGCAGGCTATGTAATTGAAAATTTTAAATATTTAGTTAAAAGATTTAATAGTAATAAAATTAAATAGTATGCTTAATGTTTTAGATTTATGTTCCGGCATAGGAGGTTTTACATTAGGTCTAGAACAAACCGGATTTTTTAAAACAGTAGCGTTTTGTGAGAATGATAATTTTTGTAAAAAAGTTTTAACTAAACATTGGAAAGATGTTAAAATATATAATGACTTATTGGAGATAGGAAATGACCCTTCCAGAATTAAAGAAACATTTGATGTTGTTGTATCGGGACTTCCTTGCCAGCCCTACAGTTTGGCAGGCAAGCAAAAGGGAAAGAAAGATGACCGACACCTCTGGGATTATATGTTTAAAATTATTAAATACAAAAAACCAACTTGGGTTATTTTCGAAAATATTCCTAACTTCGTCTCTATGGCACTCGATGATGTGTGTCTTGACTTGGAAAACGAAAACTACGCCACGCAATCGTTTATTATACCAGCTTGCAGCGTTGGAGCACCCCATAAAAGAGACAGGCTTTGGGTCATTGCAAAAATTATGGGCGACTCCACAAGCTATGGACGGTCTACGACTTATGCAAATAAGAAAAAAAACAGAATTATCAATGAAAGCAAAACAAGGAGGGTGTTCCAACCTCCGAGAACAGGTACACCTAAACGAAAATTCAAACTCGATAGATGGCTTTCTGAATCCTCAGTTTGTAGAATTTCTGATGGGGTTCCCTCACAATTGGACAAAGATAGATTAAAGGCTTTAGGGAACGCTATTGTTCCTCAAATAGCTTTTAATATTGGATTAACAATACATACATTATATAGGAAAGAATTATGAGTTTATTAGATACAAGAGATTACTACAAACCTTTTGACAATCCGTGGATGTTTGATTACTACGTGTTACAGAATCAAATGCATTGGATGCCGGAGTCAGTACCACTACATACAGACGTAAAAGATTGGCAAGAATTAAATCCAAAAGAAAAGAACTTACTTACACAAATCTTTAGATTGTTTACTCAGTCAGATGTAGATGTTGGTGCAGGTTACGTTGATAGATACATGCGTATCTTTAGAAAGCCTGAAGCTAGAATGATGATGGGTTCTTTTGCTAACATGGAATCTATTCATCAACATGCTTACAGTTTATTACTTGATACAGTAGGTATGCCTGAGATAGAGTACAAAGCTTTTGCAGAGTACGAAGAGATGGCAGATAAACATGAGTACGTACATAAGATTAAGACTATCAAGAAAGATAAGAAGAGTATTGCAAAAACTTTAGCAGTCTATTCAGCTTTTACCGAAGGACTACAGTTGTTCTCTAGCTTTGCAATCTTGTTAAACTTCCCACGCTTCGGACGTATGAAAGGTATGGGTCAGATTGTTACTTACTCTATACGTGATGAGTCTATGCACGTTGAAGCTATGACTAAACTATTTAGAGAGTTTATTCAAGAGAACATAGAAATATGGACAGATGATTTCAAGAAAGAACTTTATGAAATCTGTAGACAAATGGTAGAATTAGAAGATAAGTTCTTAGACCTAGTGTTTGATATGGGAGACCTTGAAGGTCTTACCAAGAAAGATATGTATGCTTACAATAGATACATAGCTGATAGAAGATTACTCCAGCTTGGTCTTAAAACAAACTATGACCAACGTGAGAATCCTCTTGGTTGGTTGGATGAAGTTATGGGTGTTGAACATCAAAACTTCTTTGAAGGTCGTGCTACTTCTTATATGAAAGCAGGACTACGTGGTAGACAGGATAAAGTAAATTTTACAAGGATAGAAAATGACCACTAAAAATAAAAGAAAAGAAGCACGTCTTCTTGGCTATCAAGTTTTTTATGATTATGAAGGTAAACTTATAACCGAACGGGTGACTACAGATATTACTTCTTTAAAGAAATATTTTTCTAAAGAAGAATATAATATTTTACAAACCGTTATGAGAGAAGCAACTCATAAATTAAATCAAATACATAACTATATCGAGACATCTTTGAATGCTAGAAAGTTAAAAGATTAACCAGCTAATGGATTTTTATTTTCTTCTTTAAATATTTTTATATCAGTCTTAACACTTTCGATATCAGCTTTCATGCCCGACATATCAGACTTGATAGACTCTAGGTTATTAATTTTAAGTAAGATAGTTTCATCAATAGTTTTATTAATATATTCTACTGATGTTTCTAACGCTTCAATCCTGTTGATAACCTCATCAACTCCTTGCTCAGTTTCTTTAGCTTGTTGAGCTTTTGATTCTAAGTTTTCAATCCTATTGACATAGGTTGCCCCAGTGTATCCAAATCCGGCTAGTGTTCCAACGATACCAGCCAACGCAATAAACTGTGTTGTTTTATTTTGTAACCAATCCATAATGTTCTCCTATAATTTTGGTTGTAGTTCTCTCATTTCAATCAGTGTTTCTAAACTCTGACCTGCCATTTGATAAAAGCCTTCGATGT
>Ga0208134_1000505_pt1 | contig 25656 bp, 26 predicted proteins | sample VirMetDEL_Mar_31_FD_184515 | JGI IMG/M metagenome (GOLD analysis project Ga0208134, IMG submission 184515) | Aqueous microbial communities from the Delaware River and Bay under freshwater to marine salinity gradient to study organic matter... | ecosystem: Environmental > Aquatic > Marine >... | reverse complement strand
TAACATCATGGCAGTCAAGCGTATGATTGACCGGGGTGTGCTTGGTGTGCTGGCATTCAATCAGCTTAACATCTACTCCGCTGTGGAAGCAGAGACATTCTCTGACCCAAAGCAAAAGGTGCAAGCACAGGTACAGGCACAGCCTAAACCAGCAGTGACCCAGCAGGAGGCACAGCCGCAGAAAGCTCCACGTCCAGTGCCACAGCCCCCAAAGCCCAAGGCACCACCAGTACCGCAGGCAGTACAGGCTGAAAAAAAAACGCCTGAAGTGAATGGAGTTAAGTCTTCGGTATCAAAGAGGAATTTGATTTTGTCTGCTCTTAGTGCTGATAAGGGGCAGATGATTACGAGGATAGCTATCTCTACTGCCACTGGCATTGAGGGGAATCAGGCTGCCGAGATCCTCAGGGAGTTAATGGAGGAGGGTCTTGTTGTTAAGGAGGGCGTTAGAAGAGGGACAAGGTATGGCCTTGCTGGCTCTGCCTCGAGCGTCAGCTTTACTCACGAGCACTTCAATGACTTGTGGAGGGATACCGTAAATAGTTTAACCCGAATGGGGCTGGAGTATACCCGAGTGGGCCAGCTTACACGGGAGGTTACGGGGCATGACACAGCGGTGGCTGCGTTTAATGCTGGAGATTTGTCCGTAGATAAGATTGAAAGAATTTATCTTTTAGGACAGAATTGGGCAGCATCCAAGTTGGGTGGCGTCCAAGTTTAGCGTCTCTGAGGGGATTAACAGGGTGGCTCTTGTTAACCCCAGGGGCATAGGTTGATGGACGCATCAACTGACCGGGAGCATGGCCTGGGTCATGTGGCAACCACTGGAAAGTGGGGATAGTTAGTTTACCCTGACGCTATCTGCCGTCCCCACCCGGAAGGCGCGGGTGACACCTACCTAAAGTGGTGTGACTGTCGGGAGAGTTCGGCGTTTTTTTTACAAAGGAGATGGTTATGGCACTCGAGATTGCCTTGAGAGCGGTGAACCTAGTGGTGAAAGCGGAAGAGCTTTCTGCCCAGGTAACTGCTGCTGTTGGTGGAAACAACAGTGCAAATAAAAGAGCGAGAAAGTTAAGTGTTCAACTCCGTGAAGAGTTCAAGGAGTTAAGGAAAGACCTTTTACAGTTGGAGAAGGATAAGAAATGAGAGACATCAATGAGGTAAAGTTGCTGGGTACAGTAAGCCAGCCAGTCAGAGTCAACCCGACAAAGAATGGCAGCGTGGCTAACGTATCCATTGTGACCAGCATGAAGCGTGGTGAGTACGACATTAAGAAGTTCCACTCCATCACATGCTGGAATGAACTGGCCAATGAAGCGGGCTCACTTAAGGAAGGGGACAGGCTGTTTGTCAGTGGTCGGATTGACACAGACAAGTATGAGAAGAACGGACAGACTGTCTACAAAGACAAGATTACTGCTAACGCAATCGCCAGAGTGATGGGTGGTGTGGAGTTGGGGTCTGACCAAGCTCCCTCAAAGCCAGCAGGAGGACCGCCAGGTTCTTTTAGCAGTGGGGGAGGAAGGAAGAGCACCTTCCCCTATGCTGACAAGGCACACAAAGTCTCTTGGCCAAAGCCAGATGAGTCTGGGTTTAGCTACGCCGATGATGGAGTGGCGCAACTCTGTGTCGCATGGACTGACCCAACCTCCCCTGACAAGGGCGGTGCTGTGTACCAATTGGTGGACAACAACTGGTCTGCTCATGGCGAGGTAGACAGTGTGCTTATTACTGATGACGACATTCCATTTTGAGGTGAAGAGTGAACATTACCCTGGACTCAGAGACAATTAGAAAACATCCTGCTTTCGCGTCCCCTCTCCGAGTGGGGGTACTTGCACACTTGGCTGCTTTCGCTAGCAGGCAGACATCACAACACGATGGCATCCCGTTGCCCCCGTACTCCATTGTGATATCTCCTGCTGCGTTGGCAGCTACCCTCTCCTGCACCAGAGGACAGATTGAGAATGCAATCTCTTCCCTGTTCAAGCATGAGATGGTGACCGTGGATAAGACAGTAGGCAAACGAGGTTACTGGCTCATCGACTTAAGAAACTCAGAGGAGTTCTTGTCCGATGGAAGAACAGTAGCCCCACCAACAGAGGTGAACATTCGTTCTTTAATGGACAAATGGGATCGTCTGTATCACAAAAGAACGGGTGTAAAGTACATGCGTTCAAGGTCTGATTACTGGAAAGAGCAAGCAGACTGGAACAATCTTTTCCAAAACCTGGGCGGTGACGTGATGGTTGCGATGGAAAAGTACTTTGATGATATCCGCTATGGCCAATGGGGCTATGCGTTCAAGGTGTTTTTCAAATCAGCCCCTCGACTTGCAGCACAGCCAACCAAGACGGAGGCGTGGCAATTCAGATGACACAAGCATTAGGAGGAGAGGTCACATGGAAATCGGAGTTTTACTTTCTCGCATCACTGGTAGGTTCTCCCCGATACTTGGTGTCAGTAGATAGCCCACACAACCTGTTCGCAAACAGAGAACTGTTGGCTGTGTTCAGGATGATGGAGCAAGCTGTTAACCTTCGCGGCCATGCAGACCCACTGATTGATAAGATACACAAGGGGGAGCTTGAGTTAACAGCGGAGTATCAGCGCAGCAAGGTAGACCTTAAGACCCTATGGCCAGACTTATCAGACCCTACAATAAAGGGGGCACCTGATAAGTTCCATGGGCTGTTGGAACACTATGCTGCTTTGAGGTTTATACAGCAAACATTCTCATCCAGGTTAACGGACATGAGCAATGGGGTGTACGGCCCTGAAGAAGCTGTGTCCCATATACAAAAAGACGTTGTCTCTGTTCACATGTCTGAGCAGTACGAGTCAAGCACCATGCAGTCAATGATTGAGAACATGTGGTTTGACAGGCTTAAGAACCCACCGGCTACCATAAAGACAGGGTTTAAGAAGATGGACAATGTCATTGGTGCCCTTATCCCTGGGTGTACCTACCTGTGGACGGCACGTACCAGCCATGGGAAAAGCTCTTGGGTATCTCAGGTGGTAGACAATCAGGCTGAAGCTGGGCACAGGGTGGGTATCATTAGCCTTGAGGACTCCAGGTCTGTGTGGGCCTCAAGGTGGATGTCCAAGGTGTCTGGCGTTACGCTGGGTAAGATTCGCGACAACGTGCTGACAGCCCCAGACGTAGCTACCCTCACTGAAGAAGACCAAGTAGCACTAGAGAAGTCTGTCTACAAAGAGCACTTAAAGAATGTTGTATTGGTGGATGCAAAGGGGGCTAAGATAACAGACCTTCTTAGGATTATGAATGACATGGTGGTCCGACAGGGATGCCAAATCATTTACATAGACTACCTCCAAGCTATCTATGCAGACGCAAGGAACACGCGCTCGAGGAGAGATTGGCTAGAGTATTGTTGGGCTATGATGGAGAAGGAAGCAGACAGGTTGCAGATACCCCTGATGTTAACAGCCCAGCTTAACAGGGAGTGGGAGACTAACCCTCTTCCCTCTATGCCAGGGCTCAGGAACACGGAGTGGATGGGTGCTGCTGAGCAGAAGTGTTATGTTGGTGCTGTTATTTATAGGCCATTTAGAGACCCAAGGTTGCCACAAGGTGAGCGAGACGATAGGTTTGATGAGCTATTAATTAACATTGAGAAATGCAAACAAGGGGAGAACATTGCCATACAGTATATGTTCGACCCCTCTCGTTCAAAGATAACAGAGCTATGAAACTAATACTCGATGCGTTGTTCATCTGCTTAACAGTCTTAACTTCTTATGACTTAATCCAAAGACATTCTAATGGCTCGTCTTATCGTGAGCTTTCAAAGAAGAAGAATAAAAATAACTTCGAGGCTATGTGCTTAGAGGAGTGCAAGAAGTTCTTTGAGCCTAACGTATGGCACAAGTTATACTTCTCTGTGGTGCTGCCAGTATATATTGTGATGGTAATTATACATGATACACGTTAAGATATCTGGCTCATTTATGCCCTTAAAGAAAGATGGCGCTACCGATAAAGATAAGAAGGTCTTTAAAAGAAAGGACCCGATAAGTCTTTTAAGGAAAGCGTTAGCCAATAAGTTAAGGAGTACCCATTGGAGGAGTGCCCATGCAGCAAAAGCAAATTGGATGGAGGCAGCGAAAGCGAACGCCCAGGTCAGCGGGGATGCGGTCGAAGGTGATGCAATTGTCATCGTGGTGCATGCACTGCCAGGTAAGTGTGACATCGACGCTCCCATCAAAGTTCTGCTCGACGCATTTCAAGATGTACTGTTCAGAGGAGGGGATGACAAGTCTATTGAATCCCTCGTCGTTAGAAAACTCGACCCCACCAGAAAAGGATTAAGCCCACAGGTACACATCTGGGCCCTGTCTAAAGAGAGTGAATATGAAGAAGCCGTCAGAATGTCCTCAGAAGCCTTCACAAGATCTGACCCATACCTTGGCTCAGGTTGATAGTGTCGAGAGGCTAGAGGAGTATGTTACGGCCCTCTCAGGGCAGGTGAGGGGGGCTATGGAAAAGCTCAACTCGAAGAAGAAGAAAAAAGGTAAGCGTGATTTAAAACTAAGAGAGTCTATCCGGGAAGGGAGGGCTCTCATTACTAGTATTAATATATTAATTAATACAATAAGGAGTAGTAATGAGTAATGAAGATAATAATGTAGTGTACTATACTGATAAAAGAAATGTATTAGTAGAGTCATTAAATGATTTAACAGAGAAAGCACAAGATGGGCGCATCGATGCTATTGCTGTTGTTGCGTTGACCAGCATTGGTGACGTAGAGATTCTTGAATCCTATAAAAACAATACTGACCGGATGGCTTTGATTGGAGCTACCCAGGTGCTGGCTCAGCACATTATGGCTGGGGGTGAATAGCTATGAGCAGCATAACACCTATTGATGAAATAGTAGAGCACTTTGAAGTTACCCCAGATGAAATATTAAAAGGCTACCGCCATGAGATAGACAGGCTTGAGTTGCACTTAAGAAGTGCCAACCAAAGCATTGCTGAGTTAATGCGTCAGAAGTGCAAACGCTGTGAGGAAAGAGAGCCTTTGATTGGCAAGATGAGGAGAGATAAAGTCCATTACGATGGGCTCGTAAAGGCAGTGACAAAGTCAATGTATGGTTTAACTGACGAGGAGTTTTATAAGTTTATAGCCAAGATTACACCAACCCTTCCTATCGGCTACATCAACAAGTACAAGAAAGAAAAGGCAGACGTCTTAAAAATGTACAAAGGTAGGCTTAGGAAGTACAGGGAGATTAAAGGCTAACCTCTACCACTTAACTTTATCTGCCCAATAAGCAGCAGACATCTTCCCCTTAGCAATGTTCTTTCCGTGTCTAGACTTAAATGATTTGCGCTTAGCTTTCATTCTAGCAGACTCCCCCGCCTTTGGCTTTCCGGCTGTGCTAGCGCCCTGCTCTCCGAAACGGATGGTTTTAATTTTATCCCCTTGCTTAGCAACAACAACGTGGCTTTTCTTAGGGTGCTTGGGTGTTCTCTTTGGTTTGTTAAACCCGGAGACCCCTGCCCTTGTAAGCCTGGAGTCTTTCTTTTTGGCTGGTTTCTTTGCTGCCATGTTACTCTCCTATGCATGCTGCTCGATAACAGTATGCCACAGCAGACACCGCTTCGCTCTCTGTCTCTAGAGTAACATCCGCAACACAAGCTTTAACTTCCGCCATAGACTTATCACCCGTGCATCCAACACCACCAGCAGCCACAGAAGTTGTTCCTACTACATTGGCGATTCCTTTTAAAAGGCAAAGCCCCAACCCTCGACCAGAGCAAGAGGCTGAACGGTTCACTAAACATTGGCCAAACTCTCCATAGCCATCGCCCTCTCCTGGCTTATCGCATCCTGCCGTGGCTTGAGACGCACACCCAAGGGACGTATGAAACGCACAGTCAGCAACAGACACTGCGGCTTGTTTAAACAACTGCCTTGACTGCTCAGTGCAACCGCAAAGACTTAAGACTAGCATCATAAACATTGCACAAAATGCAATGCCAATGATTTGTAGGCTAGTCATTGCTGTGTAGTGATTCATTGGGTTCTGGGAGTGTGGCTCCCTGGGCAGCTTCTTGTAAGACATGTAACACCTGCTGTAATTGGTTTGAATCTAGGCCATCATCACCCACAAAACGGTCAACAACAGCATCCCCAAGCCCAAGGAACAGAGCAACAAGAATAACAAAAACAATCGAGAACATGGCCTGGTGATTACCCAGAAGAAGCTCGAGATTGCTCTTTGGTTTTGCAGCTTGCTCGCCAACCTTCTCAATGAGCACATCCATCTTTTGGTTTAAAAGAACCAGTTGTCCGTTAAGGTCCAAGGCTTCCTTTTGGTTATCCAGAATCTCTTGCAATAAAACTTGGGACTCGTTTCCTGCCAGCCCGTTGCTACGATCTTTTAACATTCTCTTTATCCCCTGAGAAACCAGCTTTAATAATTCTGATTTGTTCCGATAGTACAGGATTTATATCATTCGGTTCCACCATTATATCTTCTTTGCCAATTAATCCAGCTCTAAAGAAATTAACGTAGACGGGTTTAAAAGTCGGGACAAGTCTGTCGAGTCCATGTTGTTTAGAATCACGGCCAGTTGACTTAACATACCCCCAGGCCTGCTTAAGATTCTTAGTGTTTTTCCGTCCCGTACCAACCATAGCGCATCGTTTGGATTTGGGCATAGCAGGGGCGCTGAACCTCTTTTGGAATTTAGTAGCAATAGTAGAGATTCTAGTTCCATAAATCATAGGCTCATAGTAATCAAAAAACTCCATCATCTCCTTACTAACAGGAGCAGAAAAGCAATTCGCAAATAGACTGACGTCAGGGGCGTGAAGCTTAAAGGTCTCAGCAAATGCAATAGCATATGCGTCTGGGTCCTCAGAGCCTGCCCACTGCTTCTCTGCGTTCCAGTGATACCCAGACAAGGATAGCTCTTCACAAAGCCCAGCAGCGACCTCTGCCTCCCTCTTAGCATCAGCAGCAGACTCACAGTAATGGAAGCCCCATCCGTGTGCTTCTTTGTTTAGCTCATCAGCAATGGCTACAATCTCCGCTGCGTTCTTCTTTTTATAAGACTTACTCCCGTCGCAAATCTTAACAGACAGAACGTCAAACCCTTGGACGTGCAGCTTCCAGTCTTTATTTAACTGGCTCTTTAACCAGATGGTTAAAATAAACTTTGGCTTATATCTCTTACCCACCAGGGCTTGGAGATTATCTAGAGTGGACCTGAAGAAACTCATGACCTCTTCCTTGTTGTCTTTCTTTTAGCAGTTCTTTTAGTTGTAGTCTTTCCGCGAACGGACTTGCTCGCCTTCGCAGCAGCAGGAGTGTTCTTAACAAACTGCTTGCCCTTCTTTGTCCCGGAAGACTTTTTCCTGTTAGTCGCTGCCTTCTCAGAAGCACTAAGTTTCTTCCAGGCTTTGTCAGGGAGGTATCTCTTTGTGGTTGTCTTGCCAGAAGAATCCTTGCGTACCGCAGGTTTCTTGTCAGACGTTCTCCACTTCTCACCTGTCCACTTTTTAAGGCTCTTTTGCTTTGCAGTTTTGCCACCCTTATACCCGCCGCCCTTCTTCTCATACTCAGATGCAAGCATCTGTGCCTTACGAGCGCTCCATTGACCAGCTTTACCACCCTTGGTCCCAGCCATAATCTTATTCTTAAGGCGAGTTCTTAGGGTAGGCTTAGTATAAGTGGCCATCTATTCCTCTTCTGACATGGGCCCTGGGCAATCACATTCGGCCCAATGGGTGTCGCACTTTGTGCAATAGTAATCCTCACACAGTTCACACACAACCAGGTCTTTGTAGTAGTCCATTACTTGCCGACCTTTTTCATGGCATCTTTATGAGACTGGCTAAATGTTTTGCCCTTCTTCATTGCAGATACCATCCCCTTCAGGTGCTTTGCCGTATGATGCTTTGAGTGCTTCTTCATGGCAACGCGCTGCTTAGAGGTAAGAGACGACACATCGACGCCTTTAACTTTAGCAGGGGCTTTGGTGGCAGGTTTCTTTTTAGTAGGCATTACTTTTTCTTAACTAACTTTTTCTTGGCAGGAGCCTTCTTCGCTTCCTTTAGTTTGCCAATCTCTGTAGACAATGCGGCAATTAAAACAAGCATGTCTTCAAACTTAGATTCCAAGTCATCGAGACGAACATCAAGTTCATCCATACCATCGACAACTAAAGTTACTGACCGCCCACTTTTTGATTTAGTAGAGCCCATAATTTACTCCTATTCGCCTTCATCAGACGTGAGAGAAATAGACGGGTCTACTTCCCAAACATCACCATAGTTCCAACCAACAACATAACACTCGACGACTGGGGCTGTTCCCCCAAAGCTTTTAATGAAAAACTTAAAAGCAACAAAAGGCCCATAAACCTCTTCTCCGTCAACCCCACCATAAGTAAACTCTGCCCCTCCATCAATATCAGCCGCCGCCACCTCTCTGATAAGCTCAACAACACCCGTCGGCCTATAGCCAAATATTTGAACAATCCCTTGCTGTCCTGCTGCTGCTGTATTCTTTAACTGAAACAGCCAGTTGGTCTTAGAACCCCAACCAACAGTGTTAACATTCCCGCCGATGCAAAAACCAACCCCAGGGGCTGCGGCTTTTTCTGGCGCTGTTGGGACGTTGTTTGCTGCTGCTGTTACTCCTGGTGGGAAGAAACAGCGAGTGGATGAGCGTGTCAGCTTGTTTGGTTGAAACTCATCTGTGGTGGCAGGGTCTGTGACAATAGTAGTCCAGTTCCCGTCGCCAAGATTAGAGACAAGTGCTCGTATATTAGAAGCCATTGTTTACTCCGGGTATTTGCCATCGCCACCAGAGGTGGGTGCAGTGTGTTTGTCTTTGCCACCGTCGCCAGTGCTCATCTTCTCGCTAGTGGCGTTAGAGGCAGGAGGCAGACCTGGGTCTTTAGTAGACGAGTATTTAGGAAGACTGTAATCCATGCTAGTACCCCATGTCCTTTTTGCTTTTCTTTTTGTACCCCATGTTACTGGAGTTACTGGTGCTAGAGGTTGTCGCCTTAGCAGACCCCAGATCTTTAGTATCTGTTGCCTTAATGCTTGGAGTAAGCTTAGTGCCTGTAGCTTTAGCAAGGCCGTATTTCTTATCGTAGTCTGGCATGACTGTCTCCTTTTTGTGTTTATTATTAATGGAAAACAATTAATTTTCCAACATGTTTTAATTTTAACGAGACTCAGGAAGCAAGCCCTCTTCTTGGTCTACCCTGTAATACTCTAAAAGCTCCTGATAACTTCTTCCTAGCAATGGGTCGTTAGGCTTATACTTAAGCACTGCCCTCATTGTATTGGCAATAGCGTTTCTCATTTTAATTCCATCCGACCTTCTGCCCCTGCTAAATACATCTTTGTCATACTCAAACTTTCTGATTCTTTCTTCTAACAAACGCTTCTTAGCAATAAAAGCAGCGTCCCCCATTCGTATCTTTTCAGCAGAAGCTTCTCTAATAAGAGCTTCCAGGCTTGCCCTAATCCCTCTAATCTGCGACTGGCCTATGTTGTTAAACACATTCTTCACAGTCCTGCCGTCAGCAACTCTAATGGCCAAACCTAATGCGTTAGAGACAGTGTCGATTACCCTTTTATCTTGGCCTGCATAAGGCTTGCCCGAGTACGCTGAGATAAACTTAGCAAACCCTCTGGCATCAGAAGCAACATACCCAAGAAGCTCTAAGGCGGGCTCCAGAACCCAATCGTTTGCGCCACCAGCCACCCCGCCGCCTAATTCAAGGGGCGTAGCTTCGGCCATCATCTCTTGAATCTCTCTCTCTTTGCTGTAGTACTTAGATCCCGTCCCAACAATTCCACTAACCGCACCTCCAAGCATGTTCTTTTGATCTACCAAGAAGTTAACCGAAGAGCCAAGGAACCCCACGTCTTCGTCTTCTTGCGACTTTTTAAGCTGTCGGGAATACCCAGGTATGTCCCCAGCGACACCAACTGTCAGGCCTCTGACGTCAGCTTCAGCAGGCCCCACCTTCACCCTGGCCTCTTGCTCTGGAACCTGGGCCCCAGCAAGACGGACTTTCTCTGTAGTGGTAGTTGCCTGCTCAAGTACCGCAGGAAGTCTGACCACGCTCCTCATGTCTTCTTCAGCGGCCCCTTCAAACAAGTCCATGTCGTATGCTTGGGAAAGCTTTAGAGTCATATCTGTTGCAGCTTCCAGCCCTCTAGTAAGGCCAGACAGTACCGTTGCCCTAAGTGGGTTTCTCTCGAAGTAATTTCCAAAGGCTTTTGTAGACCACAGTTGATATGAAATAAAAGGAAAGCCAAAGAACACATTGTCTCTTAAAAGCTGGGCAATGGGAGGAATGTCAGGGTAATCGTAGAACACTTTCATTGCTTTCGCGTTTGCTTCGCTTCGGCTGTACCCTTTTTGCATTAGCTCATAGCCATAGGCCAGTCGAAGGACATCATCAATAGACCCATACAGTGTGGTTAGGGCCCCTGACGTTGCACTGTAAGCGTCTCCAACCTTAGATGCCGATGCGGCAACCTGTTCTTTTGGGCTAAGCTTCATGTCTTGAATCTTAGAAGGGGGCACATCTCTTGGGTCTCTGCTTAGGTTTAAACTCTCGCTGTATTTATCTTGGGACGTTCTTTTCCCCAAAGCCTTAGTCACCGCCTTGGCTGGCTTTAAGTTCCCCTTTGCCGTTGCATTTTCAACCGACACTCCTAAAGGGGGAGCGTCTTTGTCTCCAGAGAAAATGCTAAGAAGGTAATCCATCTGAGCTTTTTGTTGTTTATCTAAGGCACGAGTCTTTGATTCTACACCAAGCTCAAGCGCAGCCCTGTTAAGCCCTCCCATTCCTTCCACCAACTCTTTCATGGCAGGGTCTTTGGGCATCTTTCCGTTTCGGACATCCAGAATGGCTTGGGTCGCCTTTGCCATGTACTTCATTGTTGCAGGAATCTCTGCCATCTGGGCCTGGACAATAGCCCCGCCAGCAAAGTTTCTAACCATGGTTCCGTTTAATATCGAAACAACAGCTAATCTTTTTAATTCCCTGTTCACTTTCCCAAGCTTGCCACCAAAAAACTCCATTGGGCCCATGCTATCTATGTCTGCTTGGAACACGCTGTCTAAGAGGTTTTGCTGCTGGATTAGTCCATCGGCAACTTCTCTCGCAATAAAGCCACCAGGTATATCATCAACAGCTTCTGGGAATTGTTTAGACAGCTTAGACAAAGAAACAAAGCTTGACTGTTTTAAACCAGGGGTGTTTGTTATCTCATGGTCCGTAAGAACCAATCCTTTTTCTCTCAATAAAGTAAGAAGCTCATAGTGCTTTAGTCTTTTGTTAAGCTGGTTAAAGGTTTTCTTTGTTACGTTGTCGTACATAGCATAGAAGTCTTTCCGCTCATCAAACGTCAAAGCCTTAGCCCACAGTTGGTCTTTTAAGAAACGGCCAGAGCCTACGGCTGTTGGAGTCAAGATCTTCCCCTCCGCAGCCTCATTCAACAAAACTGTTGCTAGTTGCTGGTCACTCACTCCTTTGTCCTTAAAGCCTTTGTCTTTTTTAACCTTAGCAACTACGTCATCTGGGTACATGCGTATGATCATCTTCGCTGTTTGCTGAAGCATGGCTGCTCTTTTGTCAGGAGATACGTCTGACTTAAGGGCTGAGTGAAGAAAGTCCAATACCGCAGTCTCGGTAAAGTACGCACTCATGTACTGCGCTGTCTTGCCTACTGCATCGTACCCCTCTACACGGAAGTCTCTTCTTCCTTTAATTGCAGTTTGCCCATCGGCAGCGCCAACATCTACAGGAGTGGCAACATCAGACTCGTTGCCTGAGTTTTTATAGTCTTCATTTATCTTTTCAGATAACTCTTTGGCTTTCCTTGCCCCTTCTTTTGTTTGAGGGAACTTGCGAACAATGCGCCCCTCTCCAGTAATTCGGTCTTCAACCCGGACCACGCTCTTAGGCTTTGTTGATGTAAGCGACATTCTTAAGCTGCCCTCACCAACTGCCAGGTTTGCTCCCATCTCCATCATGCTCAGTTGAAGGGGGCGAACGTAAGCATTTAAAGTTCCAAGAAGGGTTTTTTCTAAGTCCCCCATTACAGTATCAATGTCTTTTTTAAAGTTAAACCGTATGTCTTGGATGCCGGTAATCTTTCCGTTTTTGTCTAGCTTGAATACACTTTTTGCATCGCCAAATTTATTAATTGTAGAGCTTATTTCTCCAGAAACCTCATCAAGCCGTAGCACAATCCCGTCAGACTCTGATTTAAGAACTGCCAGTTTAGTTGTTGCGCTTGGGTTTGGCCTATCAAACTCTTTAAAGGAGGCAATGCTCTCTTTTTGTAGTTGTTCGATCTCCAGCCCTATCTCTTTGTATCTAGCACTGAGGTCACCCTTCTCTTTTCTGAGCGCTGCAATTGAATCTGTAGCCTCCCACGCATTAATCCACTCGCCATCAACCTTGTACTCCAGGTCAAACATCTCTTGAAGGTAAAGCTTCTGCTTGGTGCCTCCCTGACCAGCCACTTCAATATAGGCCCCCTCTCCAGCAAGCATAGCAATTGCTGTGTTGTTTTTCATTTCAGCCGAGATAGAGTTGTTTTCTACCAGCCTGATATCGGGCTCTCCAGTTCTGTGCTGAGACAACCCAACCTCATCCATCGCAATTTCTACAGCATTGTTAAAGTCCTGTACGCCCTCATCCCCAAGACGAGCGGCAAGAGCATCAACCTCAAACTGCCTTACTTGGCGCTTCCCGGCCATCTCCACTACCCGCATGTACAGGTCTTGCCCAAGCTTAGCTGACGGAGACAGGGCGTAGTTAAATGCTTGGCGGAAGAACTTTTGAAATGCACCATTGCCTGTTGAATTTAAATACATAAACTTAGAAAAGTCCCCCATCCAAGACGGAAAGTTTACAAAAGCAAATGGGCTTTTCATAAACTCAAACGTAGCAAGCATAGACGCCTCTCCTAAAAGAGCGGCTTTCTGTCCTGTTGTTTTTCCTTGAACTTCCCTCAATCTGTTGTTTAATATGTTGGTTGGCTTTCTCCCGAAAGCAACCCTTGCCGCCCCATACAGTGTGTCTTTTGCAAGTTGTCCAACGGTCTTGTCATCAAAGCCAACCCTGGTCATTACCTCTTGAGTGGGCTCAATAACATTCTCTCCAAAAACCTTAGACCTTACCTTGGGCTTTTGAGGGTAAGAATCTCCCTGCTTTGCGTACTTCTTAGCCATGGTGTCTGAAAACCCTAACATCAAATAAGAGTTAATATCCCCGACGCCAGACTTAACCATGTCTTCCGCAATACTTATGTTGTTTGTGTCTTTGTATACTTCTTCAAGTGGCACCTTCCTAAGCCTAGCCACCTCACGCATGTCAGCCCTGTACCTAGCCTTTGCCTTGGCTGCCTTGGAGCTTTCTGCTCTAAACACATAAGATGCAATGCCATTTGGCCCGTCAACAACAGCGCCTTCAAGGAGGTACGCATAAGCTAGGGGGTCTGTGACTCCATTCTGAACAAATGTTTCAGCTACGCTCTTTTCTCGCCCATAAACAAATTCATCTAAGAACTTCTTATCAACTCTACCTCGGTCTAAGTCTCTGGCAATGTCTCGCAAGGCATCGGTGTAGGACTTCTCTCCAGACCCAACGTAGTCCTTCTTGCCTCTGTTTATTCTTTGGTCAACTTTCTCTTGAGCTACTACTTGCTCCATGTCCTTTACGGCTTTATCTACACCGGGCGATCTTTTCTGACTAACCCCTGGCTTCCTTGGCCCAACAAAAGCTTCTCTTTCTAATGTCGGGGTTATCTCATCCAGCCCTGTTCTTGGCCGAGGGGAAGAAAGGTCTTCAATAAAGGCTTCTCTTTGAACGTCTTCAAGGTTCTTTGCGGCAGAATCCAAGGCATCTGCTGTCTCTGTCTTTGCCTTTTTGCCGGAGTCTCCCTCTGGCATTAAGTCTGCTTCTTCCCTGTACTTCTTGGCCTGTTGCTTTAAAGATGTTGCGGTTTCACTGGGCTGAACCACTTCATCTTGGCTAAATGTAACAACCCTCTCAGACCTGTCCTGAGCAGTCGCTCTTTTGTTAGCGAGACCAAGCTCTCCTTGAGACTCCATATAGAAGTCCTGAGTTGCTCTTACAAAAGCTTCAGGTTTTTTTTCTCTAGGTATTGTTGGGTCTTTTGCTACTTTAATTAAGGCCCTGCCCAAGCTTCCCGCCCCTCTTGTTGCAGCAGACCCAAGCTTACCCATTGGGTACATTGCCCCAGGTATCATAGCAACAGCAAACCCTGGTGTGTCATTCCAAAACCTATCAACCTCTTCTTCTGAGATATCTAAGTCTCCCATGATCTCAGGTAGCATGTCGTCTGGGCCAAACAACAGCATGTCGTCTGAGCTAAACGTACCTCCTACATCAGCATAAGGAATCAAAGAAGGTAGAGCATATTTCTTGGCACCAGCAACAGCCATGACAAGGGCCCTCGTTGTTTCTCTTGGCCCCATCATCTCCATAAAGTTCCGACCAAACTCTTTAAAGACTGTGTTGTATTTGCCTGAAGAAGGAGACCCCAGTTCCAGTAGTTCTAATGCCCCTTGAGGGTGGTCCTTAAGAAACCCTTCGCCAAACTCTCCTGATTTAATCAGTTGTTTAAGCCGCCTTTTGTTTTCTTTTTCTACTTCAATTGGGAGAAGGTCTACTTTGTTTCTTGGGTCTTCTTTCGAGTCGAAAGGGCTAATAGGCAAAAAACCAGCCATCCCAGCTAGCGCCCGTGGCTCCTTAACCTTAAACCCAAAAATATCTATCTCTCTTCTTTCTTCAGGCTTTGTCCCTGTCGCTTGGCTTATCTGGTCAAGGGTGTAGTCTAATACTTTGGCGTTAGCATTGGTGTTAGCTGCCTCCCATGTCCATCCGCCTTTAGGGGGTTTAATTGGCTCATATCCTTCAAGCATTTCCCCGTATTGGCCTTGGATTGCATCTGAATAAGAATAAGCCGCAAAGTCTTTTAAGTATTCATATGCTGCATCGGGGTCTCTTCTCGCCCTCTCGGACCCCTCTCTGGCTGGGTGCATTTTGGGTATTGGCCCCATGGACTTCGTTTTCTTTTTAAGATGTTTTAATAGCCCAGCCTGCCAAGGTTTAATGATCTTTGGCTGTTTAATGTAGAGAATGTCAGACGTTTGCATCTTTATTGCATCGTCAAAGGAAGGGATAAATTCTTGTGCTAGGCTGGTTCGGTCAAACTCTGGCACTTCTCCTGGCGGTGGCTGATAAGACCTTCCTGCTATTCTCTGCGCCGCTTTAATGTCATTAAGGACAAGTCTGGGCCTTTCGCTTCCCGATGAGAGGTCTAACCCTGCATTGCTGATAAGAGACAGGTCGTTTAATGTATACTCTCTAAGGGTGTTTAGGCTATTGTTTGGCTCCCCTGGATTACGCACCCTACCAGCAGCATTGGCCACTCCCAAGGAAACGCCCATGAGTATTGTGTTCAAGGGTATAGTCATTAATTGACCATACGTTCTGGCGCTTCTGCTTCTAAGTTTTTCAGCAGTAACTATGACGTCTTCAGGTTTAATCTTTTTAAAGCTGTCCTTGCTTTCTTCATAAGCCTCTTGAACCTTCTGGTAAAGAGATGGAGATGCCCCGCTTTCATGAAGCTGTTTAACGATTCTGTCTAATACAAACTTAGCGTAATCCTCTCTTTCGACAAGTCGGTTAAACATTCCTTCAGGATAAAACGCCCCAACATCAAATATATCCCCAGGCTTTCTGTCTCCATAAGGAGCCCTAACTTTTCTAATTAAAGGGTCAAAGGTTCTTTCTCCAGCAAACCCGCTTTGCATCGAATCAACAAACACGTCTGACACAATAATGTTTGCTAGTTGTTTTTCTGCTTCATTAAACTTATCTCTGTCTTCTTGCGTTGGAGACTCTAGACTGTTGAACCTTTCAGTCGCTCTCATGTGAGCTTTGTAAGATAGGTCTGAGTTGGTAAACGGAAGGGCCGCAGGACTAGGCTCCTCTCTGGGCTCAGGGGCTAACTCTGGAAGGGCACCTCCTGTCTGCTCCTCTGCCAGGTCAGCCAGTTGTCTCGGCTGCTCTACTGGCGTATAAGCGTCCCCAGGAAGGTCATATGTGTCGACAGCAAAGGCTGGGTCGTAGGGAAGCTCCCCGCCGCTTTCATCCGGGAGAGTCTGCTCAAGGCTTACAAGAGGCTTTAATTCAGGCTCTGGTGGGGTAAAGAGTTGGGGCTCAGGAGTAACGTCAACGACAGGCTCAGGAACAACCGCCTCTTCCTCTTCTTTCAGAAAAGCAAAGGGGTCATTAGGGGTATCTAAGCTTTCCTGAGGGGATGAGGGGTCCTCGTCCTCTTCTTTTAAAAAAGCAAATGGGTCTGAGTTCATAACCATTTTATTTGGCCTTGTATTTGTCTACTCTGTTTTCAGGTGGATCACCAAGTTTAGTGGTGGCCCTTAGGTACCCTAATATCTTATCAACATCCCCTTGGCTTGCTGTTTCTGCAATCTTTTCTAATGAGCGGGCCTCTGCGGCAGTCATCTGAAAGTTTGGGTTTTTTGATCCCATAAGATCATCGACGTCGACCTTTAGTTTAAGTCTCTTAATGTTTGGGTAGGGCTCTTCTTTTGATTTTCCTTTTCCTTTATCGTCAACAAACTCTGGCTTTAGTGTGGTTGAGAGTGGTTTAAACAGGTTTTGTATTCTTAACGTTTTTTCGTCTTGGGTTAAGCTTGGATTATTATAGATTGGTTTTGCTCGTTTTGTTGCTGTGACGCTATTTTTTATTGCTGCGGCTTGAGCATCTCTGTTGCCAGGATCGTTGCCAAATTCTAGTAGATTACTTTTTTCTAGCTTACTGGCATCTGGATCCCCTGGGGTGCGGCCACTTATATCAGAGAACTCGTCTAAAACTTTCCCCGTTCGTGGGTCAACTGGAACGGACTCCAATGCTTCCTTGTCATCTGAGTCTCGAAAGTTTGCTGCCTTAAGCATGGCATGCTCAGACTCAAGAAACTCTCTTTCTTGAGGATCAGTTTCATTCGTAAGCAACTTTTCAATCTGAGACATTCTTGCGCTTCTTCTCTTTACCGCATCTAAAATGCTTCTTCTGTTTTTTGTAGTTACGTTGATTCTTGTGGGTAAAGACTTGCTAATGCTTTTCCATCTTCTGTTTCCGGCCTTACCCATAAACGATGCTGCACTCTGCCGGAACTCTTCACTTGGAATCTGGTTGATTGCCACCCCAAGCAACTGCCTTACCCTTGGGTTTCGCTCAACGTGATACATCTGCTCGAAGATCCCTCTTTGGCGAACAAGCTCTTCCTCGCTCATCTCAGGCAAGAAGTCATATATTCTTTGTACAGTGCTTTCTGTCTGCTCTTTAAGGATCTTCTCTCTAGCTATCCCTTCTTTAGATTGTAGATCTGCAATCTTTTCACGGGCTGAATTAAGATTTTTCCGATAAGCCATGACCTCTTCTGTAGAAGCCATAAACCCAGGGGCTTTAGGTAGTTTAATACTAGCGCCAGTTCCTGTTGAAAGGGTTTGTTGCTGCAACTTAAGCAGCGGGGCTGCGCTGTACGCAGGCTCCTTCTCTGCTGGCGCGGGAAGAGATGCGGGAGCGGAAGCCACAGGCAAGTCCTCTGGAGCAACAAACCCAGTCCCTAGCGCTTGAGCCTCTTGGGCTTCTTGAGCAAACTGCATTCTGGAAGCCTGACGATTAACAAGGTCTTCCTCCATCTTTTTTTTCTGGTTAGAGCTTATAACTTTATAAACTTTCCCGCCTTGCTCTACCATTCCTTCTTTTGCAAATGCATTATATTCAGCCTGTTGTCTTTGTCCTGCGCCCCCCGTTATCATATCTTCATAGGAAGACATTGCTGGCCGAGCAGAGCCCTCTCCAACCTCCATGGCAAAAGTTCCATCTCCTAAGTCAATAAACTCAGGCAGCTTTAACTCGTCAACATAGGCGTCAGAAGACCGTCGGACGTCTCTTTGCGTTGGCTTTGGGGCAGACGGCCTCTGCGCTGGCCTTTGCGGCTGTCTTTGCGCCGGTCTTTGGCCAACGCCCGGTGCCCCAGCAGCCATGTTTGCTGCCATTCCTTTGTTGTAGGCATCTCTGTGGTACTTTTTAAGGAATGCAGGGCGAGCGGCATTAAACGCCAAAGCATCTTTCCGCATTTGCTCTCTCTCACCACCAAAAGCGTAGTACCCCAGGGCATCACCTGCCATCTGCACTCCACCCCTAAGCAACTCTTGAGGTACAGTCTGGGCCATAGATCTCATAAAGATACGACCTGGGTCGTTCCTCAATCGCATCTCTTGCTCTTGTAGCCTGCGCTGCTGGGCAGCTTGGTATATTTCTTTATCAAGTAATGCCATGGCTTACCCCATTGTTAGTACGCAATGTACGACCCTTGTGATTCGTCATCGCCAGTAAATCCTGCTGCCGCATAGAGTGCTTGAAGGTCAATGTTTGCCTGTTGCTCACTGTACTTAAGTGCATCTCTCTTTGCGTAGTTAAGTAACAGGGTCTGAAATTGACTGGAGATGGTTCTGTATTTATCAACAATAGCATCTCGCTGCGCTTGGTTTGCCGCAGAGCTATACTCTTGTTGGAACTTAGTCTTAATGTTATTCGCAACGTCCATAAAGAATGACACCTGGCCGGTTGGCTCAAACGCAGAGTAAGTTGCAATCGCAGGAGCAAAGACGTCTTGCTCAAAGATGCTGTTTGCAACCATTCTGATTTCTTCAGAGCCTGCCAAGCCGTCTTCCATGTCTCCAATTGCTCCAAGAATCCCAGCCTCTTCTGCCCTGCTGGCTTGAGTTAACGCAGCGTATTCGTCTGCCATGTTTGCAAGAGCCCCAGAGATCGCATTGTTTATCATTGTGGAATGACCGCCAGATCCAAAAGTCCCCATCATTGCAGCCTGCCTATCTAATCCAGCAAGAAGAGATTGGAGTTGATACGCATACTTTTCGTCTAAGGCAGCAGCAGCCTCTTCATTTAAAGGGGTTTCGTATAGGTCATAAATGCCTTCTTCAAAGGTGTTGGGGTCTGGGTCACCCGGCGGAAGAGGGTCTTGCTCTGTTGCAAATCCTGGAGATGGGTCAAGCTCCTCAGCGGGAGGCTGCAAAGCATCCACAGCAGCTTGTTTCTGCTCAGGGGTTAATTGATCAAAACCCTCTTTACTAAACTCAGACCCTCCTGATGTTACATACTGTCCGTACAGGGTCACTTGGCTACTGCCAGGCCCCAACCCCCACTTAACCTGACCGCCCCCCATCTGACCCGGTGCAGGCCCAGGCCCTCCAGACAAAGATAAGTTTACGGCTGGGTTAAGCGAAGGCAGTGCCGTCATATTCGACAGGCCCATAGTGCTGTTCATGTCTGATATCTGGTTGGCATCCATTCCAGAAAACACATTGTACCCTCTGCCTGGGTCCATAGGCAGGCCACGGCTAACCGTAGGGCTTCCTGTTCGCCCTGGCTGCTGCCGAGCCCTACCGCCAGCTAGGGGCGTAGATGTTGTCTGAGGCGCAGGTGTGGGCATAACAGACTGCTGGAAGCTGCTACGGCCTCGCTTCTGCATCTGTGGACCCGCTGGCATGTTTGGATTCAGATTAAGGCCGCCGACGTTCTGTAGGGCAGACTGCTGCGTTCCAGGCGTAGATGCCATTGGGTTTGAATTGCTGGGCCCCTTGGGAGCCTGGCCTGCTTTGTAGTCAATAGCCATTTTGTCCACCTATGCAACAGTATTAGTTTTCCAATTAATAGTTATTTTAAACACCGGCATTACATCACCAGCCAGAGACGAGCCTGTTGGGTTTCTATAAATAACGCGAAACCATTTAGATACAGGGATATTGTTTGACGAATATGACATGGTTATCTCTGTTGGGACAACACTTCCTGCGGTTGTATCTGGGTCGAATGTAGCAGTTGCGATGTTTGAGTATACTCCAGATGCGCCGATAAGAGAGTCTGAGGTCTGAAAGATAAGCTGCATCCCGGCTGATGATGTAAAGGAAGAGCTATTTATACAAACAACACTTGTGCTTACATGAGTGAGCGCTGCTGGTGTTTTTATATAAGAATTTGTAAGTACATTATACGCACCTGCTGTAGAAGCAGGTATCATATTAGATGCACCAAGATTTCCGATTGTCGAATCTGTTGCGTGTAACAGGCACGTATCTTGGTAGCTAGTCCCGCTACCAGCGCCTGACTCCAAAACATAGCCCTTCCCATTTGAAATACTCCAAGTCACCATTGAGTTTGGGTACTTAAGGTTGTCATGGTCTACGTTTCCATTAAGAACGCTTGCAAGAGCCCCAAACTTTGCATTGTGCAGTGCGGCGGTATGCAGATCCCCGTCGCTATCTCCTGTGATATTAATATAAGCCATAATTAACCTCTTTAAGACAGTCTACTTAGGACTGCTCCCTTTGTGAACCACCTTTTACATTTGCATAAACTCTGACTTCAGAAATTTGCAACCTGTGTGGCTGTGCTGTTGGCATAGCATACAAATCCACATAAGCAGCCCGGCCTTCTTCGTCAGGTACATTTACCCTTGCGTATGCCTCAAAATACTCTGAGTTTATTAACGGGGCATTGCTCCCGGTTGGAGATCCTCCAAGAACCATAGTGTTTAAAGTAGACTTGGTGTTTTCGCTTACTCCCTGCTGAGCATTTAACATTGTGTCTTGAAACTCAACATCTGTTTCCGACACATCAAAATGCTTTAAACCTTCGCCCTCAGACCTAACAACTGCCACAAGCTTTGTTGCGCTTGTGTCATCTGCATTGTTTTTACCAAGCTGCTTTCTTCTCACGGCAACATCAGTACATATAATTCTTCCGTCTGAATCAACCCTTCCTATTCTGCCTAAACTAATAGCAACAGGAAAATGTTGCACAACCTGCGCTCTTGTTTCACCCCCACTTGCATTATAAGTAGGAGAAGTTATTATGTCCTGCCTAGACACACCAAACTCATATATGTCCCCCAAGTCGTTTCCAACAAACATACGTTGGTTTCCATTGTGGATATCGTCAGCCACAGAACACCAATGAAACATATTGTACGTTGTGTTTGACTGCGTGGGAGAAGTCGCGGGATTGTTTCTTGAGGGGCCTGAGCCAGTGTCACGAGTGAACGGCTCTCCATCTAAAGATGTCCCCGTGAAAGCTGGCTCTTCATCACCACCCCAGATAGACCACTTTCCTGGGCCTGTGCCTTCTGTCAGGTCTGAATAGTTATACACCCAAACCATATTATTAATTTGAGAATCATTCGCAGGGAGGCATACCATTACCTGCTGTCTCGTCTGGTCATTTATGCAAGTAACGCCGCTAAGGGCAAGCCTATTCAGGTGGAATGGGTAGGCACCCTTTTGTATCTGCTGCTCAACATGACGGGTTGTTTGAGGCTCTTCCCTGCCAAACCACAGCGGATCCATCTCATATGATACCTTATTTACGGACAGGCCATCCGTTATGTAACACCCATCAAAGCTTACGAAAAACACATACTTACCAAAGTAGCAATGACCATGCCTACTTACAGCAGGCGTGTCTCCTATTCGGATTCTTTTTGGTATGCTTCCGACATTCCCGTGGCCAACAATTTTATATAGTCTTTTTGTACCAAACACGAGGAGATCAAACCCAACTCCAGCAGTAGCCAATATGTCTTCGTCATAAAACCAATAAAACCCACTGGGGTCTTCTACCGGGAAACTTCTCCATAGACTAGGCTCTGACGCAAACACAGCCCCGCGATCCACCGACATGTTGTCTCGGGCCACACCAAGAAGTTCCCTTGGAGGCTGGTTTAGCTGCTCGTTTTCAGTTGCAGGTATAGAAAGAGGGACCTTTCTGGTTTCCCTAAACCCAGATATAATTACCTGGTCAAAGAAATAAGAGAACGACCCAGGACTTAAATTCCCCTGCGTATACGAAAACACAAGAGGATATAACCCTTGCTCTGCAGGCGTTGTTCTTAGCTGAAAAGACACAGGCTGGGATACTATTTCTAGCTCCCAGTAGTTTCCAGAGCCATTACAAAAATAAACAAATCTGCCAGCGTTAACAAAAGAGTAGTGCTCAGTAGTTGTATAGGGCTCAGAGCCATTTTCAATAGTTGAGCTTGTTGGTGCTGTTATATCGACAAGGTATTGAAAGTTTCCAAGTCCATCAAACACACTCAAGGCCATATACTTAATACCAGAGCCAGAGTAAATATTGGCAGAAACACATATTAAATAAAATCTACCATCAACCCTAGTTGAATGAAGGCCCATTATTTTTTTTCTAGCAGTGTCAGCGGCTCCAAATTTTTTTACACCGGGTCGCTGCTTCCAGTACCCACGGTTAGATAAATCCACATTAAACAAAAGATTAGGAGCGTCTTGAGGCTTTACCTCTCTAGCATCCATCCCCTTTAGTGGGGCTTTGTATATGGCTATTGGAGGTGACGACGCTCGCATCTAGTACTCCCATCGCATTGGGTCTCTTTGCTGGGGCTGCTGTCGCTGTCGCTGCTTACAACCCATCTTTAGATTAGAGTCGTACTGTCCAATGATCTCTTGGTAAAGCCCAAGCAACTGTTGAACATCTTCACCCTTCGCGCTCTTTGCTTGAATCGCAGCCTTATAAACAATGGCAGGGTGGAACTGTGGGAGAAAACCACCAAGCAAATCTTGGTCCTCATCCAACAACGAAGGAAGCTCGTCAGGAGTCCAACGCATATAAACATACACGTCACTTCTTGGGATTGGCCTGATAGACAAGTCTCTCCCCAAGAAGAACGCCTGGATAGAACTCCCGCCTGCGCCAAAGCTAAACGATCCTACGGCCTCGGCAAGCCCAGTTGTAGAAGTAGGCCCGCCATTCGCTGTGGTGTCCAGGTTTGTCCTTCTAGGCATGTTTAACTGCACAGGCATATTGTTTGCGCTAAGGTCTTCGTCTTTAGGAAGTAGCCCTGCGTACCAAATTGCTATAGGCAGACCGCTCAGCTTAGAGTTTAAGTCCACCTCAACCTGGTTTGCTTCGTAAGTAAACCGACCTGTTAGTTGAAATATCTCGGGACCATAATTGACAACCCGATGGTACATATCCAAGTTTGCATCTGTTAGTAAATCAAGCAGGTACTGTTCAGTCCACCCGCCAGAGCCATCCACCTTTCCTCGGCGTTGCAAATAACCATTAAGGCGACGGACAGCTTCTTTTACTTTCATGGCAAAATAATCCTAGATTCAGTTTTATTTCGGTCAAAGGCAGAGCCAAAGTGCTTACCACCATGGTTTGGTCCTTTTCCGTCAGCGCCCAGGGTGAAGTTTGCACTCTCCCCCATAGCCCGTTTCCAGATCCAAAACATATCATCAACGCGACCCTGTGCCTCATTCATAGCATCTTTCATCTTCATGTCGTTAGCTTTTTCTTTCTCTCGTTCCATCCTCTCTAGCGCAGCATGTCGCCCTTCGCGCCAGTCTAAAACGAGCATCCGTAAGCCATCTAAATGAGCATCGTGCGGAGTATCATAGGTGCCAGCCTGTCCAATCTTCTCGATAGTCATAATCGTAAAGATAGGCTTTTCACCACGATACGTCGGCGTGTTTGGTTTTTGTCCAAACAAAACCCACTTATTAATTGCAGACCCATCGAAGTTCTTTTCAATGAATCTCAGATAAAACTTTTCGTCAGGAAGCAAACCATCTAAAAGATTGGCCCGCTGCTCCCACTCAGTATGGGGAGCAGCAGTACCATTCCTAACTATGTTACGGAAATAATCCATTTCAGCACGAATTAGATCATCCCTGTTTTCCATCATAGGAAGCATAGATTAAACTCCAAGTACACTATCGTGAGCGGTGCCGCCTACAGCTTCCATCTCAAGCATTACAAAGATATCTCCATCTGCTGCGGCTCCATTCAAATGAAGTCGAAGTCGAGGGATATCGCTTGAGCTAAAAACGTAATTGGCCAGCAGACCGGCACCAGCGGTTGCTTGGACAGGAGTAAAAACCTGCTCAACGCCAACAGCCGTCAATGCTTCAGTTAGTCCAATCTCAATCACACCATCCGGGTCAGACGCAGGTCCGATCTGGATTGTTGCTGTGTTTCCAGCGGCAAGGTCTTGAGTTGCCAAAGTAATTACCCGTTTAATAGTAAACAAGCCTCCATTGGGTAAAACAAACTTAGCAACATTGTCTTGCTCTGTTCCTCCAGACCCAATATCAATGTGAGCGGGTGTAAAAAGATTTGCTGTCGGCGCACCTCCACTTGCCACTCCATTGTAGTCTGTGCCGACAACCATTCTCGACCCGTACTTCCAGGATCTCATATTATCATTCGCCATTTTATTCCACCTTAATCCTTATATTCAATATTTGGCGCAAGTCGCGCAAAGAAAACAACTCCACAAGCAGCAGTCCCATTTGTAGGCATTTGAACCTGAAGAGTTTCTCCATTTTCTAAAACAGGTACGCCACTGGTATCAATTGCCCCGGCAGAAGCTCTAAAAGAAAAAGCTCCTGTGTCTGTGCTAAATTTTGTTCCTTTTGAATCTGCTGCAATTGTGATTGCAGAAGTTACTTCAACAAACTCATCACTCCCTGCAACTGTTCCAAATTCAAAAGTTGATTCATTAGAAGCAACATTGTTTGTCACAACAAAGCCAACCTCTAAAACCCTATAGGTTTTAAATGGCGCTGGAAAATTACAAGCTGTAGTTGTCCCATCGGCTTGATTTAACAAAAACTCTGAGCTTGTAACAACAACTTCACCCAACTCATTTGAAATCTGATGTGCTTTTTGAAAACTCATATCTTCTCCTTAAAAGGAGGGGGGCCAGAAGCCCCCCAACTCAATTAAGTTGCAATGAGACCAGCAGGGACTCGGATGTCCTCTTCTCGTCCTTGGCAACGTGGGTTTTCGCAAACAAGTTCAAACTCATTGTACGCATATGCTTGGAAAGCAAACGTACCAGGAATCTGCTTGAAGATAGATCCAGTTGAGGTATCCCAACCGTAATCACCAAGCTTGACTCGCTTCATGGCTGAACGATCCATAATGGTGTAGCTGTTCAATGGAGCAGACCGTGCAGTCTCCCATGGAATCTGTCGAGCACCATACTGGTAAGCAATCGTAGTGTGACCTTTGAGTGCTTTAAGATCTGTCTGCATGTATACAGGGTCAATCTCCTGGAGGTAAACCTGGAGCAAAGAGTTGTGTGAGAAGATCACAGGATCCATCTCGTCAACATCCTTAGGCCCAAGATCTGCCATTCGCATCAACAGACTGGTAATACGCCAGTGGTTGAAGTCACGCAAAACATTGTTGTTTCGAGTAATGAATGACTGCCATGGAGTTGCAGTTGCTCGGTCAATACCGTGGTATGTTCCGATGTCATCAATCGCATCAGCCAGACCAGTAACGCAGTTACCCCATTCGTTCCCGTTAGCATCACCTTCAACAACAAACATTTGAGCCGCATTGTTGCCCAACGCAGTATCAAGAGTCATTGTTTGAGCAGCTTGGTCAACGGTCAGAATAATTGCGTTTGTTCCTGTATTGGCAACCAACTGAGCTTGAGTACCAATCTG
>Ga0208134_1000504_pt1 | contig 25664 bp, 25 predicted proteins | sample VirMetDEL_Mar_31_FD_184515 | JGI IMG/M metagenome (GOLD analysis project Ga0208134, IMG submission 184515) | Aqueous microbial communities from the Delaware River and Bay under freshwater to marine salinity gradient to study organic matter... | ecosystem: Environmental > Aquatic > Marine >... | reverse complement strand
AAAGGACGTATGCTAGTAGAGTCTTACGAAGCATAGGGTCTTCAAAGCCTTCTTTAAAGAAGTCCTTGACACCACCCCAAAGGTTCTTTAAGAACCCTTCTTTCTCTTCTTCACCAGCTCCTTCCTTAAGCTTTTTATTACCAGTAGCTTTCTCAATGGAAGTATCTACCTGCTCCTTAAGGGTAGGGTCAAGTGCATCACCTGCAACTGTAAGGTCTTCTGGATTAATTGTACCTACACCCCCAGCTCTTGCCTCTACCTCTTCTTCAACAGTTTGAGTAGGTGTAACAGCTGGTTGAGTAGTTGAGACAACAGGTTGAGTAGGTGTTAAGTCTACTGCAGGTTCACCGTCTAACAGTTCTTGCTCAGCCTTAGGTATTTCAGATCCTTCTGGCTTTGGAATATCTTGATTTGAATCATCAGATAATCTAGGAATAGAACCAGTAGGTACTCCTGTAGTTTCTGTCCCAACAAAACCTTGACCAAACCTAACAAGGGGGTCAGCAACATACTCTACGCCGGTAGAAATTGCATCTACTACTGGTATAGCCGCTTCACCTACATCATATGCCATTCCACCTACGTATTCTGCAGCACTACCCCCCGGTAACATAGACTTAACAACGTTTTTAGGGGTATCAACAAAATTCCTAACAACTCTACCAAAGTTTTCTGCACTAGAGAAATCATTACCTGTTCTTTTTAGTTCTTCAACAGCTATGTTTCTTATAGCAGCAGTGTTAGGTAACCCTGCAGATGCAAGTGCCTTTTCAATAAACCCGGGAGGAGGAGTTTTAAGGACAATTGTTTCCCTTTTCTTAACTTCCTCTGGATTAGCTTCTATAAAATCTAACTCAGCTTGATTATTCTTTTTCCAGTTTTGCATGTAGTCCCCAGCGTCCTGATAAACGGGAGCTTTCTCTCCAGTTCCACCGGGTATTGTTGGAAACCCTGAAGAAGGTGGAAGACCTGAGTCGTAAACTCTTCCAAAACTTCCTGTAGGAATACTTGCAGGATCAAAGGGGACACCATAGTCTTCTATTCGTTGTGCTTGTTGTGCTTGTTGCATACGATCAGCATCACCTGCCCTAGCACTACCACGGTTTACCATAGAGCCCACTAAAGGTTGAGGAATTGCTATTTGACCTACATCAATCGGAGGAGGTGCCGTTTCTATTCCCGGAATAGGTTGTTGAGGTACCGGGGGTGCCATAGGTATCTGAACCTGAGGGACCTGTTGTTGTGCCATTACTGGCGGTTGTAAATTATACTGTGCCTTAAGTTTGTCATTTTCCTTAAGACCTGCGAGTAGCCCATTAAAAAGGTCTACAGTACTTTTTGATGACATACTTTTCTCCTTAGATAAATCTTCGAGCGCCTTGACGTTTCTTCATACGAGCCTGTTGATTCATAGCTGCTCTTTCATACAAAGATCCCTGAGGACTAGCTTGACCCGGAAGAGCTGAGCTACGAGCTTGAGGGGCTTGAGGCTTAGGTCTAGGTGATAATGCAGACAATGCAGTACCAACGGCTACTTGTTTAGCAACATCGGGAGATTCAGCAACAATAAAGTCACCTGCTTTACCTGCCATGGCACCTAACTTGCTAGCACCCAACTTACTAGCCGTAGTACCTGTGTGTGCAATACCAGTGGAAGTATTTATAGCTGCTCCGGGAAGTAGTGATTGAATACCTACTGGTGCTGCTGCAGAAGCAGCTCCGGGAATAGCCGCTACTGTAGGTGCAGCACCCATGCCTGCTACGCCTGCGCCTGATATACCTGTTGTCATTACGGGGGCTGCTGCTGCTGTTGTTGTAACACCTGCTCCTGCTCCTGCTGCACCACCTATGCCCATCATTGGTGCTGCTACTGGCGCTAGTAAGCCTGCGCCTAAACCCATAAGGGCTCCTTTCTCTCTATCTTCTGGATTAGCGATAGCACCTAATGCTGCTCCGCCTAATGCCAATGTTGCCATAGTTGCAAAACTCATACGTTTACTCCTAGTAATTTATAGTTTGGCTCTTCAAGGCCAATAGAAGAATACGAGGGAGCTAATACTTCCTCTTCTAGTTCATCTAGCTTTTCTTCACTTTTAATTGTTGTTATATGTACGTTAAGAATAATTGAATCTTCTAACGCATAGAATGCTCTTTTAGAACCTGCAGGTGCAGCCCAAGTACTGGGGGCTGTTATTACTTTGCGCCCCTCCTCAGATACAACAGACATGCTGCCTTTAATTAGTGTTATAATATGGGGGTGCCTGTGTAAAGCACCTGTGATAACCATACCCTTAGGTACGCTTAGCTCTCTCCCGTATAAACAAAAATTATTAAAGTCTTCTATAGGGTCTGTAAAGTAATGATTAAGACCTGTTTGATCCATGTTATCTTCAGCTTCTCCAGATTCTATTGAGTCCTTAATAGCCTCTTCTAAATAAGAGACACTTGCTTTTAGCTTTAAGTCTGTTGTCATGTAATCACCTAGGTTCTTAGGGGCTTACTTACCACCACCTGTTGTTTTAGAGATACTACCAAAATCAATACCACTAAGCATGCCACTGGCATCTCTAAGGTTTTGTCTTGGTGCGTCTTGTTCAAATTCAAATCGTTCACGAGCTGCATCAATTTCTGCTTGACTACGGCCTTCATATCCTGCACCAACGTCACGAGTAATTTGACTACCCTGTAGCGCAGCGTCTTGTAGAGTTGGAACTTGCTGCAGCATACCTAGTTGTTGTTGTCTATTAGAGTCAATCAAGTCCATCATACCTTTAGACCTCACTTCACCCATTTGACCTGCAAGGTCTCGGGAAGCTTGTGCTGCTAATACGTCAGCTCTATCACCACCAAAAGCACCTGCCTTAACTGCAGCTGTACTAATGCCCGGCATAGTTGACTCAGCAAACTCACGCTCTAGTGGGGCAGTCATAGCATCCAAATACATTTCAGTACGTGGGTCTTGTGTTGGGTCGTATGCCATAGCATCTTGGAATCGTTCTCCAGCTGTATTGCTTATACCCTGAGCAGCCTGAGCTGCCGCTGTTTGTTGCTGTAAACCTATAACAGAAAATGGATCTTGTTCAGCAAGGGTATCACCCCCAAAGAACTCTTGGGCTCCAAGCCCTTCCATTTTTCTAGCATACCCCATTTGCATATTTAATACTCTACGTTGCTCTGGGCTAGGGCCAGTAGTAGTTGTACTTCCACCCCCGCCCTTACAGTTAATCATATAACCGTCTGTAAAGCACCCAAGCTCAGTATCGTAGTGATCCCCTAGTTGAGATCTTTTACCTTTAAGTTTCATCTTTAGATCCTTTATTGTTTTGTGAGTTCCCTAAGGGTTTACCTACTATGGTATACCTCTCCGAGTAATCATATTTCTTTAAAGCTTTTAGCCAACCCCTTCTGCCATACACTTGCATGTCATCACAGCCTTGAAGCTCTGCCCATTCTTCTATAACGCTAAGCTCACCTAATGCATCAAGCACCCCAGTACCAGACTCCCCACCTAAGTAACAAACCTCACAGGTCTTTTTAGATGGGTAGTCGATAATGTGTGTGACAACAGTAGCTACAAACTTATCTTCTATTGTACCTATCCAGATTTGCTTGGTGCCTTCCATTAACTCTTGAACTATATGCTCTAGCTTGCGTTCCCCATTGCCATGCTCTAAGGCAGACATAAGGTGCTCAAGGGTTGCATTAGGCATATCTTTAAAATACTCTTTGGTCCACATGCAAAGCATATAGTTCTCCTGTTATTAAACGTTAAAATGATGCGTCTGTAGTAGACACGTACTCTGTTTTAGCTGACCATACCGTAGCCGGAGTAGCTGCAGTTCCCTGCACCCTTATAAGCAAATCACCCTCAAATGATAGGAAACTTGCACCGCCCCAAGAGGCAGCTCCACTACTTGTAATGGCGTACTCAGTTGCTGTACTACCTACTTGTGCTAAGGTAATGACTACTACGCCATCTACTGTTTCTCTCGATACCTTAAACAAACCTGTAATCTTATAAGCCGCAAACTCAGCGTCACCTTGTTTAGCTGTAACAGAAGCTGTAACTCTAACTGCTTGGTCAACAACACTTGTATTAAAAGTTTGAAGTGTAACTGCCGCTCCAGTATTGTAAGACTTGGTTCGACTATCTCTTATTGTAACATTCTGATTGGGACTTACCGGACGAATAAACTGGTTTGTAACCTCGCCCTTATAATGGTTGTTATCTACCGTAATAGTATTACAATCTGCAAACTCAACACCGTTTCCAGTAACATTGCTTAGAGTGTTGTTGGTAATTAATACATTACTTATCTCAGCGCCTGCGGTTGAGCTACTGCTTATCTTAATACCTTTCTTACAACCAGATATAGAATTGTTAGAGATGTTGTAGTTCTCGGTATCAGAATGCGCTCTAACGTGAATAGCAATAAGGGGTTCATATACTCCACTACCTACGTCTACGCCTGTAATATTGTTGCCCTGCATAATGGCATTCGTACCACTTTGTATAAAGTTAATACCATACTGGGAGCAGTGATATATGTTGTTGTTACTAATATTACTATCATCATGTACGGCAGTATTACCATTAATGCCCCAACGAAACCTTTCAACATTGTTGCCAGTCACATTAACGCAATCATTCTGTATGCGAATGCCAGAACCTAAACCATTTACACCTTCTAATGTATTGCCTGTAACCGCTACGTTAAATCCGTTAGGTTTCTCTGTATCCCCACGGCCTCTACCCTTAACATTAATACCATAGATTTGATTAACATTTAGTGTAGTAGTTCCATTAGGTAGTTTGCCCATGCCTGAGATACTGTTGCCAGTGATTGTAGCAAATCGAGCCTTAGTGTAGATAGCCGCTGATTCCCCTGCGTAATAAAACTTAATATTGTTAGTGCCAGAAGCAGGAGCAGTAGTAAACGTAAGTGTAGTTCCATTAAGATTCCAGAGCGTAGTCTCGTCAGTGTTTATCTGCTCAACATCATTAACATAAACAGTACACTGCCCTTCATTAAGACCACTCTCTGTCACAGTAAATGTTGTGTCACTACCGTCACCACTGAAAGTCTCAAAAGTACCTACCGCACCTATAGTATCGAATGTGTTGCCTGTAATAGCTACTTGCTTGCCATAGATAAGAACTGCGTTACAGTCAGTACCTGACACAGTACTAATGTTTCTAAACGTGTTATTGGAAACACTAAGATTTCTCCAAGTATCCTGCGCCGAGTAAGTGTTCTGTCCTACACGAATAGGTTTGTTTGCTGTTATATTTTCAAACAAACAATTAGTAACTTTAAAAGAATTAACTGGTCTTTCTAAAGTAATACCACCACCACAGTTTTTTACTGTAATGTTATCTAGGTGAAACTTATCGAAAGAAGCAGAACTACTAAAAGAGTTTTCAAACACAAACTTAAACCCTTCAAACTGCACATCCTTAATGTCAGCATCATTCTTTATAACGACAAAAACCTTTGTATTGCCTACTGCTTTAATTGTACCCGTACCTCGCATTTTTAAAGTACTAGCCGTCAACACGCCACCTAAAGGCCAAGAGGACACTAAGAACACACCGTCAGGTACATAAACGAGTTGGCCGGAATCAATAGCAGCTTTTACAGCCACTGTGTCGTCCGTAACACCATCACCTATCGCACCAAAAGACTTGATGTCACGTATGATGCCGGTGGTTTGGAATCCATTATCAGATGAAATACGAATGATACTGTTAGACGAGAGGTCTCTAGCGCCGTCAGCGAAAAATCCTTGGATATTCGCACGGTCGGCTAAGGAGGATACGAATAGTTCCCCAGTACTTATTTGCGCATTGTTTATGTAAGAATGCTCTCCTTCAAGGTCTACAGACTGCCCAGTCTCAGGAAACGCTGTACTGGGAGCGTCTATATTTAAACTCTTAAACCCACAGCGTTTAATATTCCTAACTGTAGGGGGGTTGGCGTTTTGAGCTGCATCAGATATAGAAGCACCTCGTGCAGCTGCGCCCCCTAATTTAGCGTTGACAGACATCCAACAGTCTTCTAGGGTTAGCTGGTAGTCAGTAGTCGCACCTATCTTAACTCTATCTTCTGCTACTAAAGCAGTTCCTAGTGTAATAGTAGTATTACTATCTGTTATTTGATACTTACCTGCACCAGTACCCACAGAAAGAAGGACGTTGTTTAGGTAAACCTTTAGGCCCCCAGTCCTACTTGCACCTTGAGAATCAAACGTGGTGCCGTAGTTAAGTACGGTTTGTCCGATAGCAGCGACATTGGTGACGTATCTCCATACAACGGTACCGTCTGTTATGTCTACACCTGTAGTGGTGCCGGTCGGGCCGCCAGTAGCTGCGGAAGTTCCTGATGCTTTACAGATATACCCAGCACCACCGTTTAAAATTCTATCTCCTAGGGAGAAAACAGTGTTGCCAGTCCACGTATTAGCGGTGATATAAATCTGTCTCTTAGACGATACACCCTGTTGGAATCTAAACGCAGACCCTGTACCTGTCTCTTCCCCGTGGTTAGGGGCAACTACGTTGGGATGTATCTGACTTACGTTCCTACACCCACTGTCAATCATAACAAGTGGGTCAGGGTCAATATACCCCGAGCAATTCATATTCTGAACTGTAATCGAACCATTACGACTGCACTCCCCCACTCGAGAGAATGCAGGAAGGTTTGACTCGGCTAGAGATCCGTCATACACAGCGGAATCAATAGTAATAGAGAACTGGTTAGAGTAAGCTGCAATGTCACATAGCTTTCTTGTAACGGTCACTGTTTGCGCCCTAACGGATGTATTAACAAAGGCGTTAGCAAATATAGCTTCTCTAGCCCTAATATCTTTGAAGTTAAAGTCGCACTTGTACATACCACCACGAGCCATAGCCGCAGATTGATCTGATGTTATAGATATACCGTTAATTTGTGCGTTCTTACAAAGCAACATATTGTTGCCTCTTACATCTTGGACAGCCGCTTCCTGCGCATTACACACCTGAAGGCTTCCATATAAGTCCCCCATAGCCTCACTTATGGGGATGTCTAGAACGATGACTCCGGTAGTATTATTTGCGGATAGTACTTCTGAAAGATGGGCAGTAACTGGGTAGTCTCCTGAGCTACCTACCCAAGTCTTAGTTGTAGTAACCCAAACCAAATCGCCTACAGCAAAGTTAGCTGCATCTCCGGCTGTGGTGGTTGTAATTGTATTCCCACTGTTCACAGCGTTAATAGGGTACTGAGTATACGTTACAATATCTGAGTTATAAGACCCAAAATATGCGGGGTGAAAACCTCCCGGCATCAAGCAGACACCATTAATCCCCGTGGAAGTAGTAGTGTTACGTATTTCTCCGCCTCCAACCCAGTTTGAGTTTGATCTGACGTATACCGGCCTTGTTATCTTTATAAAATTGCCGCTACTAGGGAAGTATAAAGTCTTACCAACACTGGCGGCATAGTCGATAGCTTGCTGTAGAGTGTCTTTGTTATCAGTAACGCCATCAGCCTTCACACCAAAAGCTGTCACTGAAATAGTGTCTTTATTTACTATCCCGTTAGGGTCATCTATGTCTTGGAATGGGATAGTCTCAGAATCGTTTATGTATACATCACCCGAAGTTACAGAGGACAAGTCCATAAACTTCTCACTACCACTATGAGACTGGCGAGTAAAGGAGAAACTCGTAATCCTATTGTTTACTTTGACTCCGTAGAACGCATTACTATTATCGTGGTTCTTTTGGGTATGGCAAGAATCGAAGCTCAGCTCATCAATGTCGGACAATGGTGCAGCGAGAGTATTTAATGGAGACCCTATCTCAAGGTCATGGACGTTAGTGCCGGTAGCGGAGTTAAACTTAACCCCGAAGAAACCAGATCGGTCGGCAGTTCTTATAGCCACCACAGAATTAGTTAGTCCAGTTTGTTGGTTGGTGCCGTACTCTCCCCCTAATTGATAATATCCTACCATCCTATAAGGTACGCCTTCGCTGCCATCCCCCAAGATGTTCTGTACTGCATCGTCCCATAACATTTGGTGGTTGTGGTTAAAGTTGGCGTTAAAGTTGAAGCACGTTAGGTCACTCGTTTCTCGGATGCTGAAAGAGTCTAGCACCCCACCCCCTGAAGTAGGAGTCCCGCCCGATGCGGCTGTACCGTTTCCTAGGAGGACTACGTTAATCATACTGGATAGCCACAGTCCGTTTCTGACCATGCCCCAACCTTTGTTATCCTCGGATCTAAAGTTCATTAACGTAAAAGACCCTAGCTTCTGGAACTTAGCGCCATCCCCAGCCTGCCCGTTACCGTCAATCATAAAATCAAATACGGATATACCAGACAGACCATCAGTACCATTACCTACGGTTAATGCTGGTTTGTTAGGGAAGCTAGACGCTTTCTTTAGCGTGGCTATGGCGCTGCCCGTACCTCTGAGGTTTAATTTTCGGGTAACCACTATCTCATCACTAATAAGGCAGGAGCCCGGAAAGTATATAGTAGACCCTTCAGGGGCTTGAGCCAGACAGTTTTTGATTGCCTGAGTGTCATCAGTAGGGTTGGTAGCATTGGCATTACACTGTGCCCCGTAATCCTTAACGTTTACTCCAACGATGTTCCCTGAAAAAGAACCTGCTGGACCTTGAAGACCCACGGCTCCCTGAGGCCCAGTAGGTCCAGCAGGTCCCGTAGGACCTACAGCTAGGGCATCTACCCTATCTACTTCTCTTTTTAATTTATCTAACTCACGTTGAGTAGACCTTGCATCATAATTTACTGGTAACATTATCTAAATCCTCTTAGCCTTCCTTTAATAACAATGTTAGATATTTCCCAAGTATCTGCAGATCCACTAGACTCTATCTTAAGAAATAGATACCTACCGGAAGTCCTTACATTATACTCTTTGTATTTAGCATCTACATAAAAGGAATCACTTTCATAAAAAGTGGGTTCGTCATTAATACTAGAAGCCCAACCTACAGATACCTTAGGGTTACCTTCACCAACTTTACCTACACGTATGCTTGTGATCTCTTTGATTGCGTAAGGATCTTCAAGGTCATGTGCTTTAGTAGTAGCTGTTGTTACGTGAGGGCTCGAAGACCCGTCTTCAAAGTATATACGAGATGTATCATCAGCTGTAATTGGGTGATGGAATACTCCACTTTCTTCAGCGGCAGTAACAGAAGTAGTCCTTTTACTAAAGACACCTGTAGAGTAGTTGTAAGATATTTCAATGTTGTTAACATTAGTTTCTAAAGGTAAAGACCAAATGACTTCATTGTGTTCTTTGTTGTGGTACGCAATAACTTTTGAGTACTCTCCTTCTGAAACGTTATCTAAGACATATCTGTTAATGCCTTCTGCATCTCCAATACGTTTAACTGAGTTACCGTCTGTCTCAAAGAAACCTCTTCGGGATAAACCGTAGTTAAGTCTGTCTACAGATACAACTGATTTAGATGACACTGCACCTACACCAGAAGTCATAGCTGTTTGATACCCAAAGTAAAAGGGAGACCCTAAGTAACTAAGGATAAACATTTGATCGTCTGTGTAGATAGCTTTATTTTCACCTAAGGGTACAATGCACTTAAGGGGAGAAGAGGCTTCTCGTAACGTAAGGCTACCTGCAGCACTGCCGGAAGCAAAGGGGTCCCATTGATCAGGGTCATCTTCATCGCACCAAGCTACATCGAACTCACGACTTATAGACGAACCCCTGTCATAGTTAATAGCTAGGACATGTGGTCCTGATTTATCAACAGCCTTAACTCTAGTAAACGGGCAATTAGATGTTGTTAATTGTAATTGAAGACCTGTCCCTGTGCCACCAGTACCTCCTACAACTTGATTATTAGTGTACCCAGATCCGTAAGACGTAATCTTAAGGGACGACACTTCACTCCCAGAGAACCCTGTAACTACAACTTGAAGTCCACCAGAAAAAGAAATAACATCATTTAAGGAATAGTTTGAGCCCGGAAGAACAATCTGAACCCTGTTAACACCATTGTTAACTAAAGGGGCAAAGGTTTCATTATCCTTTTTTATCTGGAGTGGGTTTATATCGTTTGCAGCAATTACCCAAGTGCCAAAGTTAGTAAAAGACCAAAGGCTTGGCTCATTAATAGCAGCATCCCAAGTAGTACTCCCACCGTCCCACACAGATGCTCCAGAGTCCCATACAGTTTCTCCGCTGTTTTCTATTAGGTTATAACCAGAGCCTACTACAGTACCATCTGTAGAAGTAGGGTCATTTGCTTTGTATCGGTATATCTTATCCAGATCTCCTGCGTAAATAACTTTTGTACCATACTCTTGTATTGAAGTAAGACCCCTAATTGATTTATAAGTTGCACCGTTTAAGGGCCTAAACAAAAAGCTATGTCCGGGTCTACGCCTAATCCCTGACTCAGTGAATTGAAGTCCATCAACATCAGCCCAGAAAGGAATGCTTCCATCAAATTTATTTGTTTGCCACCCAGAAACAATCAGTGGCGTTAAGTCAGCCGGAAAGAAAGATCTTGGTGTTCTTGGTGAGGTTGACATATGTTTCTCCTATTATGATGTACGTTTCCACATAGCTACTACAATGTAAGGCTGCATTAAGCTAAAGGATTCTGCAGCATCTTGAGGCGCTGAATCACTTGTTTGACCCAAAGAGCTGTTACGGCTACTACCGGGTTCCATGCCTATGTTACCATTATAGCCACCACCACGTTGAGTGTGACTGTGGGCTGGAAGGCCAGACTGAGCTGCTGTCAAAGTGTGGCTAGAGTTACCACCAGTTGTTCCTAAGTTAAACCCTTGGCTCGTACCTAATAAAACCTTACCTCCGCCAAACGATACCCAAGTGCCCCCTCCAAAAGTAGTTGCAGGGTTTTCAGAAATAGTAGTAATGTAAATAGAACCTACTGGGTATGCTGCAAGACCTGCGGTATTTGAAAGTGTAGTTGTTATATTATTTGATTGATTGTTAAAACTAGTAGCGACAGAACCTGTTACATCTCCTGATAGACTAATATACTTAGTGGTGTTAAACCTACTAGCTGATCTGGGAAAAGGGTTTAAAAGTTCCCATCCATTATCAGTAGAGTTCCACATTAACTCAGCATACATACCTGTTTCAATCATACCGCTTTCTACAGCATCACCACCATGAACTAAAATTGGAGATGCGCCAGTGCTGTTTATGTTTATGGTAGCATTGTCATTGTTACCAGTATGAGCCTTTACAACAACCCTTTCTCCTGCTGTTTTTGTTACAGCTGTACTGAAATCAGCAGAGTATGCTGTCTGTGTTCCTGTTGTTATTTCAAAGTCCTTAGAGGTCCTGAGGTAACAACTCAACTCATCTCTTGTTCTTATAAAATTTTGTTTTACAGAATCAGTAGTAGGCGAACCCGATACCGGTACTGTTCCGTCAACTTGACTTGCCATTGTATTTCTCCTATAAATTATTTATCTCGTTGAACGCCTTTGGCTTTCTCAACGGTTCTCATGGCTCCTAAGCCAAGCATACCTAATAGCACTGGCATCATTTCTGATAGGGCTATAAGGGGAATAACGATTGTAGAATCGGATAAAGCAAGCGCAAAGTTTGCCATCGGTATGACCAAGAAGTTACTTGCCATTCCCAAGCAACATACCCAACCCACAGCTGGCCTCCAACCTGCGACGAATAAACTTTTGTGTTCCGCTTCTTTCTTATTAACTTCAATCTGAGCTTTAGAAAGCTCCTGCGCATGCTCTTGAGCCATGGTTGCAATCTTGTGGGCAATGGCATTCTTCTTGTCTTTGTCCTCTATAAATTTATCCAGTAGTCCTGTAACAGGTCCTATAAGTTGTGCTAACATTAGTCCTCTCCTATTTACTTTAACGGGTTAGACAAATAGTCCATGCCCTGCCAGAGATCTTCTATCTCTCTTGTCATTATCTTTAACTTATCGTCAAGGCCCTCAAGGTCCTTAGTCATAAGCTCTGCAGTTGCAACGGTAGTACGCATAGTCTCTATGTCTTTTTCAAGATCTGTTACTTTCGTTTGGATCTCAAGGAGTTTATCCTGTTGATCCATAATAGTAACTAGGTTTACCCCTAGCTCTGCTAGCTTAGCTTTAAGCTGAGAGACATCGTTGTCAACTAATTGTTGTTTTACCAATGCAACTTCTTCTTGTATGGGTTTAATATTCGGGATGCTTAGGGACTCTACATCCTGTAAGCGGCTGTATAATGAACTAGCTGTCCACACACCACCACCTAATGTAGTCGCAAGGCTTAGCAAGATAGCAATGTATACACCCTTAAAAGATGTACCACCTATCTTAAGCTCTGTATCTTCTAAACTCATTGTTGTCCCTCATAGTAGTTTGCAGGGCTACTAAAGTAATACTCAGAGTTTTCACCAGCAAAGAATACATCTTCTTCAGAAACATAAAGGTCTAACCCAAAGGCATCTGTACCGTTAATGAATACTGCCGTAGCGTTACCTGAAAGCCAACCAACCTTAACCCACTGTTGGTTTCTATCATAAACAAGCGTTGCATCAAAAAACGTAGAGTTGTTTGAGGCTGCTCCGTCTTGAAGAAACTGTGTAGCTTCTTTGTTTTGTGATACTCCAAGATAAGCACCTGCATTGTTTGCATGGGTCTCTATGGAATCTAAAGATTGATTGTAATTGTCTACATCAGACTGACCTAGCTGTAATGACTCATAGTTACTTTCTACATAAGTCTTTACATCAGCTTGTTCGTTGGGAGTCTGAGCAGCCTCAGCTATTTCAGCTACTTCAATCACAGTAGAGATAGCCACCACAGCTTCTGTAAAGCTATCTACGGCTTCGTTCATAAGAGTAAGCTCTTGACTTGCCTTGTCTTCAAGAAACGTCTGAGCATCCCCGTAAGGGTTATACAAATTCATTCCTGCAAGTGCGTTGTTGTATGCTGTTACTTCAGCACTATCAATCATAGCTTGTTGGGAAATACCCTCTTCGGTAACGTAACCCATATTAGAATGAGTTATTGCTGCACCCACAAGTATAGAACCTGTGTCTACTTTGTTTGCTATTGCTCTGGAGGTATTAATTAGGTTGTCTAGCTGATCCGCTTGTGCTACGGAACCTATCGCTAATAGAACCAAGGTCTTCAGTATCTTCTTCATCTGATGTTTCTCCGATACGTAGTATGTTATTATACCACACCTGGGTGTCTGTCAATCTCTTGTTGACTTTACCGTAATCAGGTATGTAAGTTTCGGGCTGCCTTTTCATTACTAAGAAGGCTCTTTTACCCACAATAAGTTTTCCATTTTGTAGCAATGGGCATGGTGTGCCTGAGACAAACATAGACCTCCAGATCTTTTTGTCTTGACACATAACAGCAATAGCTGCTACTTTCATACCTAAGTCACTAAGGACTTTAGCATCCCTTCTTCTATTACAGTTCTTATCTTCCGTATAAGAGCCTTTGCTAAATCCTAGCATACCTGTTTGCAATGAGCCTCCAGACCCTTGCAAGCAGCTTTCTACTCCACTAGACATATACGAAGGAGCTATGGCAGAGCCTACAGGTATCTCACTGCTGGAGCCTGCCCCGTTGTATGTGTTACTTACAGAGTCATCTTGTGTGTTGTTATTAGAGGAAACAGTAGAGTTGTTGTTGCTTGTGTTTAAGCTACCCTCTTGTTGATTGTTAGTCTCTGCAAAACTGTAACAAGATATAAAGGCTAGTATGAGTAGTGCTCTTTTCATACGTTACTCCTTATTACTTTTTTAAAGGACCTTTAAGTTTCTCTAGTCTTTCTTTTTCTTTCTTTTCAGCAGGAGATAGATTAAGGTTTTGCATTTGAACATCTTTAGCACGTTTAATCTTCTTCTTCTTTTTCTTAGCTGCATGGTATTCTTCTAATCCAGCTTCGTCATACTCGTACTTCTTGCCTTTGTACATTGGCATTGTTATTCTCCTATTTACTTAGTGGACCCTTACGGTACTTAGCTGTCTTCTTAGCAATCTTTTTAGGTTGCTTAGAAAACTGCTTACCCTTCTTAGTGTCTTCTCGTTTCTTTTTACTGGTAGCTGCATACTCTTTACTAGACAAGGCTTCTCTAGCTTTCTTAGGTAAGTAGCGTTCACCGGTAGCCCTACGGCCCCTAGTGCTATTCTTACCAGACTTAGTACCCCACTTCTCTTTAGTCCACTTAGTTAAAGACTTTTGAGCTTTAGATTTACTGCCTGAGTAGCCACCACCCATTTCTTTGTAATACTTACCAGCTAACTGCATAGCACGGGCTGAGTGCTTACCACCCATTTTACGTTTAGCCTTTGCTTTAGCTTTAGCCCATAACTTTGGATGAGTCCTAGCCATTACCACTTCACCTTGTTAGCCCAGTAAGCAGCAGACAGGGGGCCCTTAGCAATGTTTCTACGGTGCCTAGCCTTAAAACTCTTACGTTTAGCTTTCATCTTTGCACCCTCACCTGACTTAGGTTTACCTGCAGTAGATGCGCCTTGCTCTCCAAATCGAATTGTCTTAATGGTGTCACCTGACTTAGCCACAACAACGTGTGATTTCGTAGCGTGATTAGGGGTTCTCTTAGGCTTATTAAACCCGGAGACCCCTGCCCTTTCTAATCGAGGGTCTTTTTTATTAGCCATTTTATTCTCCTACAATAAGTATTTAACACCTACGCTTATAAACCCAGCCATAGTAACCCACATAACTCTTTCAACCCAAAGGTTAGAGGCTACGCTTACTTCTAGTTTTCGGAGACGGAGCTCATGGTCATCCATGCGGCTTCGTGTTTCTAAGTACTTAGCTTCGAGTACTGATAGGGTCTTTAAGCTTTGTGCTATATCTTTAAGTGCAGATCTAACATCCTTCATGTCTTCTGACATGTTTTCCTGTTGGACCTTTAGGGTTGTCATTAACTCTGTAGTGCTGCCATCCATGGATTAACCCCCTTAGTCTTCTTCAGATTGAGATGCGACATAAGCTGCATAAGCTGCAACTACTTCGCTTGTGTGTACTGTTGAACAAATACCTTGAACTTCAGTAGACTCACCGCTGTAGTCGTCGCCTGCTGAAATTACTTTGCGGCTGTAGCTGCGGCTAATTTCAATATTATTTTCTTTGACTACAGTAGCTGTTCGAACTTGAACTGCTTTATAAGTTCCTACTACTTCAATTTTATCTTCGATTGTTTCTTTTGTTAAACTCATGTTTATCTCCTGTCCGTACTTAGAATCCACTAAGTATAATTAGTTTGCTATATAATTTATTTGTATAAATAAATCTGATACGCCAGCACCATTTTCATCAGCAGCTACTGCATTCCAATTTACAGTACCTAAACCACCAACATTAGTAGAATTACTTAACATCATATAGTTAAGATTTTCTGTAATTCTAGGCTGTATTGTGTTACCGTAATCAATGCTAGTGCTTTCCAGAGAACCAACAAATCGAAAAGATGGACTGAGGTCAGAAGGTGTAAAAGGCAACCCTGTAATATATATATTATTTCCTCCAGTCAATCCAGTTTTGCTTACATTAATCACTCGTAAAGTTAAATTAACCTGCCTTCCAATTTTCGTGTACACGCCTGAAGCGTTTGAAACCCCAGCTTGGTTGCCACCTGTAGTTGCATCTCTTAATTGTGCAGTAAAAGAGCCTTCTTCATAATCGTCTAAAAGATTTGGGCTGGTCGTACCGCCTAAATAAATACCATCAGTTGCAATGATTTTGCCAGCTACGTGTAGTGCTTGTGCTGGAGAAGTTGTACCAATACCTAAACGTCCATTGGGTGCATCCCACTTAACACCAACAGTGCTGCCATTATTTTTATAGAAGTTAAAGTCACCATCAGTAGCTACTCGGAATCTAAGCAGGTTGTTTGTGCCGTTATTAGATTTAAAGTCGATTGAACCGTGGCTAGTATTGTTTCGAACTGTAGTTACAAAAGAACCGCCTGCTTGTACTTGCTCAGTTTTTTGGTCTGTGCCGTCAGAGTCGTTAAACTGGATTCTAGGAGTTGAATCAGTCAGTGTAAGGTCGCCGCCGCTAATAAGACCAGTAGCCCCAAGCGTAGTAAAGTTACCTGCTGCGGCTGAAGAGCCACCAATAGTTGTGCCATCAATTGCACCGCCGTTAATATCAGCAGTAGCAATCGTACCAGTTGTAAACGTACCAGCAGCGGCTGTAGAGCCACCAATTACTACGTTGTCGGCTGTACCACCATTAATGTCAGTAGTAGTCAACACAGAGCTTCCAAGGGTTACAACGCCTGTAGAGTCTGCAATAGAGCCTGCGGAAGTACCGTCTTTAGCTTTAAGGTTTGTAGCTTCAATATTAGTTGTATCAACTGTTGTAGCGTTTAAAGTTGTTACAGTAGAAGTAGTGCCGTTAATAGTGGTAAACGTGCCTGCTGCGGCTGTAGAGCCACCGATAACTGTACCGTCAATTGCGCCGCCGTCAATATCTGGCGAATTAATATCAGGGGCAGTAAGAGTCTTGTTAGTAAGAGTCTGGGTGCCTGTCTTTGTAACTACAGTACTATCTATGTTAAGAGTTACATCACCTGTACTACCTCCATCGGATAGGCCAGTACCAGCAGTTACGCTAGTAATATCTCCTACGGGGACAGCACTAACCTGTGCGTCAACATAGACCTTTACAGATTGTTGAGAAGGCGCACGAGTAGCACTGTTAGTACTAAAGCTATCTTCGTCTATAATATTATTTGCAATTCTAGCATCTGCAAGGCTATTGAAACTAGCTAGGGATGCGTAGTCTGCAGAGGCTTCAACAGCCATAGTACCTAACCCAAGGTTAGTACGTGCAGTGCTTACGCTAGGAAGGTCTGCAAGGTTTTGTGCCTTAAGTAGTATAGTAGTGCTGTCAACTGCTGTTACTTGCCATGCAGATCCATTGTACACTTTCATAAGATTAGTGGTGGAGTTAAAGTATATAGCACCCACTAGCAAAGCATTACCATCATTGTCTAGAGTTGGGTCTGATGTTTTAGGACCTAAGTATCTATCATCAAAGTTATCATATATAGTACTAATACTTCCAAGAAAACCTGAACAGGCTGCTTGGGAAGCGGAAGCAGCAGTAGCTGAAGTAGCAGCATTAGTAGCTGAAGTAGCAGCATTAGTTTCTGCAGCGCTTAAATCAGATGCTGATTGAGCAGCCGCAACTTGTGAAGCAGCAGCAGCAGTAGCTGAAGTAGCAGCATTAGCCGCTGCAGTATTAGCCCCAGCAATCTCTCCTTTGTTGCCAGAACTAAAAGCTCCACCTTCTGCTGGGTCACCAACTAGGTTTGAAGTAGTTCCGGGGATATAATCAATAGTCATTTATGCTCTCCTTAAAATTGAGCTACGTTAGAATAAGTAGCCACCATAGAACCACCTTTAACTTTTCTTTTTGTTTCTTCATTGTTTAATTCGATAATAGCTTCTTTTTGTTTTGCAAAAAACTTAGCAGCTCTTTCGTCTTCCCCAATATAATCTAATGCGTGTGCAACTGCACCCCATAGTAACATGCGTTCGTGGTCATCACGTAGCCAGTTAGGGACCTCAGTACCTGTGTAGTACAGGTTACTTCCTGTTGGAAACTCTACACCCCCAGCGCCCGGAACCCCATTTGGAGTAGCTAAGCCTGCATTAATATTAGCTTGGTTAACTACATAAGTTGCATCAAGGTCAGGGAGTCTACGGTAGTAGTATACTTCAAACCGATCGCCTATCTCAGCCTTAGGCTCAAAGACAAGTGCTCTACCTTTCCTTGCAAAGTTGTTATTGTTTTTAGTCATATCCTTATCTTGCATTGCAAACAAAGAAAGTCGTTCGTTAAATACAGTGCGATTACTTTGATTGTCTACTTTGCTAAACTGGATGAGTTCTGAAAGGTCTGAGGGCATCAAGATAGAATCCTCACCTTCAGTCTCGCTAGTAATGGCATTGTAGACAAAGGTATGCTCTAGCGGTGGAATACGTAGGTTCCGGTAGCAGTAGTCTGCTGAGTAATCTAAAAAGTTTTTTACTAAGGCATCTGTAAGAATAGACTCATCCCGGTTAACCCAGTTTCTAACTTTAGTTACAATAGCGTCATATAATGGAGTTGACATTGTTTGTCTCCTGTTTTAACCACGAGCCCTTGAGATGTTAGAGGTTAACAGGTCGGGGTACTCTGATTTAATTATTCTTTTAAGTTTAGCAACATCTTCCTTGTTGCTCATAAATTCTGACTCATGGAGATTTAGTCCATGAGTTGTTAAAATCTCTAGTGCTACAATATCAGGTATGATAGCAAAGGACCTGTAGTGTGACGCATCGCCATTAGCGGCTTGTGCATCACGGGAGTTTTTAGCGAACTTAAGGTATTCGGATACATCCTGATGTACCTGCATAGTACCGCCATAATAACTTCCTTTAATTTGGTTATCCATTTTATCCTCCATAGGTAAAAAGAAGGGGCCCCCAAAAGGGAGCCCCAAAGGTACTAGGGGTTATGCACCACCCAGACCAACGATCATACCAGCAGACTTCGGGCTAGAAACGGCAAGAGTACACTCTTCCACGATTTGACCGATAGTGCTGTCGCCCTGCTGACCGACTTCAGTTTCCTGAAGGGGACGCAGAGTAGCAATCTTAAAGAACGAGGGATCGTAAACCAGAGCACAGAAATCTTTACTGTTGGTGCTAGCATCAGAGCCAGTGTTGAAATCCAGACCCATGATGTAGTTAGGTACGATTTTGATAGAACCGAAATCAGAATCGAATAGCTCGATGCTCTGACGGATCTTACCAGTGTCGTCCAAGTTACGTACAGTGTTCTGAGCAGTACCGTGTGCCTTAGAAGACAGCTCACGCTTGTTCTTCGGAGAGGTCATCAGGGTAGTAGCCTTACCACCTTGCTCGTAGATAGTCTGCATGATGTCATCAACGTCAGACAGCTCGATAGCATCAAGGTTGTCATCAGCAGTTGAAGCAGTACGGTCGATAGTACCAGCAGTACCAACACCCTTAGAGCTAGGAGCAGTGTATGCACCAGCAGCACCAGCGTTAACTACGTTGTCGTTTACGAATGCCTGATAGCCACCCATAGTACGAGTACCAGAACCGTTTGAGCTGTTGAAGCTGTGAATCAAATCAAGCTCAAGATCTCGACGCATTTCAGTACCGACTTTCTTTAGCTGGTAAGCGTACTCATCAGCAACACCGGCTTGGTCTACAGCACGCTTAGTGCCAGAAACCTGTACGGTCTTAGAGTTAATCTGAGTGTAGTTACCGAGACGAGCACGATCACCACCAGCAGACTGAGCACCAGCAATAGTTGAGAAGGTAGAACCTTCAGCAACAGCGTTAGAGCCTGGAGCCAAAAGCTCATCAGTTTGCCATTCGTGGAAGATACCCTTAGATTTGCTCTTACCAATAGAAGCCATGAACGGAGTTTCGTCACGGGTAACCATTGAGATAAAGTTAGCGAGATCTTCTGTTTCTGATTTACGACTACCTACAGCCGTGGTTGTAAAGTTTGTTGCAGCCATTTTATTATTCCTTATAAATTAATAGTTTAATTGAATCTTATTAATATTAGCGGAACTTGCTTAATGACTTAAGAAATTCTAATTGAGATGCATCATCGCCAGACCCTGAAAGGACCTGATCACGACGAGCAGCAGCTTCTCGCTCAGCACGTTGGCTTTTAGTTCCCTTACGTTTAGTAGGTACACCTTTAGCCTTAGACACTTTCTTTCGCTTAGCAGAGCCTGAGCTAGTCTTTTGCTTAAGTTGACGATAGTCATCAACAAACTTAACTACTCGGGCATCAAAGATAATATCAAGGAACTCTTCGGGAACTCCTTCTCCTAAAGCAAAGTCACGAACAGACTCAGCATCAAAGTCTGGCACTAGGTCTTGAATCTCAGACTCAAAGGTTTCCATAAGGCCATCAACTTGTAGCTGAAGTTGTTCTTGCTGTTGCTGTTGAATTGCACCAGAAATACCTTCACGTTCATTACGTGCTTGCCAGTATTTTGCCTGTGCAGTTTCTCGTTTATCTTTTAGCTCATTAAGCTCGTAAGTATCTCCGTTTTCACGGGCTGTCTTAATTTTAGATTCTAAGTCATGGAACTCTTGGGCTAACACAGTTTCTTGTTGTTGTAGCTGTGTAGCTAAAGCGGTCCCAAGTTCTACAACCTGATTAGTCTTGCCTTCATATTCTTCTTGCAAAGACTTCTCAAGTTCACTAACTTCTCTACCCTTCTTAGACAAGTGTTGATCAGTAGCAAAACCTTTACGAAGTTCTGACAAAGAAACATATTCAATCTCTCCATCAATCTTGACAGGAACTTGATAGTCCCAGTCTACTTCCTCTTCATCCGGCAAATCGTCATCTCGGGTAGAATCATCTTCATCCTCATACTCTTTATCGTCTTCAGCGTCTTCCTCATAATCATCGGTGTCGTCTTCATCTGTGTCGTCATCCTCGGGTCCTTCGTCATCCACAGAATCTTCCGGGTCAAGATCAGATTCATCATCATCTGGTAGAGATTCCTCCTCAGGGACAGTGAGACCTAAAGCCTCACCCATTGGGCCCATTGGAACTGGAATGTCATCGAATGATTGACTATCTTGACCAGCATAAAAACCAGCGTCATCCGAACGGGTAGAGGCTGTAGTGTTTTCGTTGCTCATAATTTGTTATCCTATATTAGTCCTGTTTAACCGCTGCCTTCTTCTTAGGCGCTCGGGGTTTAGCAATCTCTTCTAAAATAGCCAGAGCTTGACTTGCATTGATAAGGTCTTTTGCAAAGAGGCGAGCTTTACCCGGCCCTATAGACATTTCATCAATAATAGCAAATAAAGATCTATTAGTATTCTCTATTGCCTTGTTTAATTGTTTTTCTTTTAATCTAGTATAATCCACTTATTCGTCTCCTTCTTGAGATCTATTAACTTCCATTTGCTCTTGGTTAAAGCCAAAGGTTTCAATTTTAAGTAGACGTTCTTTGACTGAGCCAAGGCCCATGGCAACATGATACAGATACTCACGCTCTTTGTTACAGTGTGGTTCTGTGATTAACCATTGTGTGAAGAGGTCTACTAGGATGTCAGAGTAAGCTTCTGTGAAGAACTCGTCTCTTTCTTTCTTAGCAAACATTGCACTTGACAATGCTTCTTGAGAATCAATAAACGGATTAGCTTTATACTCTCCGGTCTTATGATCCATTTTTGGCTTAAACTTTCGTTTAGCCCCTTCTTTATACTTATTCACTATATCTCCTCAGTTAGTGTCGTAAGTTTGCAGGGCCCATCTGGGCCCCACAGTTCATTAAAGTATACCACACGCTTTATCAGATACGCTCCAGACTAAACTGGGGTGGTATATTTAAAGATTGGAATCACCCCCTTACATCATACCTCCACCACCTTGTCCTAAGAAAGCTTCAATAGCATCAGGAGTAGGGGCGATCTCTTCCTGCTGAGGGCCTTCTTCTTCCTTCGGCTTTCCGTTACCTTGTGGCTGGGTCATTGTTTGCTGAATTAAATCCTGCGCCGTTGCGTACATTTCCTGTACGTTCGGCTGTTCCGGAACGACTTGTCCTTCCTTCCCTGCAGAAATACTTAACTTTGCCCATTCTTGATATGACTTATCTAAAGCTACAACAAGCTGCTTCAGGTTATCCTGAATAGCATTCTGAGATTGCACATTAGTGTAATCGACGTTTGCTTGGTCGAGTGCCATCTTAGTTTGGATGGTTTGCTCTTCCATAGCTTTCTTCATCTCAGCTGCCTTAGCCTCTTGTTGTTTGCCCTCCATTGCTGACTTTTTATACTCTTCGGAAGTGTAGTCTACTATGTAGTCTAACGGGTCTTCACCTAAAGCCTCAATGGTTTTAAATGCAATAGTAGCTGGTGCTGTGGGGTTTACTGCCCCTTGGAAACCAACCTTAACCAGACCGGGTAGCACTTGCTCACCAATCATTTGCATCTTTTTCATTACAGTTGCATTGCTTGAATCACCAACATCTGCTTCTACTTTAAGCATCATAGCATCTGGTAGTGTCTTAAGATCAATGGTAGAGTAGAAATCATTACGATCATAGTACCCTACTTCCTGCCCACGCATCTCTTTAATCATCGTCTTATACACACCTTCACAGAGATCGGCTAAGCCTGTCTCCATAAATCTTCTGGCGATATGTTGGATACGTGTTTGTGCTGCGGATTGCACAGATGACACTTTCTGCTCTGAGTTACCAGACACATAGAGAGTATCGTTTAGACCTTGGGCTGCTTTTGAAAGCCCGTTAGCCTGTTCCTTATGCTTCTGCAAGAACTCAAGCAGAGGCACTGTACCTGTGGACATAGCTTCTGGTGGCATGTTCTGCACAGCCAGAGCTGGGTTACCATTAGTAGGTACAATTTGTTTTGGTTTCATATTCTGCAAAGCAGAGAAGTCAACAACGTTAGGGTCAGCTAGCTTCGGTGAGTAGTTAGTTAAGTAAGTATTCTCAACAAAACCACGCAGGATAGCTGTAGACGCTAGGGTTGAAGGTCGAGTCATGTCAGCCATAGACAGACCAGCCCACTCGTGTGGGATGTCAAAAGGCTTTAGCTCACACACTTGAACCGACTCAACATCTTCTTCAAACAGGATGTTATCGCCCACAGTGATAAATCTTTTAAGCTCAGCAATACCGTCACCATCACGATCAACACGTAGCCAGCACTCAACAACACTAGCTATCATGTTAGCTTCAGTTGTTTGGCTTTGGTTGTGTGAAAGGTTTGATAGACCCACAGAGGTCCTACGGGCTGCTTTCTCAGTATTTATAGCAGACATAAAGGTGTAACGGTCATCAGTGGATTCCCAGTCAATCTCATCTGCAAACTCTGGGTACATCTTACGAATCTCAGATCGAGTCATATCCTCTTGGATACCAACGAAGGATGCATCTTGAATAGAAGAAGCCCCTTGGTTAATAAGGAAAGACTCAGGCTGGATGTTACGGATCTTTACGCCACTCTTATTGTGGGTACGCTTTACACGTACTTCTTTATACACACCAGTCTCATCCATGTAGAGGTCACCAACTACTTCTACTTCAGCATCAGCTAGTAGAATGTCAAGGGCCTCAGGGGTGATCTCTTCATACTCATCAAAGCTTAGCTCGAAGTCTTCAACGTACTCCCAAGCTACTGCAGCATTCTTCCATAGGAGAGCTGCTTTCATCCAAGTATTAATCAAACCCCAACCACTGTTCTTTTTAAAGATACAGTAGTTAACAAGGTCAGACGCTGTACGAGCATCGTGGACACCTTTAGGTGTGGAGTTGCATGGTATAAATTTTGCTAGTTTTTTATTATCTAACAACAGTTCAGATAGAACTGCAGAGTACCCCTCGATAGCCTCAACGGTATCTGAGGATACAATCTTAGATACACCCTGTGGGGCCAAATGTCCTACAGGCTGCATCGCATATTCGTATGTTGCTTTCTCTCGTTCATCTGAAAGTTCAGAGGAATCAAGGAAGTTACCTTGCGAGTTAGTTACTTCTGAGTTAATGATGTTCATCAGCTCATCATCTGTTACTTGTTCCTTATATCCTTGGGGGTCTGTCATTTCATATCCTCTTATATTGGATTAACACAATCCATCATTCATTCGTTAAAATAGGTTCCTGTAGCTTCTTTTTCCCGAAACACGTATGTCACCCTAAACCACAGCGTTAGCTGGAGGACTAATGGGGAAACTTTACAACTATAGCCAAGCAGTAGTGTCCTCCACATACTGTTGGTTTTGGAAGCCGACCCTAGTATTGGTCAGCCTATCTCTATGAGTCCTAAGGACTTCAAGTGCTATAGCTGTTGCAATAACGGTGTCATCGTGAGCACCGGATATGGCATTGGTACGACCATTGGCATCAGACACGTAATCCATGCATTCTTGGATGATTCGTGCGGACGCAAGGTTAATGTCATCATTCTCGATTGCGTTCTTAAGATGCCCTATGATCATGGGTTTAGTAGCTTGCGTTGTACGCCATCCAAGACGGCTGCCTTCCTCATTAGACACGTTAGCTACTTTGGTTTGATGGTACAGGTTCACATACTTCATCTGCTTGAGACGGTTCAGTGTTGCTATACCTAAGGAATTAGATTCAACAGCTAACAAAGCATTGTTGTAGTATCTTCCTAAATAGAATAGTAAGTCACCATATTGGGTTGGATCTATTCTATTATTTCTAAATAAAGCTACAACTTCATTATCAGTATTCATCACAGCACAAGCGGAGGAATCTTGACCCACCCCTAATGCACAGTCAGCACCGATAACAAAGTTCTCATCAAACTTCGGATACTGAAAGATTTCTAAATTACCCTCCGAGTGATCCTCAAAGGTTGATGATACTAAATTGAAAGATTGACTCTTCATTACTTTTGAAGGGATCAATGACTGCAACTTCTCAATGTCAAACACATTAGACCCTGAAACCTGAAATGCTTCTTCAGGAGTACAAGGGTACTCTTGTTTAAATTTACTAAGACCACCTTCCGCTACCTTAAGTCTACGCCAGTAAAGCTGTTCTATGTCAAGACCATGTAAGGTCTGTAGCTTCTGCTCGTCTTCTGTAAGGGTCTCTTGGAACTCTTCGGGTTCTAGTACTGTTCTTCTATATTCCGGCATCAAATACCACGGTACAAAGATAGGAACGTAATCGTTCTCACCATTTACTGCACCTTTCCATAATCTGTGGAACTCGTTACCAACACCATTAGCGGTGGACTCAAGTATAACTTCCGTACCATTTGCTTCTGATATACCCTGAAAGAGACCTGCAAGGATCTTCTCATCATGGGTCCAAAAGGCTACCTCTGATAGGTGAGCAATGGTTGGTGTTGTACCTCGACCAGCTTCAGGAGATCCTGCCGTGTAGAGTCTATAGCCCGATTCATTGTGCTCGAACATAATTTCTTTGGCATTGGATTTCTTAAAGGTTGGTCTATACTCTTCGGGCATGTTGGAGATTGTATTCCGTGACATGTTAAAGAGGGAGTCAGATGTGGCTGAGTCATGTGCCATTACAACTGACTTGTTGTGTGCATTGAAGTAAGACTTCCAGAATACCCTTGCAACTGCAAAGGTTGATAGACCCATCTGTCTACCCTTAAGGACTATGGCCCTGACACGGCCTGTCTTCTTAAGCTGCTCATCTATCTTCTCATTAACTATCTTCTGAGCCTCATTGAACTCAAAGGGTATGAATCCCATAGAGGAATCTTTAGTTAATATCTTAATCTGTTCTTTAGAGAACAACTCAAAGTCCCCTTCATAGTCCGCTAGCTTCTTACGCTTCTGGACTTCTTTAGCTAATGCTAGCTTCTGTTTGTTATTCATTCTAGTCCTCCCAGACCTAAAGTTTACCAGAGAGAGAAGAACCATAGGAAGTATTATCCTATAGGTATCTCTAAGGTATCTAGCCGTGTCGAGGATGCCTTAGGTCCCTAGGGGGAAGGGGGCATTAGTCTCTACACAGAATATCTGTATTCTCCATATAGGCCCTGTGGGTCTATAAGGTCTTAAGGCCCCCTTCGTACCTTAAGCTACAATGTTCAGTGGGTACCT
>Ga0208134_1000496_pt1 | contig 25993 bp, 26 predicted proteins | sample VirMetDEL_Mar_31_FD_184515 | JGI IMG/M metagenome (GOLD analysis project Ga0208134, IMG submission 184515) | Aqueous microbial communities from the Delaware River and Bay under freshwater to marine salinity gradient to study organic matter... | ecosystem: Environmental > Aquatic > Marine >... | reverse complement strand
TATGCCACGCTCTCCTTTCCGTCGCGGACAACCCGCTCCTTCTTATGGCGCAGGTAGCGGTTATCGTGGTGTACCCGCTCCTTCTTATGGCGCAGGTAGCGGTTATCGTGGTGTACCCGGACGCACTGGACAAGAAGGTATATTCGGCATTACTGACGCACTCAGGCGATCCCGAGCTGGTAATCGTTCTCCACAAGTAATAAACGACATTCCACCTATAAGCGGTCAGCGTCCTCCGGGTCAACCCCCAAAATATATTATGCCTCCTATAAGTGGGCAGCGTCCTCCGGGCCAGCCCAACCGAAATATCAGCGTGACCGACGAGCTTCGCCGTGCCGCTGGCCCAGATTTCCTCAACGGCCCAAACAAAGGCATCGTTGCGGACAACCACGGTGAGATGGTGCGAAGACGCGAACAAATGGAGAAGTATAAAAGGGAAATGAACGAGAAGAGAAACACCTCAGAGAACAATAAGCGTCTAGAAGACTTACTGAATGGTGATGGTGGTAAGGCTCCTGTAAACCGTCAGCGCCCCTCTGGCCCGATGCGAAACAAAGGCCGTAGAAGAAGAAGTGATGGTACAACTAGCGAAGTTGATTTTGGGGGCATTACTGACGCACTCAGGCGATCCCGAGCTGGTAATCGTTCTCCACAAATACGAAACGACATTCCACCTAGCATGCCCAAGAATAATGGTGTACCTATGCAGCTTGAGCAGCGTATGCGGGGCTTCCGAGGCTTCGCTGAAGGTGGTATTGCACAGACCTCTCCGGGCCAAGGGTACTACTTAGGTGGCGCTACTGATGGTATGGCGGATGAAATAGTATCTACTATTGATGGTGAAGTAGAAGCGCGTTTGAGTGATGGTGAATACGTCATTCCTGCTGATGTAGTAAGTCATCTTGGCAATGGTAACTCCGCTGCTGGCGCTGATAAGCTAGGTAAGATGATGGATAACGTCCGTAAAGAACGTACCGGCAATAAGGAGCAAGGTAAGAAGATCGACGCGGATAAAGTAATTAACAAGATGGCTGGTGGTACCGCACAGTTCAACACGGGTGGAGAAGTTACTACTGGCGCTGAGAGTTCTATATCTCCTTATGCTGGCGACTACGTTGTTGATATGTTAGGTAAGGGTGCAGCGGCGGCAGACACGCCATACCAAGCCTACACAGGCCCACTTACTGCGGGAGCTAGTGAGTTACAGCAACAGGCGTTTAGGGGCGTTGGAAGTTTACAGACTCCCGGTGCTATGGGCGGGCAGGGTTATCAGGCAGGTACATTCGACTCCGCTGCTCAACAGCAGTACATGAACCCGTATCTACAAGGCTCGTTGAACCCTCAGCTAAGAGAGAATCGTCGTGAGGCAGAGATACAGCGCATACAAGACGCAGGACGTTTGACTAAGGCTGGTGCTTTTGGTGGTTCACGTCAAGCTATTATGGAAGCTGAAGGCGCACGTAACCTGCTACAAAGCCAAGCTGACATTACCGCTAGAGGCTACGATACAGCATTCCAGCAGGCGCAGAAGCAGTTTAACACCGAGCAGGATCGTGGGATGACTGCACAGGATAAGACCAACAAGTTCGGATTCGATGTACTAACCGCACAGCGCAATGCAGGTGATACTCAGAGAGCTATTGAAGCTGAAGGCATTGCTGCGGATAAAGGGCAGTTTGAGGAAGAGCGAGATTACGCCCAGAAGCAGATTCAGTTCCAAAAGTCTCTACTAGAAGGATTACCCCTTGAGTCACAGTCAAAGCAGTTTATGGGGCCAAGTGACCTAGCTCAGCTATCCGCTATCCTAAGTGCGGGAGGGAGCCTCTACGATATGTATGATAAGTACACTGGTGGTTCTGATGGCGGTGGTGGCGGTGACAGCTTCAAATACGAAGATTACGACGATGCTTTTGATACAGACCAAGGCAAAGATTACGAAGAAGTAGAAGGCGGTGGTAACTCTGAGATATACCGCGACCCGCTGGGGATATAAGTACTAACAATTTGGAGAATAAGTAATGGCCTTACAGCCTTCAGTAGATAAAGAAGTAAACACGTTGATGGATACGTACCTTAAAAACCCACAGGGTCTAGAGCAGCAGGTAAGGCTCGACCCTAGTCTGGTTAAAGGTATTGCTCTGGAACGTGTTAAAGAGCTGTTAAAGGCTGAGCAAAATACGATTAACGCTCAGATGCAGACTCCTCCTAGCACTGTCATAGACCAAGAAGCCCAAGAGTTGACGGGTATCGCTTCCGGCGGATTAAACGAAGCTGTGGATAGAACAGGTGGTGCTGCACAGGCTAAAGGTATCGCTTCCGCTATGCCACAGAGCAACCAGAATATGCCGAAAATGGCTAGTGGGGGCAAAGTGCAGAAGTACGATAAAGGCGAAAAGGTAGAGAAGGCGAAGACTGTTGGTGAAGGCGATAACGAGTTTAAGACCGAGAAGCTAAGAAAGCAGTTAGCAGGGTACGGCATTGGCTCTAAAGCAGAGTGGGAAGCGCTAGCTGATTCGGAAAAAGAGCGTGTACTATCCGGTATACAAGCGTCCGATGCAACTAGAAAAATGCTTGGTGGGAACCTAATCGACAGAGGTATAGACGCTGCTGGGGACTTTACCGGCTATATTAGCGACCAACTGGACGAGTTTGGGCAGACCGGCGTGGGTACTATGCTTGGTTTAGGTGGAAAGCCAAAAACCCAAAAAGAGATAGACGCTGAAGAAGAGGAGGAGCGCTTTGAAGACCTACCTGATTTAAGCGGCTCTAGTATGCAGAATATTACGGATATGTTCGGTGCGGATCAGGTTTTCGTTGATGCGGCTGCCGCACAGAACGCAAAAATTGACGCGGCTAAGCAAGCAAAAATTGACGCGGCTGCCGCACAGAACGCAAAAATTGACGCGGCTAAGCAAGCAAAAATTGACGCGGCTAAGCAAGCAAAAGCTAATATGTTAAAGGGGCCAACTGCCAAACCTAAAAAAGGACTAGGCTCGATATACGGCGATGACCTTGCTGGTATGCAAGGTGCTGCCATGGGAAACCTGAAGGACGCTATGACTAAAGACCCCGTAAAAGCGGGAGACGATGCCTTCAAAAAGTATAGAGAACGTACTAATTATAGTGGGGTTGTAGCAGAGCACGACCGTATGCGAGCCGAGCAAGACGCGGTTAATAAACGCTATGCACGTAGTGACAAGCAGGAAGTAAGAGATCGCGCGATAAACTTCTTCGCAAACGTTGCTTCGGAAAACCGTGGCATACGAGGGCTCGGTAAAGCCGCTAAGGGCGACTTAGAGATGCAGCAGCAGCAGCAAAACCGTACTCAGGCTATGCTAGATAAAAGTCTAGAGATGGATAAGACGTACCTAGCAGACACTATGGGCCTAAATAAAGAAGCGGCGGAAAAAGCAGCGACTGCGCAAAACACAACCGATACATTAGCGATAACAAGTTCCCAGACGTGGGCTAACATGCAAGAAGCTGAGCGGGTATCTGCAAACGCGGCATTGGACAGAGAGTTCCAGCGCGAAGATAGCTCAATGAAAAGAGCTCACGATAGAGTTATGTTAATCTTAGGCAGTGAAGAGAAGATGAAGCAGCTCTCTATAGCGCAGAGGGCGGAGCTACAACAACTAGTATCTGAGTCTATACTAGAGGCTGACCAAAATGATATGCAGCTAATGCAGATGAGAGCTCAAATGAACGCCGAAACCGACCCAGAGAAAAAAGCACAAATGGAAAGCGCTATTGCAGCGCTATCACAGCAAAAAGTGCAGGCGGGTTTGGCAATGATGGAAGCCCTCGTCGCCGCTGGGTTTGACGACCTATCTATACCATCATCCTAAAGGAATCACAAAAATAAATAACTAAGGGCATAAAATGTCGCGCATAAAAGAATTAGAGCTTGAACTCGAACGTGCAAGAGAGGCGGGAGATGAAGCAGCGGTATACGAACTTACTTTTTATCTAGAACGAGAAATAGACAGGGTACTGTCAGAGCCAGAAGAAAGGCCCGAGCCAGAACTGAGCTTGAGCCCTGACGAAGATATAGACTACAGCGTATTTGATACAGCCGAAGAGCCTATGTTCGCCCTAACGGGTGGTATAAGTCGTGGTATTGACATTATGGGCGAGGGCGTAGGCTCTGCCATCGAAGGTTTTGGTTCAGTAACCGGACTAGAGGGGGTCGAAGAGTTCGGCTCTGAGATGGTGGATGAGAACCAACGTCAACTAGAACTAGCCGAGCAGTACGCCACAAGACGTCAAGATGTAGAAGGTGTAGGCACAGGTGCTGAGTACTTCTTTGGTACCTTAGGTGAGACTGTCCCCCAGATGGCTACCGCGATAGGTGCTGGTGCTTTAGCTGTTGCCGCCGCTCCTGCCGCACTTACTGTTGGTGCTGGCGCTATGATCGTCGGTGCAGTCGGTGCAGGTCTATCTCAAATCCCATTCTTTTATGGTATGAACCGTGAGCGACAGAAAGAAGCTATAGAGCGTGGAGACGGTGTTGCAGAACTAGACGAAGGTACAGCCTTCCTCTCCGCCATACCTCAAGCGGCTATGGAAGGTATCGTCGATAGAATGCTAGTCGGTAAGTTCTTTACCCCCAAAGTTATACGCCAAGGTGGAGTGTTCTCTAGAGTAGCCAAAGGCGCTGGCGCAGGTGCCGCAGTAGAGATACCTACCGAAGTCGGTCAGCAGATGATCGAGCGTGCGCAAGCCGGACTTGACCTAGAAAGCGACGAAGCTATCGAAGAGTACATAGATGCAGCCGTTGCCGCAGGTATGATTGGTGGCTCTATTGGTGGTACCTCCGCAGGTGTAGGGAAACGCTATCAGACTCCCGCAGTGGAAGCCGGCGTAGACCCCGAAGGTAAGTGGGTAGCGTACAAAAACCCAGACGACAACACATTCTCCTACCACGATGCCGAAACCGGTGGCGTGCTATTTACTGGAGTACTAGAAGGTGACCGTGGTCGAGTCGAAGCTGACATTAAAGCAGGTAAGGCCGCCCAAGCAGAGCTAGATGCTCAGACAACTCCCGAACCTGAAGCTGTAGAGACAGAGGGTGTTACCCCCGAAGAAGCTGCGGCAGTGTCCGAAGCAGACATAGATGAGGTAGTTGGCACTGAAGAAGTTATCACCGATGACACCCAAGCTACCGCCCCTGTAGAAGAAGCTCCTGTATTCGATGAGGACGGACAACGCGTTGAGGCTACAACCGAAAGAGCTACCCCGGTAGAAGAAGCCCCTGTAGACCCAGAAGTAAAGCGTCAAGAACAGATAAAGACGTTGACCGATGCGGGTGTACCTATAGAGATGGCGGAGAGAACTGCCGAAGAGACATTCCAACAAGACATAGATAAGGTACGAGTGGAAGAAATCGTTGCCACAGGTGCCGCTACCAAAGCGCAAGCCTCACGTATTGTAAAAGAACAAAGAAAAGCTGCGGAAGCAGAAGCTAAGGCGGAACAGAAGCGTGCTGAAGAAGTCGCTAAGTTTGAAGAAGCCGCTGCCAAGGAAGGGTTCGCAGAAGAGAGTGTAGACGTACCTGTTGAGCCTGTTGTAGAAGCTGAGGTACAACCTGCGCCCGTAGTAGAAGCTGAGTCTGTTGTAGAAGCTGAGGTACAACCTGCACCCGTAGTAGAAGCTGAACCTGTAGTAGAAGCTGAGGTACAACCTGCGCCCGTAGTAGAAGCTGAGCCTGTAGTAGAAGCTGAACCTGTAGTAGAAGCTGAGGTACAACCTGCGCCCGTAGTAGAACCTGCGCCCGTGGTAGAAGCTGGGCCTACACTTGTAACTACCGAAGACCTAGATGCAGTGGGTATACCAAAAGCTGCCCCCATACGTAAGCGTATCGTAGGTAAGGCTAGAGAAGACCAAGGCACGATAGACCAACTAATTAAATACTCTACAAACAAAACTATTCAGGATAAGCCTGAGTTGGTAACTGCGGTAACTGAATACGCACTTGGCCCAGTACCTGAAGCGGACACTCGCACATTTGAGTTCACAGAAGGGTTCGCCGATTTACCGGAGCGCACTGCTACTGGCGAGAAGAAGACTCTACTAGAGCAGACTCGTGAGGAAGTTGCGGTTAGAGAAGAAGCAGATACCAAACAAAAACTCGCCGATGAGGGTAAGCTAGTCCCCGACGAAAAAGGTGAGTCTACATTTAGAGATGTCGAAGACCCAGAGTTCCAACACAAGAACCCTAGTACTGGTAGGGTAGAAGAAGACAGCGATGCCACTGCCCATAAGGGTATGAAGGCAATGACTGTTACCGCAGCTAAAGACTCGCGGGGCAAGAGGGCTAGGCAGATTAGGGGTAGGGCCATATACTCAAAGGTTGGAGAGCGAATCACAGACTCTATCGACCTAGCTACGTACGATGTAGTAAATAACATTAGCCCCCAAGTGTATGCAACAAAAGCTACCCCCAAGTCCTTTGACGGTATGGGAAGCGGGACTGCGAAAGCCTACCTAGACTCCTTACGTGCTGACCCTAACATAAGTCAAAAGGTTAAGACCTATATAGATGAGGCCATGGCTAACGCGCTACCTATAGACGTTACTATAAGAGAGACAACTACCCCCAAGAACATCAACACTAATCTTGAGGGTAACATGCAGGCTGCGCTCAACGACAAGAACGAGTTTGACAGAGCTACCACCGATCCAGAAGTGGCAAAGCTAGCCGCTGCAACTGCCGCTGCCAAGAAACGCGCCAAAGAAGTTAAAGCTGCCAACAAAGCAGGTAAGGCATTAGTTAAAACTAGGAACAAAGAACTACAGAAAGCGGAAGCTGACTTAGCTAAGGCTAGAGCTGAGGGTGATGCACCTGCTATTAAACGTATTGAAGATAAGATAGACGCACAGCGTCAAGCCAAACGAGAAGAGGACGAGGCCGCAGCAGTTGCTTCTGAGGAATACGCAGATGTAGATATGTATGATGATCTGTCTACGTTGGACTTCAGCCTACCCGCCGACTCTACAGTAAACCTAGACGTACCACTGCACCCCGTTGCTAAGGGGCTACTTGCCAGAGGCGATCTTAAAGGTGCATTAGGGATACTGCGTGGCACTACAAACAGCGTACACGTACGTGACCTCACTACTGCGTTCCTAGACAACGTAGGCACCACCAAGATTGAGGTAGTAGGCGACCTTAAAAATTCTAACGGCGAAAAAGCTAACGGTTTGTTCGATCCAAAAGCAAACACAATCAAGCTAGACGCAGGGACTGGTATCAATACCCACGTGTTACTTCACGAGATGGGCCACGTTGTTACGGCTGAAGCTCTGAGTAAACCTTCGCACCCCGCTACCAAAAAGTTACAGGCTATATTCAAAGAGGTAACCCCACGCCTAGGTACCGCTAGAGGCGCAGCTAACCTAGACGAGTTTGTAGCAGAGGTACAAGGTAACGTAGAGTTCCGCCAAGAGTTAGCTACGATCCACCTGAAGGGTAACCCTGCTAGTGTGTTGCAGCAGGTGAACAACATCCTTGCTAACATCTGGCGTAGACTCATGGGCAAACCTACCAAGTCATTGGAGTCAGATATATCCGCACTACAAGCGGCTGACAACATTATCTACGGCATCATGTCTCCTGCGCCTGACTCTAGGTATGCAGGTGAGCTTCTCCACGCCTCAGTCTCTACGGTAGTAGACAACCAGAACGCGTTACAGAGAGGAGTAAATAGTGCGGGGGGCTCACAGAACTGGGTACTTAACGGATTCTCTAACTTCCTACCGTGGGCCAGCAATAAGGCCAAGACTATGCTTATGAGTGTCATGGACATGGATACTATGGTAGATGTATCTAACTACGAAGGGTACCAAGTAGGGTACACCGTACCGAGTGGCAAAACTGTAGTGCAGTCTTTCCCTACTAAGAAAGAGCGTAATGCTAGGGTAGCTGAGATAAAGGCCAACCCTTCCATTGATACTAACAGTATAAGAATCCCGAACCGTATGCTTGAACAAGAAGCTATGCAGGTTGAAGGGGTTAGCGAAATACGTACACTCCTCAATGAGCAGAACGGCTCGCTGAACAAAGCCAATCAAGATGCTAAGTTCGAGCTGAATAAGTTATACGAGTGGCAGAAGGGCGCCACTGATGCGCAGGTCAAGGCGCTGTCCGATATGACGCAATCTACTATAGACAAGGTTGACCCTAACGAGTCAGTAGATGTATACAGTAAGTGGGAGATGAAGTACCGTGTTGGTAACGATATGGAATCCCGCCTGTTCGACAGTAAAGACGTGCGCGATGCTGCGATAAAACAATACAACGCAGCTAACCCAGAGTATAAAGCTAGGAAGGGCCGTGAACCTAACCCCGATAAGGTTAAGGCGTGGAAAGAAATGCAGCCTGCATGGAAGGCGCTAGGCAAAGATGGACGTGCTATATACAACCACATAGTAAATGTGTACAAAGTTAAGCACAGAGAATTGTATGATGTAGCGGTAAACAACTACGACAACATGGATGGGCTAAATGACGACACACGTAAAACTCTGAAAGATGAGCTGTTCGAGCGTATGTATGGTGAGGAAGGTATTACTCCGTATTTGCCTCTGGTGCGTAAAGGCGATCACTGGCTACGTTATGACATACCAAGCCCTGAAAACCCAAAGACACGTATAGAAGTAGTAGAAGCATTCGGCAGTATTAGAGAGCGTGATGCTGCTAAAGCGGATGTTGTAAACAACTCTCCCGATGGATTTGACCCTAAGATAAACGAGTTCAACCAACTTACTCCTGCATCATTCGACAGAGCGCCTCCAGCCTCCTTCGTTAAAAAGACTATGGATGCTATCAACGAGTCCGATGCTAGTGGGGCAGACAAGTCTGCATTGCAGACCCAGATAATGCGTGTGTACATCCAGACCCTCCCAGAAACTTCGGCGGCTAGGTCTAGGCTGAAGCGTAAAGGCACCGAGGGTTTCATAAAGAACCCCATCACTGCTATGGAAGAGAGACTGTACGCTATAACTAGAGAGACAGCTAAGATGGCTAGTACTCGTAAGTTGTTGCAGGCAGCGGGTAAGATGCGAGATACGTATTCGGGTAGTAAGGATAGTCCCGTTACAAAGAACCAACAGTTAATAGTTAATGAAGTACTAGACAGAGTAAACTTCGCGGTTAATCCTCCGGCAGATGCTGTTGCTCGTACCCTCAACAGGGTGGCATTCAACTTTACTATCGGATTTAACGCATCGTCTGCGCTTGTCAACACGTCTCAGATTCCTTTGTTTGTGTATCCTCAGTTTGCAGGTATCTATGGGTACAGGGCTACCCTAGGTGCGATAGGCCGAGCTACTAGATTATTCTTCGGTAGCGGCAACGTAAACCAAAGAAAGCTCATGGCAGAACTAGACGGTGAATCCTACGGAGAGACTAAAAGTTTTGCGGGACAGAACGTACAAAACTATTACAAAATAGATGACGATGGTAATTACCAAGTACGTGACGACCTGCCTAACCTAGATGTTGTAGTGAACAAGAAGACAGGACAGACCCGTAGAGAGTATCTACAAGATAAAGCCGTGGTAGTTAAGATCGCCGCCGCTCAGGGACAGCTAGATAACTCGATGATACAGGACGAACAAGGGCTATCCTTCGTAGAAGACCCTAAGAGCCTAATAGAAAAAGGACAACGAGTATCCGCGTTCATGTTCCACAAAGCGGAGGTTATGACTCGTCAGATAACTCTCTTAGCTGCATACGACCTAGAGATGCAGCGTATGTCGGGAGAGAGTAAAGCACCTAGAACTAAGACAGAGGAAGGTTTCGAGAGCGAGCAAATGAAGTCTGAGGCTTCTGAGAAAGCTCTAGCCCTAACCCAGAAAGTAAACGGTGGTGCGTCACTAGAGACTGGTATGCGTCTATCTAGGCAAGGTTTCTTCCGAGTATCTTTGATGTATAAGAGCTTCGGCGCACGTATGTACTCTACGATGGCTATTAACGCGTTACAGATTGCACGTAACATTGCTCCCGGGAACGACGCCGACTCTAGGTTCAAGCGTAACGCAGCTATCCGACAGATCGTAGGTACGTTCGGCTCTTCTGTGTTCTTTGCCGGCATCAAGGGTATGCCTATCTTCGGTGCGGTTGCGATGTTCTACAACCTAGCTAAAGATGACGACGAAGAAGATTTTGAAACCATCGTGCAGAAGAACCTGAGCCAAGGTTGGTATAAGGGGTGGATGACAGAGCAGTTGGGGGTAGATGTATCCAACCGTATTGGACTTAGTAATCTAATACTACAGACTAATAGATACAACCAAGACGCGTCTCTAGAAGAAAGTATATTCCACTATGTTGGCGGCCCTGCATTCGGTGTAGTTAAGAACGTATACCGTGGGTACGAAGATATTGTAGAGAAAGGTAACTTAGAACGTGGTATAGAAACGATGCTGCCGGCATCTCTAAAGAATATGTATAAGTCAGTGATACGTTACCCTAGAGATGAGGGCGCACTTACCCGTAGAGGAGACTTTATATGGAGTGACCCAAGCGGTAGCGAACTAGCGGCACAGTTCTTTGGCTTCTCTCCTGCGGAGTACACCTTCATCCAAGAGAAAGAGAATCAGAAGAAGCGTATCGAGAGCGCGGCTAAGCAGCGCCGTAGTAAGTTACTGAAGCGTAGGGCGCAGGCTGAACGTAACGGAGACTTTGTAGAGTACAGCAACATCATAGCCGATATTATGGAGTTCAATGGAGACTACCCTACGGCAGCAATCACCGGAGATACTATAGCCCGATCCAGACGTGCGTACGGGAAAGCTACTGCGGAAACTATTAACGGGGTTAGATACTCTAAGATGTTCCGAAGTGTGATCCAAGAATTTGAATCAGAGTACCATCAGAGTTACTACGAATAAAAAATACCCCCCGCCTGTCTCGGAAACAGGTTAGGGGGGCAAAAGGGGGAACTAGCGTTTATTAGCGTGTACGCCAGACACGTATACCGAGTAAGCCATTCTCCGTGCATACTCTGGATTCTGTACTAAACTTCTTAGAGTTGGTTATCTTCTTTAACTGCTCTCTAGCTTTCTTGGTGTTGATGCACGGCACAAAGAATGATGTACCTACTGTAAACCTATCCCAGTTTATTACCACACGTAATCCATCTGGGTCTATGTCATGCACCATTAACATATTATAGGTCTACGTTTATCTTCGAGCAGTCCACGGATAGCACTGTGGATGGGGGTAGCTGTGTCGGCGTGCCCTTAGTAAGACGCATCTTGATAGTCTTACCCTCAAACTTATCCTTCAAGTCCTGCACGAACGAGCCATAGTTTATCTGCTGTCTACCGCACCATGCCTTGAGGGGCTTAGGGATTAGGTACACACGCTTGATGTCTGTCTCGTACCTACCCACCAAACGAATCTTAGGGTCTAGCTCAGGTATAACTAAGCTGTCTAGTCCGTTGTCGTTTTGCTTACGTAGGTCATCGGTGCTTTTGATCTTGAGTATGCTACCCCAGTTCTCGTGGATGTAATCATTAAGTGTATCTGTTACAGAACTATTCATATCATTAACTCCATTCTTATTTTCTTTAAGTAGTCTGACAACATAGGCCATCAGTTTTTTGGTATCGTAATCAATCAGTCCTAACTTGTTAGCTATAATAACTCCAGTAACTGTAGCCGCCGCCCCTGCTGACCAGAATCGGTTCTCTGCGGTTAGCCCTGCGGCAGTGTCAATACGTTGCTGTACGTTAGCTAGTAGCGCCTTAACCTGATCAACGTTCCTCATTATGTAACGTATGTATATAGGGCCGGCATGTCCGTACACTGTGGTAGCTCTCTTCGCGTGCTCGTCCGTCAGTGCCTTAGAGTCAGAATCAGTAAACAGCTTGACCGCTTTAGTCTCCATCATGCGTTGGGCTTCCGCTTTCGGCATGTTCTTTACCATGCTTACCCGCTCAATGATACTAGTGTTGCCTGTACTAACCGCCAGTAGACTCCATGGCTTACCACGTGCGCGCTCTGCGTTACTGCCTCCCGACATACGATTACGTTGCTTACCACTAGAGATTTGGTAGATGAGGTTAGACAGGTCTTCCCCCTTAGCATTGGTCATCTCATCGAGGTATAGAGGTAGGTTATGGTACACCTCGCCACGGTTCATACGTGACGCTTGTGAGTCATTCTCTGACAGCACCATACCTTCTGGCTCTGCCCATACTGATGCCCCCACGAACATAGCTGTAGTCTTACCCACACCAGAGTCCTTACTGTGGATGTGGAACCCTGCACAAGCGATGGGGGAGAACTCCATGAGAGGAGACCCAAACGCTGTACCTACTATGTACTGGTGCATCTCAAAGCCATCTTTGTTATAGAAGTTAGCCATGCTCTTCCACTCATCTAACGTCCCCTTTGGCTCGAACAGGTGCATCAGTCCGACAGTGGTCGTAGAGGGAGGGTTGAACTTAGTCTCTGTTGCGGTCAGTTCTTGGTTGCCTAGTACAAACGCATCGTAGTTATCGTCTGTCCAACCAAACTGTCTACGGGCGGCATCGGCTGTACTGTTAGCCTGTAGCTCATTAACCCATGTGGTAGTGTAATTCATAAGGTCATCCATCTTAGTTACAGCTACACCTTGCATTGCCATCTGCTTACGGAACTCTTCACGAGATGTAACTGAGGTTAGGGGTACAGTGAACTCACGTACACCATCACGAGGGAGGTGTAAACGCATTACCACAGCCTCTCCTATCTCCTCATCTAGGATACGTTTCACTACGTACAAGTCGTTGTGGTATATAGGGGTCTCGTCCATATCCCCATCTTCATTACGACTGCGTATATACACACCACCGTTCTGTCCTCGGAAGTATGGCTTAGGGTATTCAGGTATGGTGTACGTACTGGTTGGGCTGTTAGGTAAGTGTAGAGCCGGAGCTTCTACCACGTTATCCGATGGCGCGGCGCGGAGTACTTTGTTACCTAGTGTGATAGGGGATTTAACTTTCCCCCAGTTTGGGCAGTCGCCACATACATCAGGGTTGAACTCATCAAAAGACGTACATAGGTATGGCCCTTTAATACCATCCATCTTAGCCGCAGTGTCTTCTGGGTTATACCCTTCGTGATTCTTGGATATGTTACGTGCCGCTGATTCTGAATCCGAACAGAACTTGGCTATGGATAACCCTGCACGCCACATAGGTTCGCTACAGTTCTCTTGGTCTTTCCATATAGTCTTTAACTGCTCACACCCTCTACCTTCCATAGTCTTAACTATGATGTCTTTAAAGGAGGATTCGGTGTTACCCATAAGGGTCTGCATCACTGCGTTAGCTCCGCCACTAGCACGTGTTGGTGCGAGTATCACAGGGCCACCAACTAACTCAGAGAACTTATCGAAGTCTATGGGGTCAGGAGTACTAGCCGCAAAGTAATCTACAGGGCAGGGTGGGTTCGTCTTATGGTTACGCGTTTTAGGTACACGTAGTACCCGTGCCGCATCTGCTGTAACCGAGGGGTCTGCAAGTAGCCCGTGTACAACACACTGCTTCTTGAGGCGCTCTGCTACCGGCAACCATTCGTCTAGAGTTACTTCGTCAGTCAGGAACCAATAAGCGTGTACGCCTCGGCCTGAGTTGACTAGCATGGGTCTTGGTAGCTTCTGAGCTACACAAAAATTGTTTAGTGCGTCGAGTGCCTCTGCTTGGTCTGGGTATTCTTTCCCTTCACCACAATCTAAATCGAGGAAGAACGACTTCAGGTGTTTCACATTATCTACTTTCCGCGAGTTTGATTCTTTAAATGTACTTAATGCAAAATAAGAATCGAAACCATCTTTGTCATACTTACGCGCCGCGTCAGCTAGATGCCCTATAGAATCATAGAACTTCTGTATCCGGCGGCTATCTGTAGTGCGACTTGCGAATAAGCAGTAATTTCCTTCGTTCCCCAACGTCTTTCTAAGAAATACTTCTACATTCATAACCTTTACCTAATTCCGAGAGTCGCCACAGCAGGGGCACCGAAGTGCCCTTTTCAGAATATATCCTAGCTGTGGGATTAGTTTACTAAGAGACTAACTTAGTCGTCCCATTCATCGACGATTGATGCAAGGTCAGCATCATCTTTTGGTGCGGGAGCCGATTTCTTTACTACCTTCTTAGGCTCAGAGACTTTCTTTGGTTCGTCCTCAAAGATGTCATCACTTACTGCTTCTTGTGGAGCAGCTTTGGGAGTTTGCACTTCAAATGGGTTTTCGTCAACCTCTAATTCAAAGCCGTCAACAACATCGAACGGTGAAGCCGCAGATTGTGGCTCTTGGTACTTGATAACCTGTACTGCTTTAAGGCGTAGTGATACACCATTGTCACGCATGTTGTAAGGTACAAACACAACTGCGATGTTACCAACACTACCAGTGGTGAGCTTAAAGTCCTCAGGAAGTTCTTTGCTCTTGGCATCGTACTGCTTAGGTTTGGCGGTAGCATCTTTACCATACGCACCTTTAAGTACAGCTTTACCTACGTACTTACCATCATCATCTTTCTTGAATGGCATCTCTAACTTCTCAGGCCACGTCTTCTCTTTACGTTCTGCGTACGCAGTAGCCATAGCTTTGTACAGTGCCTTGGCTTGGTCTTTATCCATACGGAACTGTGTCTCATACTTCGCGCCATCTTCAAACGCATCACATGGAACGCTCTTGTTCTCAGCGTTATCGAATCGGTAGCACTGGTTTACACGTGGGTAAAGGATTTCTACGTTGCTTACTAAATGTGTCATATCAATTTTCCTATAATTTAATTTGCGTCAAATTCAAATCCATCTACTTCATCAAAAGGGGAAGTTACTTGAGCTACGGTATACTCGTCTGTCTGTATAGCCGCAACTGTGTCGGAGTGTGAGATCATCTGATCTGCTACGTCCAACTCTTCCTCGTTCAATGAACGGATGGGTTTGAAAAAGAGTTTAGGTACTGCACTTTCTTCATCAAGATATACTCTGGTAACAATGCCTGTAGTGTTCGAGCCACGTGCGGATAGAAACTTCACGTACTCTTGCAGTGGCATGTTGCCATTACTCCCTCTACCGTATATCGAAGTAGCGGGTATTTGTAGTCTATAAACTACACTTGGGTCTTCTGTAAGTGTCACAGCAAGTCTCTGTGAGAACCTACACGCTCTACCACCAAACGAACCTGAACCTCTAACATTCTGAGGGCAGTCCATACATCTGGAGGATTGCTTCTGATCATCAGGTATGTCCGGTGAAGGACGCTGTGTATCTCCTGACCAACAGATTGGAGCCTTTGCTACATTGGGATCGAATGACTCCGAGTAATAATACCTAGCTACAGGCGCGGCATTTACAATAACTACATCTATTGAGTCCTTAGCCTGTGATGCTACGTCACCGTCGATGGTTCTTATCTCTCCACCACGTAGGGCGATTCGGCGTCTCATTACACATCATCCGATGGATCAGATGACCAACCCAAAGCACTATCATCTACTGCCATTACATCTTCTGGGGTGCCAGTCAAAGCCGCGTCTAATGCGTCTAGGTTAAAGCGGTATGTGCTACCTACCTTTATATAAGTACTGGCAGGGATCTCTCCCTTACGAATCCAAGATCGGGCGGTTGATATTGAAATACTGAAGTACTTGGCAACCCCCTCGATTGATACATATTTCTTTTCCATTATTTCTTCCTTACTGATATTACGTATTCTGAATTTACATTAAGACCTTTAGGTAGTAGGTCAGGATTCTCTTCCAGAAACTGCTTTACGTGTGTCTGGTTCAGTCGTTTATCGAACAGCTCTAACGCCTCGTGTTCTAAAACAAACTTATACATAGAGTCCCAATCGTTAGTCCAGTACCTAGTCTTGGCAGATCGGTAGAACAAACCTGCTCCGGTCTTAACACTATCTACACCGTGTTCCTTACAGTATTCGAGCAAAGCCTTCTTGACTTTATCCATCTGCTCTACCAACTTCCCGTCTTCTTCTTTGAACTTAGCTGATAATTCCGAACGTCTATCTTTTATCTTTAAATACACCTCCGTCAGCTTCTCTGCGTTGCTCATCATAACCTCCGTTCGTGGTGAGTCGTACACTTTATTAGCTATCCATTAGCTAGTCAAGTATTTCTTTGTATAAATCAATCATCTTTGTGTGAACGTCTATTCTGTTATCTAATAGAGCGTAAACGCGTCTCTCTGCGTGGCTACCCGCTAACTGTACGATCGTACACTTCTGATCCTGTCCTGATCTATGCACACGTGCGTTGGCTTGCGCGTAGGTTTCTAGTGAGCTTGTTGGCCCCCACCACACAACTGTATTCGCCGCAGTTAGGGTCACACCGTGTGCCGCAGACTGAGGTTGAATGACTAGTACCTGAGGGTCGTCGCTCTCTTGGAATCTTTTAAATATCTCGGTGCGCTTGGATGCAGGTACGTCACCACGTATTACCTCGGTGGTTATCTTGTCCTTACGTAGTTTCTCTGTCAGCATGTCGATGGTGTGCTTGAACGGTACGAACACTAATACCTTCTTACTAGACTCATCAATTACCTCACGTAGTACCTTGTATCTGTGCTTGATGTCGAACTCTAACGAATCTCCTAGGTCGGTATACACAGCACCCGCAGATATTTGTAGTAGCTTATTCATGTTGACTGCCGCGTTAGCCGCAGTGATCTGTTCCCCCGCCGCCTCCATGACCATCTTACTCTTCAACTCTTTGTAGTACTTCTTCTGCTGCCGAGTAAGTTCTACCTCACGCCGTACGTATACCATGTCTGGCAGGTCTAGACACTCATCCTTCGTGAAACGTATCGCAGGTTGTAGTACGTTATACACTGTGTCCGTAGCATCCTCCTTAGGCACCCACTTAAAGTTAGTTACCTTACGCATCACTTGGTCTCGGAAAGAACCAAAGAACCTTGGCACTGCCGTTGGGTTTACTAACTTGGCGATGCCATACGCATCGGTGGGGCTCTGTGCGGCGGGCGTGCCAGTCATCATCCATAGCCACGTACTAGGTTTGAGTATCCTGTTTAAGGTCTTCCACCTAGTAGTCTGTGGATTCTTATAGTGGGTAGCCTCATCAATAATGATTAGGTCAAACCCTCCATCAGCAATAGCCTCCTCTACAATAGCTACACCATCGTAGTTGATGATAACGAACTCAGCGTCCCCTTGGATTATCGCTTTACGTTTATCCTTCGCGCCGTACGCCACCTCAACCGACCGGTGCATAGCAAAGCTAAACAAGTCGTTACGCCATGCCGCGTCCATAATAGATAGAGGACATATAACCAGAACACGTTTGACTAAGCCCATGTTCATTAAGTAATCAGCCGCCCAGATAGAGCTTGCTGTCTTGCCAGTACCCTGCTCGTTGAAGCAGAATGCTTTCTTATTTAGTGTCAGGAAAGCCGCTGTAGCTTTCTGGTGATCGAAGGGGTGATACTTACCTGTCCAATCGTAGGTAGATAGTATAGGCGAGGGCACGTTTATATTTAGGTTACGTAGTACCTGTGTTTCTTCTAACCCCCAACTAACTAGCACCTTGTTGTTGCCTAGGTCTTTACTCTTGGGTATTACCGTTGTCACTTGCGAAGGGTTACGTAGTTTAAGTAGTAACGCCTTATTATCAATTATCTGCATTTAGTCGCTCCGATACGAAATAGCACGAAGTGGGTGTCCACAACGCGCTTTGAATTTGGTGGCCCCCTTCGCTCCGGTGGGGCTAACTCCGACATATGCAAGGTATCAACTAAACCTTAGGTGAGCTAATGCGATTTTTACGGTTGGTGTCGCCACCGGCCCCAGAGGATACAAAGGCATACCGCTTTGTTTAATGACGCATCACACCAAGCGTCCACCACATCGACCTACACTTATTTCTTCTTGGTCTTACCGTTACGTGCGCGGTTCTTACTTGAACACTCCACGTAGTACCCATCCTTATTAGAGCCACCTTTTGCTAACGCCTTCTTGTGACTCAGGTCTTTACCCTTACGCTTCGCGTAGCCGTTAGCCTTATCGAACGCTCGTCTTGCACGCTGTCTTTCCATACGTGCTTCATGCGCCGGACTACCGCAAGGGGGGTTGGTCTGTTTCTTACGATCAGCTTTATTCTTGTATGGCATTAGTTTCTACCGTTATGTACACATTCAGTTACGATACAGTGCCTACGACATAACCCACTTTGATTGGCATTCCATACATCGTTCTCGAATGCTTTCTCCATACGCTTGTAGTCACCTAACCACTTTGCCCATAGCTTCGGAGCATCTTCTTTCTTATACTCATCCTTTATAAGCTCTTCACACACTACGAACAACAGGCCACCCTTAACGGTTTCTACTTCTGGGAAGTGTTTAAAGGTAGCTAATGCCATCAATTCTAACTGACCTTTGTCTGCGTATCTAGTGTTCTTACTTGTTTTGTAGTCAATAACGTACGCGGTCTTCTCTTCCTTATTAAGTATAACCAAGTCAGCGATACCTCTGTACCACACATCATCTGCCTTGAACCCGCACGCTTCTAGGTCTTCGGTAAGTCCCATTTCATACTCACATAGGAACTCACCCTTGAACTTCATCAAACTATCTAACACGGGTTTCACATAGCCAAACTTGGCGGGGATGGGGGTACCATCACGTATGTATTCTTCTGCCGCCAAGTGTACGGCAGTGCCGTACAACATAGCTTCGGTCTCCGGTTCTTTGAAGTCCTTGGATACCTTCAGGTGGTAGAACTTCTTGGGGCACTGCTCAAAAGATTTGATCCTTGAGAATGACCATGGGGATACCTTACTCATAGTAACTCCATCACAAGTTTTTGTAGTGCGATAAACACTGCTACTAAAACGCTACCGACTATAAAGCCCCCACCGAATACGCATACCAACTCCACTACTCTATTTGACATCAGTCGAAAGCTCCTCCATTTTCTCCGCACACAATTTAAGTTGCTCCATAACCTCCAACAGTTCATCGTAGTCCAAAGCCACACCACCGATAGAGTTCTCCTCGTCGCCTTCATCATAACCTTGCTCCACTAATGTTAGTAACTCATCGCCCCTACCTACCAGTATCACCTTAGTCCAACCAACACGAGTGTCTACGGCTTGGGTAACACGTTTGGGAGTAACTCCGGCCTCCAAGTCTCTCTCGGTCTGCCGAAAGTCATCCATTGAAATAACTTTATCATCACTCATCCTGCTTCTCCGTATGATTTACCAATACCCGATTCACAAGTGATGGGTAGCCCATCAGCCCATGCGGGGGTCGTATTCATACACGCTTCAATGTACTCACGTGCCTCATCTACTTCGCTTTCCTTTACACAGCATACCACGGAATCGTGTACTGTCAGTGCGATCTTGTACTTTCTAGCGATGTCTAACATCTGCTCACCCATAATACATCTGGCAATAGCTTGGCATATGTTCTCCACCACCTTACCACCGTATATACGTGTGCGCCCACGCCTAGTCATGTAGCTAAACTCTGGCCCACGTTCACCTTGCTCGTAGTCTAGGTCGGCGTACTTCATCCACAACCCTGACGGCAACTTGATACCCGCTGTTTTCCTGTGTGACTTACACTGTACTATGTTGTTAGCCCCATACGTAAAGTCGTCTCCACGCGACATGCTAACCAACATGTGCTGTGACGAACGCCAGAGCTGTGCGATCTTCCAGTTAGCATCGCGGTAGATTTGTACTACCCTTTTAGCTTCGGCGGGTTCCATAGTAGTGCCAAAGGTCTTCAACTGTTCAGCGAATCGCACCGCACCCATGCCGTACCCTGCACCTAGGATGGTAGTCTTGCCTACGAACCTCTGCTCGGCAGTCACCTCCCCCTCGGGTATGTTATAGATACGTGCCGCCATCTTTATATACACGTCTTCCTGATTGGCAAACGCTTGTACTAGGTCGTCCTGCCCTGCCAACCATGCGAGTACACGTGCTTCGATCTGAGACGAGTCACAGTCAATCAACACGTACCCCTCCGGTGCGACGATACTCTTCTTCAATACCTTACCATTCACACCACGACTCGGTAGGTTTTGAATGTTAATCTTATCATCGCCTCCCCACCTACCAGTGTGCGCGGCGTAGTACCTAACAGGTACCGGCAGTAATCCCCGCTTGGCTATACCTATAAACCTCTCCGTACGTGTCTCTTCGAGGGAGCTTTTCGTGCCTAATCTTGATGTCACTAGTGCTTGCACGCGTGGGTTCTCGTGGTCTTGTAGTGCCTTGAACGCCTCGTCAGACTTGGCAAACGCGTACGTCTGCTTACCTGTAGTAAGGCTAGTCTTCATCGGAGGCTCAACACCCTCAGCTTCTAGTAACTTGGCGAACTTAGGGTTACTCATAAGGTCTGTCTTGGTAACGCCAGAGGATTCTATAAGGTCTAGCTTTCTCTGCTTCACGTTACTCAGATGCGTTTCCAGTAGTGGTAGGTCTAGCTCCAACACTGGGTCGATAAACATACGTAACGTCATGTCTATGATGCGCATCTCCTTTTTAGGAAACCCCTTACCCATCTTGGAAAATAACATATATGTTAGTTCCACATCGTTGATGCAGTAATCGCCGTAGCTGTCTAACTGTTCGTCAGAGAAGTCTAATCTTCTAAGTCCCATTGCGTCGAGGACTTCAGTTCCTTTCTTGCCGATACCGTATCGTTCAGCCAACACCGCAAGACTGCCACCCACTTCAACACCGTGTAAAGCACGAGCGATACACAAAGTATCAGCCCAGATACGAGGACGGATATTGAAAAGCCAACTGAGTATAGCACCGTCAAACATAGTATTGTGAGCCAGTACCATGCTGTTCTTCCAATCGAAAGTATGTAAGTAATCATGTAACTCCTCGTGTGTACCCGATGCCCACTCTGTATCCCCATTGTTTACCTTGATACCTACACCCACTATCTCAAAGCGAGGGTCGCGGATGTAGTTCTCAAGAGTTATCTTACGTAGCGAGAAGTCTTTGTCATAGTACGTCTCGAAGTCCAACGTAATTAAGTCCATTACTCCTCCCACTCTACCTCAGCAATAAGCTTGTTCAGGTACCACTGCGCTTTACGCAGATCCTCCACCCCATTCTTATCTTCATACCTCCAAACGTATTTCTGTACGTTACCCTTCAGGTAGCCCGTGTATGATTCGGTAGACATAGATGCTTTGATAGCTTCTATACACTCAATACCTCCGGCGTTGTAGTGCGGAGGATTCTCTACCATGCACTGGTACTGAAGCAGATTGGCTAGATTCTCTTCATCTATCGTGCGCTCTTCTAGGTACTTCTCATACTTGTCCAATAATTCTGAACCGTGCTTCTTACGTAACGCGTCCCACTGTTCGGGGGTAGTGTCGTTTATACCCATATCTATTCCTCTATAAGTTTGTTACCCACTGCGTGATACCACGTGCGCGTTCAGATCGCATGTAGTCAAGCATGTAGGTGTTTGGTTTTTCATCGGTGTCGAACTCGATGTCTTGTAGCCGAGCTTGTTCCCTGCGGATAGTAACCTCGATAGGTTCAAGCTCCACTTCCATTACAGGCTTTGATGGTATTAGGAACCCCATCAGAACATTTCCATTTGGTCGGGGTCTATATATGTACCAGTGAGAATCTGTGCTACGTACTCCACATTCTTCTCATTGATTACCAGAGATATACCACCACTGTTTGCTATCTCTTTGAGATTCATCTCCTGTAAAGCTGTTGGTGTATTCTTACCCGCCTTACATTCGATACCAAAGAAGTTACCGTCATAGCACCCAACCACGTCAGGTACTCCAGACTTACCATACCCACCAGTGGCGGGGAAAAAGTAGTATGCGTTAAGAGCTTTTAGTTGCTCCACCACTTTCTTTTTTACTTTTGCTTCCGGTGTCATCGCCATGCTTGCCGTCCTCTTTGATACCAGTGACCGACTTCTTACCGAAGATACGGTCGAAGTTGTCGTTGAATTTCTCAGTGTCGGTGGGTCGGGCATTGCTACCCTTCCCACCATGCGTACGTCCTCTCACTAGTTACACCTCGTTGTTCCCCATGCGTCAGCCTTACACACAGTACCATCGCTGTATCGTGTGTTGCCCCATGCGTCAGTTTTAGATGTAGTACCATCGTTGAAACGTGTAGTACCCCATGAGTCAGTCTTCCAACTCGTACCATCAGAGCCACGTGTAGTGCCCCATGCGTCAGTCTTGTACGTTGTACCCGTACGGCTGTCACGTGTAGTACCCCATGAGTCCGTAGTCATAGTGCCGTTAGTTCCTGCGCAGTTGTATCGGGTGTTGCCGTACGAGTCAGTCTTATAGCTACAGGCGGCACTTGAGAAGGGCGACCAGAATGCTAACAACAACACAACCACTACAGCCAACGCGTGCCAACGTGTTACTACACCAACAGATTCGCCCATGTAATACTTCACGCTACTCCATTTAGAACTAAGCTCAGCCTGCGTCAGTAGTCTATCAGCAGTAGCGTGCGCGTCTTCGATCTTATCTTTAATTTCTTGCTTATTCATCTATCTCGTCCTCAAATATAAATACTTCATAAATAGCGTTCCAAATCTCACGCTCTATCTCCCCCTCTAACTGCGCACGGTTGGGGGTGTCCGTATGTTTATGCGCCCTCATGTACCCGAAGTGTATGCCTGCCTCTATCGCAGACTCCAACACTTTATGTACCTTTATCTTCACGCTTAGCCCTCCGTTGCAGTATACGCCTACGATTCCATGCGCGTGTCTCTTCCATCTTATACATCACTGCGTGTACCACTAAGAAGGTTATAAAAAACAGAATCAACGCGAGGATAAAACCATCTAATGCACTCATACTATTCTCCTATTTATATATCCAAAATATATTGTCGTCGATACGCCTACCAAACCCATCTAGGGTGGTGCCGTTGTATACCCGCAGTACAGCTAGCTTTTCTTGCACGCCCTGCGGTAAGTCTTCCAGATCATACACACCCTGTAGGGAGTCGTCAATTCCAAACGTACCTAAAGTTATCACCTCGTATTGCCCAGTATCACCGCGTAGTGAAACGCGATAGAGTACGTGGGCTTCGAGTTCCTCAGTCAGCGACATAGAATACCCTGTTGCTTGGGTCTTTGTACCCAATAGACGGCTGATAGTCTCCACCTTGCAGTATCGCCAACACGTCTATCTTATTCTTCACGTCTTGGGGTACACACTCAGTGGCAAACTCCTGTATGACATCATCGACGTACACGCCATATGAAGTACAGTTGGTTCGGCTGTACCACTTATGCTCACTGTGCCTGTACCAAAACGTAGTCTTCTGTTCTTCGATAGCTCTGAACTTATCATGCTCCTCAGTAATCTCCGTTAAGGCAGCTTCCACATCTGGACTAAGAGTTACCCCTTGATCTCTCAACATCATTAGTTGGCTGTAGCAAGGGTTATCTACTAGTGCGGCTTTATTGTTAGCTACCCTCCTCAATCCTAATTTAACTATAGCGCGATCCCTCGCGCCTTCAGTCTTATTGCGAACATCACCCTTGGTGTCATTTGCCTCCTCCACTGTAGCTACCATTACCTCATTAGCACACAAAGGTATCAGGTACTTCTTCGCATTGCGTATGGCTACTGCGGGATTGGTAGACTTCTTCCTGTAATAGTCTCTACTACCCTGCGTGTACTGTCCGTTCGCTATGAGCCTAGAATCTATAGTGTAGTACATTCTAGTCACCCCCTTGTGGGTCACTTCGCCAACAGTTACCGAACCCATGGCGAATATATCATTAGGGTGATACATATAAAGCCTGTCACTGTACTTTTTGAAGCCTACCTCACATCGTAGGGCTTTACATACATCAGCGACAAACTGCCCCGTGCCCACTGGAATCCCTCCCTCTACTTCACCTTCGTGGGCAAGGTCGGGCGTGCGTAGATCACATACCCTTGCCACGTTTCTGTAAGGTCTTGGGGATAGTGAGTTTCTTATTGCGTTCATAGTATAACCTCTTTCAGTACGTTAGCCCCGTCGACTGCTACCCGACGTAATGTTTTGACATCCATCTTGGTTGTCTCTTTGAGTGGGTGTATCTGATCCACCATCTGCTGAACGATGCGTGAATCATAGGGCTTGGCGGTATCGTTCTGATACCAGACCCCCTTCTCGAATACAAAGATAGGCCAGTGCGTACCGAAGGCGTACACCACATAGCGGTAGTCACTACCTACCTTCTTACGTACCGCAAACAAGTTAGTACCCTCGAAGGCGGTTCGGCGTTGCACATGCTTACGCGCGTCTGAGTTAGGGGTCTTGGGTATTTTAATCTTCTTCATGTTACGCCTCCACTTCTTGTAGCTTTGAGAACCCACACAGGTGGTTCACCTGTCGGTTGAATGATGCCTTGAATCGTGCGGGGTTATCCACAATCTGTATGGCTTTGTCGTTACCCCACCCGTTGACGTACCCCCCTGAAAGGTTGAAGTACACGTTACCCAGTATGTGTGTAGCAAGTGTAGATCGCATTGGGTGATCGGGGTCAGCTATAATCTCACGTATGTCATTAGCACTCCGCGCCTCAAGAGCATACTTCGCATCGCTACATGTCTTCCATGTCAACGTGTTCTGTAGCACCATAGCCAATGACCACATCCAGTCACGTGTCTGCTCGATGCCCTGCTTGTGCTGTGCCTTCAGCTCCTTGTTCACTCTAGGGCGAGGTTTGAAGTGTCGCTTACTTGTCAGTGTCCACGCATGGGAGCCAATGGTGCGCGTAAACGTAACGTCCGTACCATCGTATGCTGAGAACGAATCGTCAGGCATGTAGTCATCGTAGCCTGTACTAGTGGGCTGTCGATCTCGTGTGTGCATTATATTCTTAGGTAGATAGTAATCCTCATCCCCAGTACGTATGGCGTAGTGCCCAGAACCCTTAGTAACAACCGTAAGGGAGCGAGGTTGAAAGTGGTATAGGAAGTCGACTCTACACAACGCGTTCATACCCACACCAGTGTTACGTATACGGACAGACTCAGTGTTATTCTTAGGGTCACGCGTCCACAGTACTGCGGCTTGCCCATGCTCAGCCCACTTCTCTCGGTGTTCTCTCCACCACCAGAACGTTTCATCGTACAGTGCATAGCAGTTGTCGTTGACCTTGACCATCTCCTCGTGGGGGCGAGTACGACACCCGATGGGTACTTTACCTGCGTTCTTGCCCTTACCACGTATGGGTTTGGTGTTGTCGTAGTTACGTTCTACTTCTCGGAATGTTTCCATATTGTATATATATTTAGTCATGATAATATCCTCGTTGTTCGATTAGAGGGGTCTAATCGGTTAGCCTTGTTTGATTCGTGCCCATGCACGCTGTACTGCTTCGTAGTCCTGCCTGTCTATCTCAGACGTGGTAGGGTACTCCTTCATATAGTCACCATAGAAACCTACTAGGTCGTCAATGGTGTTGACCGCATCTTTCCAATCCATACGTAGTTCTTCGCTTGATTGAAAGTCAGCGGGGTCTTCTAGCATTGGGTGTCGCCCGTAGTTATTAGTCATTATCTTAACTCCCTTGAGTTGATGTGTAGGCATTTGCCGGTAGTGGGTACAGCGCGCTCGTTGTCGAGTATCACCCAGAGTACAGGGCACGACCACTCACCCCAACCGTATAGGTGACCGTCAGTCAGAACAATAACAGCTTGGGGCTTGATGGAATGCTCGGTCATATACTCAGTGACACAGTTCACATCAGTGCCACCACCGCCAACAGGCTTGGTAGTCTTGAGCATGTCGTCGAGTTCGTGCATCTCATACGACTCATCACGCACCACACTACTACCCCAGTACAATTGGCGTAGCTTCTCAGGCTTGACTGTATCGCAGATAGCCTTGACCTCAGACATAAACGCGTTTAGCTCACACTGTCCGATAGAACCAGACGTGTCGATAGCGTCGATCAGCTCACCCACCTGCTCACTC